>Ga0114995_10003677_pt1 | contig 10387 bp, 17 predicted proteins | sample ArcticOcean_MG_C_11_FD_87038 | JGI IMG/M metagenome (GOLD analysis project Ga0114995, IMG submission 87038) | Marine microbial communities from western Arctic Ocean - ArcticOcean_MG_CB2_154 | ecosystem: Environmental > Aquatic > Marine > Oceanic | place: Arctic Ocean: Canada Basin | collected... | reverse complement strand
TATAGAGCCTATTGATGTAACTGTTCCTGTAAGACCTGCACCTCCCGAAACACTTGTTACTGTTCCTGTGCAAGATGTAAAGGATGAATCATTATCAAAACAAGACAAACCAACATCGCAAATCATTGTATTACATACGTTACCGCTATTAGTTACTAATAATCTATTTGTTTGTGTAGTACCTGCAATAGAACCTGCTGAACAAATTATATTATCTGTACCAATATAATCAGCACATAATGTTACCGTACCTGCTGTACCTCCACCTGTAAGACCAATACCTGCTGTAACGCCTTGAATATCTCCTTCTGAACTTGCGTTAATAGTCAAAGTATCTCCAACAATAGCTGTTGTAACGTTTGTACCACCTATAATTGTTAGGGTATCGTCATTATTGTCAGCTACTGCTGTACCTGTATCTGCAACTACATTTTTAAATATATTTTGTGCAGAACCTTTGTCGGTATTAGTTAACGATATGGTTTCTCCACCACCTTGATTAAGTGTGAAGTTACCTCCACCCCCAACACCACTTGTTGCAGAAATACATATATTTGCATTACTTACAGTAAGGTCATTTGTTATAGTTATTGTATCTGAAACAGCATTAGTCTGTATAGACATTCCTGTTCCTGCTTCAATATTTAATGTGTCTGTATTTGTATCTGCAACAATAGTTGTTTGACCCGTTGATGCGATGCTTTTAAACATACAGTTGGTGTTAGTAACTGTAATAACGTCAGTTCCACTAACGCTAATTCCTGTTCCTGCTTGAACGTCAGAAACCTTATTGTTAAAAGTAGTCCAATCAGCACTTGATAAAGCACCTCTATTTGTTGCACTTGCAGTAGGAATGTTTATAGTTATATCTCCTGCGTTTGTAATAGGACTGTTAGATACATTAATATCTGTACCTGTTGTTCCTGCAACAAGACCTATGCTTGTTACCGTACCCCCTGCATCAGTAACCGTAAAGGTCATTGTGTCTGTGGTATCGTCTGTTGTTATTGCTATACCTGAACCTACGAAAGTTAAAGTATCGTTATTTGTATCTGCTATTATACTATTTTGTCCTGAAACAGCAATGTTTTTAAATATACATTGTGAAGAACCTAAGTCAGTATTTGTAACATCTACAATAAATCCATTTGAAGATGTGTCAATTCCTGTACCTCCTTGTATTGTAACAGTACATCCTTGTTCTACTGATGCAGTAGTACCACTATCTCCTGTTATTATCCAAGAACTCATTGTACATGAAGTTTTACTATTAAAAGTAATCCAATCTGCACTTGATAAAGCACCTCTGTTTGTAGCACTTGCTGTCGGTAGATTAAATGTAATATCTCCTGAACCCGTAATAGGGCTTCCTGTTACATTGAAATCCGTTCCTGACGTACCTGTTAAAGCACCAACGCTTGTAACCGTACCCGAACAATTTGAAAATGGTAAATCAGATACACAAAAATAACCTACATTACCGTTAGAGTTGCAAGAAATTAGCAATTTATCATTAGAGGATATAGTATTACCTGTAACATCTGTTGCTGATAAAACAACATTATCTACTCCTGCATAATCAACACATATATTTACGTTTCCTGTTGTTCCACTACCACATAAGCCTGATGTACCTGTAACTCCTGTTATAGTTCCTACACAATCAGTTTTAGAATTAAATGTAGTCCAATCAGTAGATGTTAATTTACCTGTATTTATTGCACTTGCTTCGGGTATGGATATAGTTACTGTACCACTTCCTGTAATTGGGCTTCCTGAAACAGAAACATCTGTTCCTAATTCATCAGTATCAACCGCAACACTTGTTACAGTTCCCGTACAATCTGTTTTGCTGTTGAATGTAGTCCAATCAGCACTTGACAAAGCACCCCTGTTTGTTGAACTTGCTGTTGGTAAATTAAATGTAATATCTCCTGAACCCGTAATTGGGCTTCCTGTTACATTAAAGTCATTTCCTGTTGTTCCTGTTACAGCACCAACACTTGTTACAGTTCCTACACAATCAGTTTTAGAATTAAATGTAGTCCAATCAGTAGATGTTAATTTACCCGTATTTGTTGCACTTGATTCAGGAATTGATATGGTTATTGTTCCAACATCTGTAATTGGGCTTCCTGAAACAGAAACATCTGTTCCTAATTCATCAGTAACAACCGCAACACTCTTTACAGTACCATCAGCACCAATATTAGATATTGTTATTGTATCAGTAGTGTCGTTTGTAGTTATTGTTATTCCTGTACCTTCTTCAAATGTTACTGAATCATTATTATTGTCTGCTACAATAGTGTTTTGACCTGATACACAAATATTTTTAAATATATTTTGTGCTGAACCTCTGTCAGTATTTGTAACTGTAATAGTTCCTGATGCTGTGATTGGACTTCCTGATATAGATAAGCCCCCTCCATTTGAAAGAGATATACTTGAAACCGTACCTGTGCAAGTTGTAAAACCTGCATCATTATTAAACCCTGTAAGGTTTATATTTGATTTGTTTAATTTTGTTTGAACCCCCGAAGCATCTACAACTGCAAAATAACATCCATCTGTATTATCAATAGAAGTTGATAATTCATTTAAACATAATGATACATTAATAGCACCCGATGTTGTAATTGGAGAACCCGATGATACAATACCTTCCCCTCCATTTACTGTTACACTTGTAACTGTACCAAGACAGGTTGACTTGCTGTTAAAAGTAGTCCAATCGGCACTTGATAAAGCACCTCTGTTTGTTGCACTTGCAGTAGGAATATTTATAGTTATATTTCCTGATGTAGTTATAGGGCTATTAGATACGTTAATGTCTGTACCTGTTGTTCCTGTGTCAAGTCCTACGCTTGTTACCGTACCCCCTGCATCAGTAACCGTAAAGGTCATTGTGTCTGTGGTATCGTCTGTTGTTATTGCTATACCTGAACCTACGAAAGTTAAAGTATCGTTATTGCTTTCTGCAACTATTGTATCTTGACCTGTTACTGCAAAATTCTTAAAAATACATTGCGAAGAACCTAAGTCAGTATTTGTAACCTCTATTGTATCAGTTCCACTTACACTAATTCCTGTACCTGCTGTTACATTATCAACTTTATTATTAAAGTCTGACCAATCAGTAGATGATAATTTACCCGTTGCTGTTGCACTTGCAATAGGTATGTTTATATCAATAGTTCCATTTGTTGTAATAGGGCTTCCTGTAACTGAAACATCAGAGCCTGTCTCTGTTGAATTAACTGCTATACTCGTTACAGTTCCCGTACAATCTGTTTTTGAATCAAACGTACTCCAATCAGTAGATGTTAGTTTACCTGTGTTTGTTGCACTTGCAACAGGTAAATTAAAAACTAAATTTCCATTTGTTGTTATTGGGCTATTATCAATAGTAAAATCATTCCCTGATTCAGTAGTTGTAGCACCAATAGATGTTACAGTTCCTGTGCAATCAGTAGATGTAGTTCCAAAAGTTATGGAATCAGAATTTTCATCTGTTGTAATGGTAATATTTGAACCTGCAACAAAAGAAACGGAATCATTATTACTATCTGCAACAATATTACATTGACCTGTTACTAATATTGTTTGGAAAAAACATTGAGTTGAACCCTTATCTGTATTGGTAATATTAAAACTACCATCAGTAGTTTGATTTAAAGTAAATGTAGCATTACCTGTTAATCCATCTGATGCAGTAATTTGAATCTCACAATCACTTGCTGACTGATTAGTATTACTAATCGTTACTTGATTAGTAGATTGATTTGTTGTTATTTCAATGTTAGCACCCTCTACTAATGAAAATCCATCATTATTGCATGATGCTGTAAGAGTATTCTGACCGCTTACAGATATATTTTTAAATATATTTTGAGATGAACCTTTATCACTATTAGTAAAGTTAAAAGAACTGTCGAAATTTTGATTTAAAGTAAAAACTGCATTACCATTTAAACCATCAGAAGCTGAAACTTGTATTTGACAGTTACTTGCTAATGGAGTTGAGGATGATATTGTTAGTGTGTTACCTGTTATAGAAGTGGTTAAATCTCCACTACCTAATATAACTAAAGAATCATTATTTGTTGATGCTGTAAAACCACCTGTGTTAGCTGAAACATTTTTTATAATGCTTTGACTTGAACCTTTATCTGTATTAAATAAGGTTACTACTCCCGAATCTCCACCTCCACCAAGACCATCTCCTGCACAAACACTTGTTATATCTCCTAATGGTGGAACATTTGTAAAATTACAAAAGTCTAAATAATAAGAACCATTGTAAGTGTTTAATAATGCTGAATCAACAGCACAATCATTTATACCTAAATATCGTGTATCAAAATTATCAGATGTAATTCCTGTTAAATGACCTAATTCGTCAACAGTAACAGACTTAATATAACAACCGTTTTGAACGCCTGTTTGTCCGTAATCTCCATTTAGTGTAGATGTAGATGCGTGATTAATTGTAACGGTAGGTGTAGTTCCACCACCTGTAATACAAGTACCTGCGATAATTTGCGTAATACCCTCTTTAAGAACTAAGTCGTCAACAGTCTGTATAACACCGTTACTATCTTTTACGGAAAGTCTATTGGTTATGTTGTCAATATAGACCGCTAACCTATTCCCTTCTGTAATCCGAATATCATTTGGGGTACTCTTTTGAACACTCATATATTACCTTTTGTTAAAATATCTTATCCCAAAATTTGAGTAATAAAGTCCAAACCACGCCAACAACAGTTGTTCCCCCAACGAATTTTGCTTTTAACTTTTGGTCAGAGTGTATGTATTTTCTATGCTCATTGACTTGCTCGACTAAACCTTTTTGACCGTATTCTTTATCGCCAATAATAGTCTGATTTATTTTTGTTAGAACAGTATGCTGTTGAATTAATTGGTCTTTAATCCATGTAATATCTTCATTGCTTACTGTTATACTTGTATTTCGTCTTGCACCTGCCATGTTTTATAAACCTAATTGCTCAAAATGATTTGATAATGTTAATAATTTTAAATTCTTTTTTTGGTCAAAAACCGCAACTCCTACTTTATCATTTCTGTTAAATAGAAATAAACTTAAATTTTCAAAATCAACTTCAAACTGCTCATTGTAAAGTTTTAAAGATTTTTTTAAAAATGGTGTTGCTAACTGCTCGTAACCAAGTATGTCAATTTTTTTATTTAATATATCTTTAAACGACACCCCTTCCTTTGGTTGCCAATTTTCGCAAATTTCATAGATAACGCTTTCGCCTTCTCCATTTGTTATCCTAATCTGCACTTCTTTTTCTGATGCGTTAAAGATTTTTGCGTATTTACAAATACCTCCAAGCATTATTTTACTTGTAATATTCTGTATCATGTTGTGTAATAGTTTCTTTTTGTAAAATTAGATTTTTAAACCTAAAAAACCTATTATTTTGTTAACTTTTGCTTTGCCTTTATCTACATCGTCATCTAAAGACAAATCTTCTAACAAATTCTGTGATACAATAAATTCATCTCCTTGAATTTCAACTGTTTGCACAAAACCTATAAATTTAACTTTAACACTACCATTAACCTTAATGTTTATTGGTTTATTTGCAAAAGCATCTTTAACCAAGTCAAATGCTATACTTCCTAACGCTTTAAAGTTAACTAAACCATCTGCTTGAATGTCAAAGTTACTATCAGCATTTACCCTTATAGGTCGAGTGCTTTTAGCGTTAATTAATTTAGCGTTTTTATATATAAAATCTAAATCATAATTAATTACTTCAATCTCAAAACTTGAATTATTTTTTACTTGAATTGTTGCTTTTACTTTAGCATCTTTGGAAGTAATCTCTTTTACTTGAAAATTCTTAATGTTATATGTAAAAGATAAAGCAAGGTCTAGTTGCTTTTTAAAAAAATAATAAAAAGCATATCCTATCGAAGATAATCCACCAATTAATAATATCTTTTTCAATTACAAGAATTTTTTAATTATTATATAAGACGTAATACCAATTAACCCATAAACTAATATATTATTAGGTATAGGAGAAATAACTCTTGGCTTTGAATTTACTCTTTCAGAAGATTCTTTAAAAACCTCCACAACATCAGGTGCAATGGTTTTTGATTCATCTACAACCATGTCAAGAGTTTCTTTAGCACCTTCATAAACTTCTTTAATAATGCCTTTGCCTTCTGTTACAACCCCTTCTGCTGTTTCAGTTGCAAAATTTTCTGCTTCATCCCATTGATTGTTTACAGGTGGGTTTAAAATGTTATTTACTTCTTCCATTTTGTTGCTAATTTTGTTATTAATACTATTGCACCAAGACCCATGAAAATAAAAAAGTATTTCTTAACTTTATCTTCCATTGGACTTTGTTTTTTTTCTTCATCTAAAAAGTTTTGTCTTTGTGAATCCACTAAATCGTTAATTCTACCAAGTTCTCCACTATCGTAAGTACCTCTATATTTATATGCCATTATTTTCTTACTATTAAAATTAAACCTAAAAGAAGAATACCGCCTCCTAAAGCATATAGTTTGTTTTGTTCTTTTCTTGACTTTTCAAGAATGTCATCTTCTGACCTTGAAAAATTAGTACCTAATACATTTGCACTTTCTAATAATTTTTTCTTTTCTAAAACATCTGCACAACTTTTATTTATAAACTCCTTTTTTAAAGCTGTTCTTTTATTTGTGTAGTCTCTTACAATACTACCATAACGATTATTTTTGATATTTCTTTTAGTAATATCGGCAATTAATACATCAAGTTTTCTTATTTCAGTATCGTTATTTATGCAAATTGATTCATCCCCTGTTAAACCTTTTTGGGTTCGACTCACGTTTTCAAGATTTGTTTTAGCAATTTCTTTTTGTTTTTGCATATCTCTAATAATATCTAACAAACCCATAATTTATCTTTTTTCGTAATTAAGAATTTTTAATCTATTTTTGATTAAATCCCATAATACTACTGCTGATAGCGATGCTACCAATCCGATTACAAATGTTCTTTTATCATTAATATTTAATTTCATTATTTCTTAATTATTATTATAAACCCGACTAACATAATAGATGCACCAATAAACAAAACTATTTTATTTTGCTTTTGCGTTTGTGCTGTAACTATTTTCTCATAATCAGCACCTTCTTTACTTATTATTGTATTAAGATTTTCTGTGTTTCGCCTTTCAAAATAATTACCACAATCTCCAAAATTATAATATGCAAGAACTTCTCCGTAACCCTTATTTAGTATATAGTAATAACCCTTCCAATAAGAACTATTTATAGCTTTTTTACTTGCTTCATTTACAAGTAGCATTAATGTTTCTTTATTTTTTTTGGCTGTTGGACATAGTTTAGTAGGTCTGAAATCTCTTAAAACCACCTCTGCCTCTCTCCTGCCTCTATAATAATCCGAATTACTCATGTATTATTTCCAAAGTTTTTTTGCTTCTGTCCAAGCTGTATTTATATTCCAACCTTTTTGTTTGGCTCTATTTGTAATTGTTTGCCACATTCCATAATCTACATTACAACTATAATTACCTAAAACACTACATGAACCAAGTGTAACCCACCCCCATTCACTACATGATGAAATCGCTTTGTAAGTTTTTTCTCCAAACTCCCCATCTAAAACACCATCATAACATCCGAGATTTTTTAATGCACTTTGTAATACATATATTTTTTGACCCGACATTCCAATTTCTAAATCATATTTTTCATTAGAAGGTTTCGCTGTACCACTTACATATTCATCAATGTCTGTTTCAGTATTTGAAGTCGAATCGTCTTTTTTATCAGAATTATCATTTACTCCAAAACTAGGATTTTTATTTTTAGATAATAAACTGTAACCAAAATAAGCAGATATAGTTACCGCTAAACCTCCAAATACATATAATAAATTTTTACTATTTTGTTCCATTTCGTTTTTTATTTAAGCCCATCTAACGTCAGGGATTGATATTAATCTTTGAGTTACTATTGCTCTATAATCGGAATCTGACAAATCATCTTTCAAGTCATCAAATAATGTGCTACCATAAGCATTTTTATAGTAATAAGCCACTTGTGATACAGCAACCTTATCTTTCAAACTGCTCAAAGCAGATGACAATAAAGATTCGTCTGTTCCTCCACCGCTTAACGCATCTTCTAATTTTTCAGCAACTTGCCTTACCTTTGAATCACTTAACATTACTAATCCTTTATTTGGATTAGATTGTTTTACGTCAGTATGATACTGACCCAATAATGCTGTTTTAATTTTATTAGTTGAAGCAGTACCCCCTCTTTTATTAATAATTATTAATAAATCATCAAATGACTGTGTTCTTTTTAAAGAACGAAACGAGAAGTATAAAGCACCTGTAAATGCCAAGCCACTATATATTATTATTTTATTTTGTCTTGTCATAATTACGCTTTTATTAATCCTCTACTTGCAATGGTAGTTCCTATTCCGACTGCTTCTTTTCTTACCTTAGACTTAAAGGCAATTTGTATCAATAATCCACCTACTGAAACCACTAAAATACCTGCCATAGCGATAGTAACCCACTTACCTGTTGTGAATAAGTCTCCAAAATAAGACTTTACATCAGAAGCATAGTCAACAACGCTACCTACTGCATTACTACCAATCTCAACTCCAAAACCTCTCATTTCCTCACGAAGTAAAGAAGTGTTTGCATCAGAATCATAACCGTTTTGTGAATCCCATTGTAAACCAAAAATTCTATTAGCTTTTGTTTTTCCTAAAGTTGAACGTAAGTCTTTATACCAAGAAATCCATTCATTGTCTAAACTTGAATTTTGTGGTAATAACTTTATTGATTGATACGACATAAAATTTTATTTAAGAGTTTCTGCATTTTTCTAATTCCTGTTGTCTCATTTTTTCGACATCTTCTTTAGCCATTCTGATATTTTTAAGTCTTTCATTTATAATCATTTCAACAGCTTCCTCACATTCGTCATCACTTGACACTTCATCAGTATCTGTTGATTCCGTTTTTTTTGAACAAGAACAAGGTTTGTTTTTTTTCTTATAGTTTTTATACACAAAGAATAAAGCAACAGCCCCTGCTAGTGTTAATAGTGTGTTTTTATTCATAATTATTTTTTTATTTGTTTATATACTAAATACCCTAATAAAGCTGTATTTAATAATACTAATGGATAAGTGAACTTATCTAATTGACCTGTAAACATAATTTTTAGTTTTAAATTATTAATAATATTTGTCTATATACTCTCGTCTTGTCATGTCTTTATCCCTTTTAAAAGGAACAACATCTCTCCACTTTTTAGGCTTTGGTGTAACAGTTGGTTCAGGTATAACAGTTTTAGCATCCTCTTTTGGTTTTTTAGACTTCATTTTCCAATAAACTAAGAAACCAACTCCTAATAGAATTGTTATTGAAACACCAATTACTTGTTTTTTACCCATTATGTTCGTGTAAGCGGAATAGCTGACATAGGAACTGACATAGGAACTCTTATCCCACCTCCACTATACTTATCCATACCTGTTGGCAGAGCATACTTTGGATTCATACCACTTGGAAATTGATAACCACCGCCTTGTCTTTCTTTCTTTCTTTTAATTTTCCAAGCCTTAAATTCTTCTATTAAGCCCAATTCTTCTATTTTGGCTTTTGCTTCTAAACTTGCTTTACGAAACCTCTCTTCCATTTCTCTTGATGGTCTTGCACCTCCTTGATAACCTAAAGTTGCGGTAAAAAGGTTGTTTTTATCTTTCTCTGAAAGACCAACTGATTCTTCAACAACGGTTTCATCTGTTGTTGTTGATGTTGTACTTCCTGTTGAACCAACTACTTTATTTTTTTTCATTCTAAGATACAGGTAAAGCCCCGTTCCAAGTAATGCCCCGTACAATAATGTTTTGTTATTTTTCATGTTATTTTCCTTTATAGATTATCATACCTGTTTTAGTCTTGCTTTGAACGTATGTTTTACCGTTATAAACAAAACTTTTTGCTTTACTTTTTCGTGCTTTATTCAAAGCTGTCATATATGCGTTTGCCATAATTTATTTTTTAAATTTTTTGTAAGCGAAAAATCCTGCTACTGCTACAAGTCCTAAAACAATCCATTTTTTTTCTTTAATAGTACCAATTAAACTACTCCCCTTATCAATAGGTTGCATATCTGTATCTCCTATTGAGTTTTCTTCCACAGGTTCTACCTGTTTCCTTATAGTAGGGTCTCCCCTTCTTACAGGGTCAAGTCTATTTATTGGATTTTTTAAATTCCAACCTCCTGTACGACCATTAGGGTATTTGTTTGCTATTGCCATAATTTTTATTTTTTACATTACTATTTTTTTGTT
>Ga0114995_10003666_pt1 | contig 10406 bp, 3 predicted proteins | sample ArcticOcean_MG_C_11_FD_87038 | JGI IMG/M metagenome (GOLD analysis project Ga0114995, IMG submission 87038) | Marine microbial communities from western Arctic Ocean - ArcticOcean_MG_CB2_154 | ecosystem: Environmental > Aquatic > Marine > Oceanic | place: Arctic Ocean: Canada Basin | collected... | reverse complement strand
CCTAAATAAATAGACTACTTTTTAGACTACTTTGGAAGTTTTTATATAGCAGGGAGTCTAAAAGCCAACTGTGGTATGGGATGTAGCGAGGTATAAAATAGATTATGGTGCCCGGAGCCCCTGTCGAATAGTTCGGCTAAACTTATGTTTAATATGATAAAAATTTATCTAGCATGTATCGATACCCCCAAAAATACCCCCAATTAATTTTGCTACTAACCCAGGCAACAATGTCTATTTTCGCAGTACGCGACACCCCACCCCCCGGCTACCCCCTCAATTGTTTTCTGGAGTCCCACAGTACTCTATACATTGGAATTTTTGTAAATAACTCCTTGATTTCTGAGAGCCAATTCTATATTTTACAGAAGGCTAAATAAAAAATATTTTCTAGTAATAAATGGTTGGTACTATTCAGACTCAAACTCGCAACTATCAAAATTAAGCACTTTGCAGTTTTCTTTCACCGCTCTTTGTATGCTCTCATCAAAGCCAGAGTTGGACCCAGCTTCTATCTCAACTGATATTTTTAGCTCAACTCCTGTTTTTGTAGTGAACTGTTCTACAACTTCCTTAGTGATATCTGAAAACTGCATTTTTGCCTTTAGCGGGTCAAGGGTAATTGTTCCATAAAATTGTTTTTTAATACTTTTAGTGTTCGAATCTGTTTGGCTACCTTTTTCGGTATCAACGCTCTCTTTGTTGGGCCCATCTGTACTTTCTGTCTCAGAAGTCTTTTCTGGATTAGCTGTAGAGACTAGTTGTGTTTTGTAAGCAAGAGATGCTGCAGGCTCAATAAGTAGTGCTGACTCATCTAAGATAACGCTACCCGATTGCCCGAAAGTAAATCCTAGGTAGCGATCATCCTCTTTGCCTGACGCATAACCAAAAAAGTCCTCAGTTTTGATGCCTGCAGCTATTGTTTGCTTTAGAACTGAGTCATTAACCAATCGTGGAAGATACAAATAACTACAGGTATCTTGCCATAGTTTTAACGCACTAATATCAAGCACTCCATCTTTGAAGTACCATTGTTTAAGTAAATTTCTGAGATGTATCGGACTCCATTCTGATATCAACCATTCCTCTTGATGCAGTTTTGATTCAATCTCATCCATAATATTGGGTGCCGAGGGCGATATAAGCAACACTTCCCAAACAAGTTTTGGTTTACCGCCATCAAGCACTTCGGAGGGACATATTAGCCATTTATAGACCTCTCTTACCGTCTGCTGGAGATTATTTTTTGCAGATTCAGCATTTTTCTTGGCCTGTTTAGTTAACCCCAGTGTTAGATCAATTCGCTCATCAGCAGCATCAGACACAATACTATTCCATGCAAGATAGATGCGACTCAAATCTTTTAGTCTTGACACCAGATCAGAGTCTGGCGCTAAAAATATTAGCCGGTTTTGTTTTTGTCGCGGCTGCTCGCCCCTAAAACGTAATATCTTTTCTGCAGCAGCAAATGCATTCACAGAATCAGTTCTGCTATAACCATCCTCCGGCGATAAAACTGCCAATCTTGGCCCTGTAGAGTATTCGTCGACGACATCAGCAGAAGGTGTAAATACATGAATACCACCAAAACAATGATTACGACTAAATATGCCGGTTACCAGTTTTTTAAGCAGTGGCTCGACTTCTTCACGATAATTAATATTTTGTTTTCGGCTTTCCATTTCGCGGCGCAAATTTGGACGTGTATCAAGCCAATAACGATCAGATTCAGAATATAAGTACGTTAATCCATCTTGCAATCGTTTGAGTGCATCTTCAAATATACCAATAGTCTGGGCGGGCTGAGCGCAGCCCAATAAAATACCCTCGACTTTAATACCCTTGATCAGCTGACCCGCATTTGACGGTGCGCTACCAAAAAATATTGTACGCATTACTCTTCGTGCTGCTTGTATGCTCCCAAAGCGAGTATCATGCCCATCGATATCAAACGGTTCTGAGCGAGGTCCATCAACTTCTTTTTCTATGACAGGATCCCAACCCTGAGGCAGATAATGAATACTTTTATTTCGGACATTAGTATCACCTAAATCAATAGACCCAGGCATAATCAACGCATCGCGATTATCCGAATTCCACATATTGTGAATAACGACTGCCATATATTGCAGTACGCCACGAGTTCGTTGAAATTTATCTAACGTTGACCAGTCTTCATACAGACGATCAAAGACTTCTGGATGAATAGGGTAAGAATGACACATGCGATCAAAGTAAACATTCGACTGTGTTTCTGTCGGAAACTTTTCACTGTTAGCACGATAGTAATCACAGAACTGTCGACTGATCCCCTCTACTTGAGAGCGATCACCTGCATCTTCAAATAACCGACGACGAACAATTTCAAATGCTTCTTCAGTCGCTACTGGTTTCCATACAGACTCTAGTCTCCCAAAGTGTTTCTCAAGAGCAACTAAACTTTTTTGACCGAATGAATCACCAACCTCCGTTTCTGACTCAGGTAATGACGCCAAAAGAACGGCATTGGGTACAGTTTTAAATGCTTCGGTTAGCGCCTGAATAAACTTTAAGTTAGCCTCATAAGTGCCGGCTTTTAACTGTTTGCCGGGTGTTAGATCGCTAAAGTACTTTTGCAACTCATCAATTAAAACCACACAGGGCGCCGCTTGCTGAAGAAGTTGAGCCAACACATCTTTTGCAGGTGCAGTTCCATCACTATCACTAACTGCAACTTTCGAGTAACCCTCTTCTCCCAATAGCTGCCAAGCTAACTCGCCCCACAATGTATTAGCACAAATAGATCCATGCTGTTTACCCTGACTGACTGATAAATTAATTCCATCTAACACTGCGATCTTTGCGATTGGCAATCCTGAGATGCCAGCCTCATCCAGAATTGAAGGGATTCCTTGCAATTTATCTGTACTGACTTTACGCATTGCTAAATGCATTACCGCCAACATCGTATGCGTTTTACCACCACCAAAAGAGGTTTGTAGTTGAATAACAGGGTCCCCACCAGCGCCAGATAATCTTTGCGCAACAGACATCAGTAGAAGCTTCATACCCTCAGTGATAAAGGTCCTTGAGAAGAATTTCTCCGCATCTTGGTAGTCGTCTGTCGCTTTACCTGTCGCGACAGCGGTAATATCCGCAGCAAACTCTGACTGTTTAAAAGAGCCCTCTAAAACATCTTTATGTGGGCGTGCTATCTCACGCCATGGTTTTAAGCTCATTTTTTACATTCCTATTAAATATCAAATCCTAGCTGTTCATCTTTTAGCCCGGCATCATGCGCTGCAGAAACAATGGCATGCCATGAACTAATCAATTCATTGTAGGCGCGCGCATCATCGGCCCATTTCTTTCGTTCACAAATTGTATAAAGGTGGTATGTAAGCTGGCGAATAGCTTCCCCGCGCTCAGACATTCTCGCAAGCAATGCACCTGCTGCAGATTCTCCTTCATCAGATAGGGCTCGAATCATATGATGGCATGCCTCCCATACCGGAGTGCGGTTATCTGCTTTTGGATCCCAATCTTTAGGGTATTCTTTCCATTTCAGTAGACGCACCTTACCGCCTCCAGACTCAACAACACCGGCATCCTCAACACCGTCTACTGATGTGCCCTTTGCCCGGGCAAGTATGTCAGCCTCGCCATACTGCCCAGTACTCCAGCCATATTGACTAAACCAATCATCACAGAATAAGGTATCGTTATCAAAGTTGCCGCTATCGGGATTTAAGTATTCGGTAATAGCTCGATTTATCAAAATAAGGGCCTCATGCACGCTCATTTTACTGCCATCAGCTTCTAGTATCCCACCATATTTTGAGAAAATAGCCATGCCAGGACCGATTGCAGATTGAGCTAGATCCACTGGTGCAATTGGAGTAGTACCGGTTTCACCACCTATCATAGCCTCTAACGCTTCAGGCATTTTTTCGCGAAGTTCTCGTTGAAACTCTCGCCGAGAAATTGAGTCAATATTGGCTTCTCGCTTTTTACAAACAAGTACGACTGAAGATGCTAACGCATTTGCACCTGAGGCAGTCATTCTATTTGCCATTTCTGTTCGCATGGGCCAGGTTCCATCGATAGAGAGCCCTGCTGAAATAACAGCTTCGAGAAATGTTTCCCACCCTGTACTAGATGTGCTTCCTTCTTTGGTTTCGGATTGTTTAAATGCATAATATATTGTGACAGGAAAAGCTGGGTGACCTTTTTTTGCCATATTGTAAATAGCTTGTTTCATGCCTGACATGAAAAAGTCCGAGGCTTTTTCTTTGGACTCAAACCTATGAGCGAACGCCACCAATTCTTCGGTTTTTGGAGCTGCTATTGTCATAAAAAGTTGGGGATATATATCTTTTAGACTGCGCTTCATCCAGACGTAAAAAAAATCAGATAAATCAGCATAGGGAATATTGTCGTAATATGGCGGATCTGTTGAGATAACTTTATTAACACTAATTTTTTGGGTTGCTGCATCATGCTGTTGAGCAAAACCATCTATATTGCATGGCATTTGGGCTAAGGCTTTACTAGTCCAATTTACCATTGCGATCCAATTCCCAGAAGAACTACAGAAAGGGTTAGCTTCAGCGTAATCCCATACCATCGGAATTGCCTGACGACCAAAGGTGTTTCTCATTTTTTCTCCAGACGAATGCCAGCTACATATCGAAGACCAGTAATCCGAAACTTTATCAGACACAAAACATAAATAAACCGCCAATGCATCCCCATAAGCGGTAGCACCTTTACCGTCTTCGTCAATACCCAATCCATCATCGACTAGGCCACTAGCTTTTGCATCTTCAATAGCTTTGCTGCGAGCCTCTTGAACTAAAGCGGAAAACATATTGAGTGCGACGAGTTGCCGTGAAGTGAATAGGCTATCGAATGTATCCATACCATAACCCTTACATCCTAAATATTGGCTAGATCCTTCGATTTTTTGGCTTGGTATAAAGTCAGGCTTACATTCTGAAATAATCTCTTCGTGATCTCTATTTGGTGCCAAATAAACTCGTCCCATTTTCCCCTCCATCACAAGAGCCATTAATTTTTCCGACAATTCGCCACCCTGAACTGCACGTTTAATGTGTTTTTTGTCGATTGGCGAACCCGATAATAGACATGTGAAATTGGCACCTCTAGCAGATTTAGTGCCTTTTTTTGCCTCGACAGACGGCACTCCAGATTTAACTTCAAAACTATACTGATCACCATTAACTAAGGGTTGAACATAAGCTTCATTACCTTTTTTACTCGATAAAACAAAGCTCGAGGCCAAAGGCACATCCACATGACTAAATGCTGGATTCGGACTTTTCACAGTACGCGCCCATAACCAAGCAATTACCGTTAATTCTTCTCCTTCATAAAGTTTTAAATCGGGCCGCTCATTAATCATTTCCTCAGTTATCTTAACTTTGGGATATAAGTGTCCAATTCTTTTAAAAGCCTCTTCGCGCATCCAATGACCATAACGGCGGACATCTTCAGCCAATCCTTTAGCTCCGCTCCAATCCTCAGCAAAATTTTGCTGTCTCTCCCCATCTGGTAAATGGCCCACTGGAGCTTGGCCAGCAAACTTAGGTGGTATTTCAATCATTGCCTTGTTGATCATAACCGCAACAGGATTTAGATCTGACGCGTGACTCTCAAGACCTAATCTCTGAGCCTCTAGTGGAATAGCTCCGCCGCCAGCAAATGGGTCATGAAATGCAGGTAATTGTTCAGGGTCAAAAAGCTCAGATGCCCGGGGATGATTACGATTTAAATGGCAGGTTTTTCTCCAGCTTTCTTTGATGGCTTCACGGGCACGATTAAGTACATCTTCGTTATTAGTATTTTCCCACTTAACTAAATCACGAATAATTTGAAATAATTTTTCGCGTTTAATTTCAGCTTCTTTTTTGTTAACGCCAAATTTAAATCCATCACCATCTTGATAGCCTGGGTCATTCACCATTTGCGCAAAAATAACTGCTCTTGCAGCTGCTAATGGACGACGCGCCCACCATAGATGCAATGTGCTGGGATGCCCATGTCGTATCGATTTCTCTCTTGCCGCCGCGGCATTGATATCATCAAGCGGAAGTGCAACTTCAATTAGTTTTTTTGGCGTGAAAATTTTTGTCATTAAACTCTTCTTATATTGTTTTATCGGGTGAAACTGCTTTTGATAGCAGGTCACTCAAATCATAATTAATGCTGGCAACACCAAAATCAGGCTCCACTATAAATGGATTTTTGATATAAAAAGGCCCTTCAAAAGTATCGCCATCCACAATCACAATAGCTAGGATAAATTTTTCCGACTGGTTGAGGCCGTAAATGATTTCATTGCGACTCACAGTGATAGTAGTTTGACCTTTAGACCTTCCTTTTACTTCAATATGTCGATCATCTTTTACAACACCATTGGTATCTACTGGAGGCCTAGCCGTCACATCCCAACCGCATTTTTCGTCACCAACATCTCTGACTTCATACCCTAGACTCAGTTCAGCATTCATAACAGCATTCATTGCTATACGCTCAATGCGCGCTCGCGATGCAGCATCAACTGTAAATTGGGTCTCACCTTTGCGACTGGCTAATAGTCCTTGCGGAATAACAAGTGCACCGCCAATAACTACCGGTGTGCTTGATACTACGTCTTTTAGTGCTATTAATTCAGTCCTTCTCTGTTCAAGTCTTGCCGTAAGTTCATCGACTCGTCGTCGAGCGTTTTCTGGTTGCATTCGTGGCTGCTTTCCTGCACTGACATCATCCTGTAATTTTATATAGCGGTCTTGCCAATAGCTAATCTCTTTAACGAGTCTTTCATTCACCGCATCAAGTGTTTTATTAGCTTGACGCTCTCGACGATCTTTTACCTCAGCATAATGTTCAGGCACAAGCTTTTGAGATGCGTGAGCTAAAGCTAACCCTTCTAAATTAGTCGTCAACCAATCTTCATCCATAATATCAGCAACTAGTCGTTGATCTTCAGCATCAATAGGCTGAAGATCTAGGTGTGGAGCCCAGCCTGCGTTGCTGGTCTTACCTATTTTATCGATTTCAACGAACTGTAACCGTCTCGATGCTACTGCATCAACGGAGGAAGATTCCCTAACAGTATGATCTACCATAAATAATACTTTAGCATCAGTTCCATCATCATTTGGATCAACCAAAACAGCGCCTTGCTTCAACTTTTGGCGATGTGCTTGAAGAACGAGATCCGTGGTAGCGTGCATTAATGGGTGCGTAGGGTGAATCATATCCGCCATTGGTTTACCGGTATGTCGTATGCCCTCTTTTTCAAAGCATATACGCTCATATTTTTTGAGTACCGGCGTGCGTGTTTCACCAATGACTCGATCGCGCTCACGAATTGCTGCTGGCACATGAGATATTTCGAATCGACCAGACTCTCTTGGCTTCATATTTCCTCCAAGTGATGCGAATGTCTCAGAGAAGAATGCCCTAATAAAATAGGGTTGAAGTTTTCGAGCTTCAGCTTTTTCCATTTCTTCCTTGATCGCATACAGTGATTCGAGCCCCATATGTTGTCCAACTAGTGCATTGCGATCAACTAATTCTTTGATGTGCTCGACATCTAGTGCGCCGTCTATAACTTCCTGCATTTTAGCTTTGGTTCTAGGGTCATCGCCATATCGGATAGCTTGCATGAGCAGATCTTTTAGCGAGATGTTATCAAATGCTTCTCCAAGAACATCAAATACTTTTCCACCAAGCGCTGCTCGTTGAATTTCTATTTTATCGAAGAGCTTTATAAATACTTCGCCTTCACGAGTTTCGCTAGCTACTATATTCCACAGATGACAAACTTCAGTTTGACCAATACGATGAATTCGTCCAAAACGCTGCTCAAGTCGATTAGGATTCCACGGCAAATCATAATTAACCATCAAGTTGGCATTCTGAAGGTTAACGCCCTCACCTGCTGCATCAGTTGCTACTAAAACCAACACATCTGGATCATTTCTAAATTCTTCCTGAATTTTTCGACGTTCATCTCGATTTACACCGCCATAAATTGCCCTGACCGCGTTTGCAAAACCTAACATGCCCCCGATTCGGTCAACAAGATAATGCAATGTCGCCTTGTGTTCAGTAAAAATAATTAATTTTCGCCGACTACCTCGCTGACCATTTTCTGTGGTAGTGTACATCTCTGGCTTATCTTGGATAAGACTTGATAGCTGCTCCCACTTTTTGTCATTGCCCGACTGTACAACATCTAATGCTCGACGCTCCAATCTCTCTAGAATGATAATCTCAGCCTCAAGCTCTGGAACCGTTTCAGCTGCTGTGGCCTGATCAACCACTTGATCAGAGTATGTCTCATATTCTTCAGCACTTAACTCATCATCGATCTCATCAAAGTTTTCAGGAAGATCTCGTCTTTCTAATCCATATCCTTTAAGTGTTTCAGCTTCTTCTCGACTTCTTGCTGCCTGACCACGAGCCAGGAGCTTCATTTCTGTTAGCTTTGCTTCCAGCCGAGTCCGTCTACCTTTCAGTGACTGATAAATTGCTTCAGGACTTGATGCCAATCGCCGCTGTAGCTGAGTGAGCGCAAAACCAACGGTATTTTTTTTCTGACTAAAAAGCTTTTCTGCTCGATTCATCTCTTCTCTTACATAGTCAGTTACTTGGTCATAAAGAATAGACTCGGAGTCTGAAAGATCGTAATTTGCTGTGTAGGCTATCCGTTCGGGAAATAGTTTCGTTCCATCAAACTTTAAAAGCTCTTCCTTGACCATACGACGCATCATGTCAGTTATATCTACTTTATGAGCACCCTCGCGGAACTTCCCATAAAAGCGATCACCATCTAATAAAGACAGCCATGTTTGAAAATCTTCTTCTTTACCATTATGTGGGGTCGCAGTCATCAGCAAGAAATGACGTGAAACAGAGCCTAAGAGCTCGCCCAGCTTGAACCGTTTGGTTTTATCGATATTCTGACCATTGTATGACGCCGATAGTTTATGGGCCTCATCGACAATAATTAAATCCCAATCAGTTGCGCGAATTTTTTCCTGGTAATCTTCATTACGTGATAGCTGATCAAGACGACAGATTATCTGGTTACCCTCATCGAAATAATTTCCTGATCGACACTCTTCCTGCTTATCACGACTAAAAAGATCGAAGTGCAGACCGAATTTTTCTGATAATTCATCTTGCCACTGCTCGGTCAGTGAGCCGGGAGCAACAATCATAATTCGCTTTGCATCGGCTCTCATCAGCAACTCGCTAATCAGAAGTCCCGCCATTATCGTTTTTCCCGCTCCAGGGTCATCGGCTAGTACGTATCTAAGTGGCTGCTTAGGTAACATTGATTCATAAACAGCTGAAATTTGATGAGGCAACGGCACCACATTAGATGTATGCACTGCCATCATCGGATCAAATAAAGCAGCTTGAGAGATACGATAGGCCTCAAGCCCAAGCTTAAATTCAGCTCCTGGGGCATCAAACGACCAAGGCCGTCCAGCTAACACTAATTCTAATCGGGCCTCGTCAGAGCGAAATAACATCTGCTCCGATACTGCGCCTTGGCTATTTTTATAGTAGATAGTTATCGCACCTTCGCTAATAGATACAATCTGCACTATTCGCACAATCTCTATACCTTCTATTCCTCGAATATGTGCATCAATTTTTATATCTTCAAGCCTAAGCATCTCTTGTTCCTATTTAATTATTAAAAATACTAGCTATCATTATTTTGTATTCCTGAAGATCTCTAATCTTGCCATCATCAACACTCTGAGATTGCGAGGTTGGCTTGAGGTCTTTCTTTTTCTTACGAGCTTTTTTCTTTGTCTTCACAGGGATTTTTGTACCCCATTCACCAATATATTCTCCATTAGCCCAAACGCCTAATCGCTGCTCTCCATCACTATGAAATTCAGCGCCAGTGCCATGTGGTAAACCATCTTTATATTCACCAAAATACTTCTCCCACTCACCAGTTTCTTCGTTAGTAGCCAGCATATAACCTTGGCCATACAGTGCGTTATCTTGAAACCCACCCTTACAAATATAATTAATAGTTTCATCTTCTACTTCTAATTTTGAAGTTAATCTGCCTTGGCCATGCATTTTATCTTTCTTAAATTGGCCATCGTATCGGGATGAATCGTCAAAAATAATGGTTCCCTCGCCTTCCAATTTATCTTTAAAGAAGCCGCCAATAAATGTTAGGCCATCGGCTTGAATTAGTTTTCCTTTACCATGGAACTTGTCTGTTTTAAATGAGCCTAAATATACCGATCCATCTGGCCAGGTCATTTTACCTTTGCCATTTTTTTTACCATGCTTAAACTCGCCTTTATAAATGATGCCATCAGCGTAATGCATCTCACCAAATCCAATAGGAGTGTCAATAT
>Ga0114995_10003665_pt1 | contig 10407 bp, 21 predicted proteins | sample ArcticOcean_MG_C_11_FD_87038 | JGI IMG/M metagenome (GOLD analysis project Ga0114995, IMG submission 87038) | Marine microbial communities from western Arctic Ocean - ArcticOcean_MG_CB2_154 | ecosystem: Environmental > Aquatic > Marine > Oceanic | place: Arctic Ocean: Canada Basin | collected... | reverse complement strand
TGGCCTCCATCCGGCAACGAACAAGGATTTGTGGGCAGCTTCGGTCTTGTTTACGTCTAGCTGGCCCTTCATAAGCTCTTGAGCGTGTCGCTCAGACATCGTGGCAATCTCATGGGCCAAGGCGTTTTTCTGATCCTTGTCCTCGATAAACTTGTCCAATAGCCCTGTAACCGGCCCTACTAATGATGCGACGATGCTCATAGTCTAATCCCAAGTTTTCGTGCTACGGCCTATCTTCTTAGGTATGCAGTAAGCACTTATGTTGTTTTGGTTACGTTGCTGCTTACCTACCGTAACCGCGCCGGATTCGACGTAATACGCAAACTGGTTGCAGCGAGTCACATCTCGAAAGTAGAACTCTTCCTTTAAAGGTTCCCCGTCGATTATGACTATAAGTAAAAACGCCATGATCATCGGTTAGTTAACCAAGCCAGTAATGCGCCTACAGCGGCAGGGACTAAAACAATCACTACGACAAAAATCATCGCGTACTGGCCCATTTCCTTCCGAAACTTATTTTTCCTAGCCGCTTCCGCTTTTAAGAAGGCTTGGCGGTTCTTACGCGCTTCAGCCATCTTAGTCATCATGTCCTGCCACAAATCCATACGATTGGTCTGGAGAAACATAGATTTTATATTTTCCCTAGACTGCCTTAAAGACTCTTCTGCCATAACGATTTTCATCGCCTCGGCTTCACTTAAAGACTTACTGTTCTTGGCCCGCTGTAGGTCAAACTCAGCAGCGCCCATCTTCCCAATCAACCCACCAAGGGCTTCGATATTTTGAGCCGCTCCCGCTGCCATTTCCAACGCTTTACATACAGAGGTAACAGCAGCAACGGTTTCTAGTATCATTTTCTACCCCATAAAAAACTGCGGTAACGCAACAGCTAGTATTACTGCGGCATATACTCCCCAAATCATATTTTCTAAACGATCAAATCTTTTAGACCCATCTTCTAACCTACGGTCTATAGATTCGTACCGAATACCACATTCTCTTTCGTGTGCGCCAATTTCTGCTAAAGCATCTTTTACCGTAGATCGCTGTGCTGTCACTATTCCTTGGCCTTACCGATGTTTAAAGCTAGTGCTTCAACTACGGGGTATATCCATTTGGCAAAAAAAGCATCATCTTTTGGTGTGGGCGTAGCGGCGCAAATTGCACTGGCTATCACCGACAACGTAGTCAGGGTCGTTACGATTTCAATTAGATCCATTAGCTTGCCTCTGCTTCTTCAGCTTCTTCTACGGGCTTAACAGATTCAACAATGGCTCTGGTATAGGCTTGCAGGAGAAGTTCACGCTCGTTGGTCTGCATTTTTAACGCAGATATTTCACGGCGTAATTCGTTTACACGGGCTATATTTGCCTGTGTTGATACGTCAAGTTCTGACAAGTTATGCTTTTCGTTGTCGATTACGATTGTTTGTTCTTCGCTCATTACCAAGGTACTCCTTCGCCTGTTGTTGGGGTTATTTGTAGGTCAATATTAGCTTGAAGGCCCGTTTCCAATGCAGTGACAGCATCATCCCCCATTGCTGCTTTCAGCCAAGCTATGCAATCGGCTTCTGTAACGCTGTCGTAGGCTGTGAAAGCACTGGGATCTGGCGCGGCTAAACCTTGAGTGCCATAGCTGCCAGCGATATAGTCTTTACCGCCATTAGTTTCTGCCGCATTACATCGCCAATGAAGGTTGTTAATTACGTTGGTCAGACCGTCTTCGCCCAATACAAAGTCAGTTTGCGGTATTGTGTATGTAAATGTGGCAGTCATTATGTGTTCTCCTTTAGAGGTTCTACAATCACTTTGCCGGCACTGTCAGTCCAACGGGTTTCAAGCATATGTTGGTCGTGTCGTTCTCCAATTACCATCCAAGATATTGTGTCAGTACAGGATTCTTGAGCAGTGATTGTTAGAGTGTTCCCCAATACCGAACCTTTAACAGCAGTCCATCCAGATTCATTACTGGTAAAGCATTGTGTGTTTGTATTCAACAGAACATAAGTTCCTTCTGTCATCCCTGCTGCTGTGTCTATGTTTACTGTTGCAGAGCCATCTACAAGGTCTATCTTTCCACGGTAAATATTGTCAGCTTGTGGACCTTCTATAAACGAATGAACAAGGTGATGTGTTTCATTTTTAGCGGGTAGGGGATGATCAATCTTAAATGATCCAGAGGTTTTTGATAACGCGCCGTAGACAACAAAATCGCCGTCACTATCCATCCTAGTAATATTTGTAGAAGTTCCACCAGTTCTATGTTGCCAGTACAGAGAGTCTGTGCTCGCGCTAAAGACTGCGAGCATGCCAAAACCTACGTTAGTCTGCCCCGTCACATTCATTACATAAAAATCACCGCCGCTACCTTCAATGCTTACCGCTGCATCTAAAGTATGGCTACCTACTTCATTACTCTTAACTCGTAATCCTTGCTCGTGTGTGTAAACGTCGCTTGTAGTTCCTATAAGCAATTGACCGGATGCTGTCAGCCTCATGCGGTCTAACGAGTTAGTACGAAAGTGCAGAGCATCGATATTGTGATCATAACTAATTAAACCTGCATACCTGCCTACACCTGAACTGCTGTCACCAAACGCAAGGTAATTATTATAGGTGGTGGCAGAAGATGCGATAGTAATGCCACCTTCTGCCCCTGCGCCTACAACTAAATTATTGGCATAATAATCTGAAGGGTTAGAGATACCAAGACCTACGTTTCCATCGCTACCCTGAACAAACAAAGCGTGTGTAAGGTTGTCAGACTCAACACGGAAGTCTACGTCAATAGACTCATCATTAATTACAACTTCAGTTGGACGAGCGTTTATTCTATTTCTTATTGTTCCATCAACTATCGTATTTATGAAATAATTGGTATCCTCGCTACCATCACTCACATCAATGGCTTGTGCTCCTACTTGTGCATATACTACGTCTTGAGAATTGTCGTTGCGCCCTTCAAACTCTATAATTCCTAAAATATCATTGTCTGCGGGTGAACCAGAATTTCTATACATCCTAAGATTAGGCCCTTGAGTAGCATCAGCATCTGTAGAGATAAGAGAGAGCGTGTCTAGGTTATCTGCTGTGGTAATGGTAGAAGCCGCATTAGAGGCAAACCCACCGTTAAACACAGTAGCCGCAGTTGTGGTCAATACGCCGGTAACAAGGGCGGTAGTTGCCATGTTTACAGCGCCATCAATGTCTACTATGTCTAGGTTTGTAGTGCCGTCAATGTCTATATCGCCAGAAATGTCTAGGGATGCGCCTGTGAGAACGCCTGCGACAGTAAGCGTAGAAGCCATATCAACAGCACCATCAATATCTACAACGTCGAGGTTTGTAGTGCCGTCAACATCAAGAACGCCTGTAACAGTTAAGTTTCCAGCAAGTTCAAGGTCATCCATCTCATAGACAATAGCGCCTGATCCTGCACCATCCGTAGCGACAATCTTAGTTTGACCCGCAGCAATAGCTACGTTGGCGCCAGATCCTTGTGTAAGCGTTAAAACGGCAGCAGTTTCATTACGCATGATCCAAGTATGAGATAGCGTGTTGGGAGCCAGTGTGACTGTACAAGCTGTACCACCACCCGTTAGGCGTAAGAACGTAGACCTAAACTCGTCGGCTGTACCGTCTGCCATCGTAATAGTGTGTGTACTGGCGTTAGCTATTGCTTCAGCGCCAACACCCATCGCGTTAGCAATAAGTTCTAAATTTGTGTTTGTACTTGTTCCCCAAGTACCGCTCTCATCGCCCGTGGCGATTTCTTTCAAGCGTAGGTCGTTTACGTAAGTTGCCATCTAAGCTACCTCATCCCAGTTAGGGGTTTGACTGTCTGATATGTTAGACCATCCGGGGGTCTGACTATCGTTTATATTACTCCAATTTGGGGTCTGTGAATCATCTACTAGCCCCCAAACATTAAAAGCGCCTATTTCTCCAGTTCCTGAAACCCCGATAACTACTACCGTGGCTTTTGCGTCTACCGTTACTGTACCAGCAGCGCCCGTACCTTGAACACCAGTCGGGACGAGTGTTTGTCCCAAAGCGATTGAAACTGTGCCAGCCGCTCCAGTACCAACAACGCCAGAAACACCAACATCCGCATTACTGGATACAGAAACCGTTCCGACAGATCCAGTTCCTTCAACACCCGTGGCAGCGGTATTAGCCTCTGCATCAACGGTAGCTGTGCCTGCTGCGCCCGTACCTGCAACACCTGTCGGTACAATTGTGTTATTTGTAACAAGCGAGATTGTACCAAGGGCAGTCGTTCCCGCCACACCAGTAACAGAAACATTGGCTTCCGCATCGACAGTAACAGTTGTAACCGCGCCCGTGCCAACAACACCCGTAACACTGACGTTTGCTTCTGCAACGACTGTAACTGTACCTGCCGCACCTGTTCCTGCAACACCCGTGACAACGACTGGAACCGAATCTTCGCCCCATACAGATTGGCCCCAAGTGCCTCTGCCCCAGCCGTTAATAACCGCCACACGTTACGCCTTATGCTATGCGAATAATCGCATTTGACGCATCTGCTGCGGGGAACTGAATAGTAAAGTCACCTGCGGTAGAAGTCTTATCGCCACCAAACGCCAAAGAACAAACGGCTGGATCACCAGATGCTGAGTCATTAAAAATTAGTGCGCCGTTAGCAGTGACCGTTGCATTTGAAAATGTAAGGTCAGCAAAGTCCCCAAGAGCGGTTGTTCCACTAGCAACTGGCGTAACGCTTGTAAGTGCCGCGCCTTTTGCTGTGTAGTTTGTACCGCTTACTTCGTTACTGGAACTGTATGCAGTTGTTGCTGCGCCTAGTGTTGCGGAACTTGTATATAACGCTAAGTTAAACGTGTTTCCCGAACTAGCAGTAAAGTTATGAACAGCCTTTAAGATCTCAACCTTAAACGAAGTACACATTGCCGTAGAAATAGCCATTATAGACTCCTAATTATGTCTGCCATATCTTTATGGCCTTGACGTTCAAATTCAGCGGTAAGTGTAGTCCTATCGCTCTTAATTGCTTCTTTAATGTAGTGCAAAGCCGTAGCCTTAACCGCATCTTTAAACTCTTCTGCCTGTTGAGCAATAACAGGATGGCAATTACCCCCAACGCTTACAACTCTATCAGCTATTGTCTGCGCCCAAAACTCAGGGTCATGTCCCTTATTGCTTGTAGTCGTTACTAATACGTTACCTACTTCTAGCTTAGGCGCTTCAAAAAACATCTATATTCCTATTGAACCGGCATTACAGGTTGCCCTGAACGGTATGCGTCGGAGCGTAGTTTACCAGCACCTAGCATCTTTAACAGGCTCATAGATGTAACATACATCTTATCGTACAACGCAACCAAGTCAGGCTCACCTTTCATAAACCGTATGGCTTCGACCAAAGTACCGTTTAGCAACGCGGAGTCAAACTCAGTCCCAAGCCATGTAGTACCAGCAGTAACTATAGACTCTGGGTAATAACCGTAGTGTAACTCAGTGACGTAGCTAGAATCTGGAACTGGCCCAAGAATAAACGTGGTGTCATCAAACACTGCGTAGTGCTTAGGTAGCCCTGTAGGTGTAGTGGCTGGATACGCTTCACGTATGAAGTTAACGTCCTTACTGAGTAAGTAGTTATAGTTACCATCTCCATCTACAACCGCCAAGCTGTACGGGTAGAGAAAATCTGTAGGTACAGTCAGATAAGTATTACTGCCTGTTACTGTCCCTGTGACGTTCTTACGTAGCGCCGGTATCTGAACTGCGTTATAGATCTTCTGCTCTGCCTGTTCTGTAAACATAGCAAGCTGTTCATCTGTAAACGTGTTCTCACAGATGTCTTGGACGTTTGTTTTCAGTTCAGTGTAGTTCATATCTACGCCATAGGCCCACGGGCCATAAGTCCTTTAGTTGCTGCGCCAGTACCACGTACTTTAACGCCGGTAGTTTTAACGCCAGACATATCAGGCTTAGGTGCGTCTTTTACTTCTACTGGTGTAGGCCATCCTACGGTTTTAACCACTTTTGGTGCTTTCATGTCACATCTCTAAGTTGTCGTTACTGTTACTGTACCTACCTGCCCTGTGGCAACTAAGTCGTTTGGAGTTAGGTTGTAAGGGTCATCTCCTACCCCTACAGGGTTCCAACCCCATTGTATCTGTCTACTACTGTTAACACCCGCTACCCCTAAACTTAGGTCAGGGCGAGGATCTCTAACAGCTTGTGGGTCTGACACTGGAAACTCACCCAATTTTAACTGTGGGTGATCTGGATTCCAGCATGTAGGGCACGCTTTTATATTCGTGTTGTTCCCTTTCCGCACTAAATCTTTTAGTTCCCTTAACTTATATTGAAACCCGCAGACATCGCAATCCGCTATAGCTTTTTGGGACGACGCAAATTGGTTCGACATTGTTAAACCCTAGTTGCACGGGGTACAAGCCGTAGAGATGCTTTTTCCCTATCTTCTCCAGCCGCTAACATAAACTGCTCTTCGTATGCTTCTTTCAACATAGGCACTCGTGCCATAAGCTCTGGGATCTTCATAGCAATATAGTAAGCCAACCCAGCTACTAGGCAAGGGAAAAACCTAAAGTTCATATCAGAGGTCTGTATACCTGCTCCAGCGTCCTCTATACGGCGCATACGCCAGTAGTAGAATACATAGTCATTATTGTCTGGGACAGGCCACACGTTGATTTTGGGGGCATCTCGTAGACGTTCTATGTAAACCTGAATCGGCCTACCCTGTGTTAACTTATTAGGTATAGAAGCATACGTACTTACACTGATACGGCTGATAGTAAGGTCAGACTGAGTAGCTACATTGCCACTGCCTGTACGTATTTGCTGTTCTAGTAGGTCAATGGTATCGGCTGGCAGTGTGTACTCAGATGTGCCTTCAGTAAGGGCTAGAGTGCCTTCGTCAATCGTCCACATGTTGATGCCACGGTTCTGCCACTCAATAGTCATCAAGTTCATAGAGCGTCTGGCAGTACGTAAGTCGTATCCAGAACGCATTTCACGACCAGCACGTTCCCACGCCTCTTCAGCGATCTCCGTGAAATCCATGTCAAATGCTGTTGTTCCAGATGTAGTCATTATTTATTCCAGCTACCTTTGGCCTTTTCTTTGGCCTTTTTGTTTAGATCCCCGTAATGGTATAACTTCTTAGCGGTATTAGACATGGCTTTGCCTGTCATTAGCGTGCCGTCAGGGTGCTTGTGCATTCCGCCCTTATGCTGCGTACCATCTTTAAAGTAATGTTTTACACCTTTAGCCATAATCTACACATATAAAGTTTTCTTTCTGCGGTTGCCCATAACTGCACCACAGCCCTTGTGATTCTTTCGTATCATACCACCACAAGCAGCGTTTCTAACTTTAGCAGCCTTGGTGTTACTTACTACTTGTTGGCCTTTTGCGCCAGCTTTTTTCTTCTTACGCGCTGTTGTAGCACGCTCGGCTTTACTTAAAGACTTAGCTTTAGCCAGTGGTAAACAACGGTCAGGGTTCTTCTTGTTCTTTGACGTACCGCACTCTCCAGCTATATTGCCTTTACTGTCAATACGAACCCACTTCTGATCGCGCCACTTCTTTAAGTCGCCCATTACTTTTTCTTTTTCTTCTTACTGCCCTTGGCATAGCTAGGGTCTTTGCAATACTTAGATGCTGCCATATTCGCATAAGCAGACGGGTACGTATCGAAGGTACGTTTGGCCCAAGCCTTACCCTCAGAACATATCTTCCCGCCTGTCTTATAGTAACGTCTCATTAAAGAATTTTTGCCTTACGTACACCCCGTTGAGCGCAACCAGCACCACGGACTCCGCCGCCATCCTTATACTTCTTAGCCATACCGCCACCCATGTAGGCTTTAGCCATACCGCCACCCATCATCTTACCCTTACCATCGGCAGCGTATGCAGGAACCATCTTCCCGTTCTTCTCAACCATTGGTAGCTTACCGCCATCTTTGTACTTCTTAGCCATACCGCCACCCATCATTTTCTTAGGTTTGTAGTTTGACTTTTTCCCACCCATCATCTTCCCAGCTTTAGGTGGACGCTTGCCGTTTTTATCCATGAAGTTAAGGTAGTTTCGCAAGCTCATACCTGAAGCATCTAGCTGCTCTTTAGTCACGTTAGCTTTTTTGTCTTTGCCTGTACCAACATTACGCCCACCTTTACCCGTAACTTTGTCCATAGGGGGCTTAACCCTACTTGTAGGCGGTACTTCGGGTTTCATAGGGCGTGTTGGCTTAGGAGTAGCGGCGTTTTGTAAGCTGATTGCTGAAGGACGCTTTGGTGTTGGCCTGCTAACAGCGGTTTTTGCCATAGCTTTGCCTTGTCGCGCTTTCTCTTTAGCATTACGCGCTTCTATCTGCCGCATCATTTCGGCTTTCTTTTTTGCTGGAGCATTCTTCTTCATTTCTTGCTCTGCTTCGCGTTTTTTCCTACCTTTTACCAACCTTTCATCGGCTCGCTTAAAATAATCCATAAAGGCCATAATCTTATCTCTCTACCATTTTGATTTGTTCGCCCAAAAAGCGGCGGACATTTTACCTCTGGCGATGTTTTTGCCGTGACGCGCTTTAAACGACTTGCGTTTAGCTTTCATCTTAGCGGATTCGCCTTTCTTGGGTTTACCAGCGGTACTGGCACCTTGCTCACCGTAACGTATTACTTTCTCTTTACCACCCTCACACGCCTTTACAACGTGTGATTTCTTAGGGTGAGAGGGGGTACGACGTGGTTTGTTGCACGCCATTTTGGCCTTATCGACCTTACCCCCAGAAGCATAATACCTACGCATACTAGCTGTAGAATACAGTCATTGCGGTGATATTAGTCATCGCAGTAATCAAAACGTCATCTTGGCAACGAATACCCCAATCAGGGATGTTTACCGAGTGAGTTTCTGAAGCAACAAAATCTAGGTCTAGTACAGTTGGGCCACCGCTACCATCAGTGATGGTTAAACGACCTGCTGTACCAGCTACTAAGACTTGTATCTGACGTATGCGTGCAGGCCCGACAGCTAATGATGCTGCCGAGGTAATGCGTTTCGCTTGTACATCTGAATTAGACATAGTTAGTCCTCCTATTAAGCGTCAGCGAATGGAGTAACTAGCGTGCCTGAACCAAGAGTAATACCCGAAACAGCGTACTTAGCAGTAGTAATTACGGTTACAGTAATCATGCTGCCTGCTAGACCACCTTTGGTACTGCCGTTTAACGTAATAACGTCATTATCAGCGCCAGAAATAAAGGTCTTACCAGTAGCATTGGTTACGCCAGTATACAAACCACCAACAAACTTATCAGTACCATCAGTCTTGATGTCTAGGTCAGTAGCAGCCGTTTCAATAAAGAAAGTAAAGGTTGCGCCAACATTGTTTGTTTGGTTTGGGTCAGTCTGGTCAGATACTGAAGTAGCAACAATAGTAGGTAGTGTAAATACACCATCTGCATCGTTTACACGAAGTACACGTCCAGCGTGATCTTTAACAGTAAGGGTAGTATCGGCGGTAAGGCTGATGTCGTTGGCAGCGCCAGCAGAAATAAATCCACCAAGAGATTTGACTGGGCCTGAAAAGGTAGTAGTAGCCATTATAGCGTCCTCATATGCGAGTAAAGTGAATCTGTCTGCATATCGTCAGTCGGGTCTGTCAGATTCACCGGATTGTGTCCCGATGTATGCCCGAAAGTATACCCTATAATGTATCAAGTCAACACAAAAAAAGGGGAACCTAAGTTCCCCCCTCTTATACAGCATAAACGCTAGTGCGTCTTACGCACCGGGTGATCCGAAGATACCAAGTGGGTCAGATACGCCAAACGAATAACGCTCACGAGCCTTATAACGGCTGTTGCCTGTATCAAAGTCAGCATCCATAGATGTAGACATTGGGGTACGGACAAAGTGCTTCAAGCCATTAGGTACGTCAGTAGTTAAGAACCAAGCATCTGTATCAGTCAGATAATGGTTAACTGTGAAACCTTCTGGAATTGAACCGTTGTTACGGATCGCGTTCAGGTCGTTGTCAGCAGTGCCAACGCGGCCTTCGGTATCCAACAAGCGAGTTGCAACGAATTGCAGCGCAGGTGGGATAACTAGCTTACGAGGCTTTGCAGCAATCAACAGGCCACGCTCATCAGTCCAACCAGCAAGCTGGATAACGGCGGCTTCTAAAGAAGTCTCGTTAAGGTCAGCCGCAACAGTAGGACGGTTTGAGTTAGTGCCGCCACCAACTAATGGGTGGTCAGTTGCACACAACACTTTACCGTCACCGTAGGTTGGGTTGCCTGTACCTGTGAACCCTTGGTTCAAGATAGTGGCAGCTTTAACCTGCTTGGTGTAAGCCATAGCGCGTGCGAGAGCCTTGGTATAACGAGATGACAATG
>Ga0114995_10003647_pt1 | contig 10425 bp, 5 predicted proteins | sample ArcticOcean_MG_C_11_FD_87038 | JGI IMG/M metagenome (GOLD analysis project Ga0114995, IMG submission 87038) | Marine microbial communities from western Arctic Ocean - ArcticOcean_MG_CB2_154 | ecosystem: Environmental > Aquatic > Marine > Oceanic | place: Arctic Ocean: Canada Basin | collected... | reverse complement strand
CTTATATATCATCTTTGTCCGGGAGTTCCTGTGACTTCTCTTTATTTTCGTTCATATCTTTCTCTGCGTCTTCCTTTCCTTGCGGATTTGTGCCGACTGGCTCGGAGACATTCTTTGTAACACAAAAATCATCTTCATTCTTACCATAATCTAGATAGATTCCGCCTCTATCTTCCCCTTCTGACAAATCTGGCTCCATATTCATGTCTTGCGTTTGTGCACTCACCAAGTCTGGTGGAACTTGACAAAATGGTGCACCTGGTCTGGCAGGAAGTTTTGATAGATTCTCTAGAATACGATTACGTATGCCATCGATATATTCACGTGTATTCTGATTTTCCATATTGCTAGGGGTTATATGAAGTGTGTTTGTTGGTCCAAAATACTCACTATAATCATTAGCAGGCAGCACATCTTCTAGTTCACGGCCTAGTAAACAGCCAGTCTCGTACGTCCAGCAGCGTGCCACATTACGAATGGTGTATCCACCTCCACCAAGGACTAGTAGAGGTACATTGAACGTACTCATGTATTTCAAGCACTCCGCATGCCCTCGAATAGACAAGTTAAAACATCCTAGCCTGTCTCCCGATAGACTGTCAGCACCAGATTGGAATACAATAGCATCTGGAGCAAAAACTTCCATTATCTTTTCCATGATCGGTTTAAAGAGATGATCATAAGTTTCACCATCAATACCGTCTTTCAATGGTACGTTTACACTATAATATTTACCTTGATGTTGACCAACATCTTGTAAGTGACCAGTTCCAGGAAAATACTCACCGAATTTATGGAAAGATGCAGTCATTACACGGTCAGTTGTATAGAATGCTTCCTCAACACCATCACCATGATGGATATCAATATCGATGTAAAGAACTCGACTGTGAACCTTGAGTAGCTCAAGAATCGCTAACACGATGTCATTTACGTAACAAAATCCACTTGCTTCTGCCTTCTTTGCGTGATGTAAACCTCCTGCCCAGTTTATTACTGTATCTGCCAGCTTGTGATTTAACCTTACGGCACCACCGATAGAACCCCCCGTATATATCTGAGTGAAGTTGAAAAGGCCGTCAAAGACCGGGCAATCCTCAGCGACATTAAACCTTTTCAGTTGGCGCATATGTTCATGTTGGTTATCTGGTGTAATCATGCGTAAAAATTCAATATATTCATCGCTATGGAATTGTGTCATGTCTTCAGCATTAGCGAGCTCTGGTCTGAAAACCTGTGCAAAAGATGTCATATTCTGATGATTAAGGGAAAAAACAATACCTCCATTTCTTTATATAAGCCATAGTGCAATAGTAAGTTATGTGTCATGCGCATTCTGTGAGGTTTCATCGGATGTCCCTACATTTTCGAAGAAAGAAAGTAAGTTTATTGAAATATGGTACGAGTAGATACTGATTTATGATATTAATAAAAAAACATTCCATGTAATCGTATACGATTGTGGAAGTTGTGATTCGGTTAAAATAAAATCGTGAGAAGTAAGTACCTGTCCATAGTAAAAGTTTCCGACTTCCGGATCATAGAAGTAAGAAATTTTCTTCTTTGAAGAAGCCATATTTGCTATCTGATTTCGAGATCGTCTCGTTTCAATCAATGATAAAGATGATGATATGTCTGTCTTCTAAATGTCACGAATACAGTAATAATCGTAAGAGAAGTTTGTGAATATTGGAGAGCCCAAATCGGACGAAAATTCTTTTCAAGTATCGCCCTCAATTCTTGCGAGACTGGCAGAAAGGCCGAGAGCCCGAATGGGCATGACCCCCTGCCTTCTTTTCGGCTCTCTCGTTCTTTGTTTCTTGATTTTTTCATTTTTTTTTGCGTCTGCTTTTACAAAAATTCAAGATTTTCAGGCTTTCCCCGAGTGCAACCTCCTACCCTCGTGTGCACGGAATTTACGTCAGAAGAAAAAGCGGTGCGAAGAGTCCGCAGGGAAAACCAAAGATTAATACGAGTAATAGCTGGCATATCATGGATTTGAGTGTACAATTGGGGAATCAATCATGTCCAAATTGGTTTACAGGCTTGAAGGGGTTACCTCAAAACTTTGACCTGATCATCGTTGGAGCAGGGATCTCTGGTTGCGTTTTTGCTGAACAAGCCTCTCGAAGATACAATCTGAAAAGTTTGATAATTGATAAACGAAAACATATCGGCGGTAACTGCTACGATTTCATCAACAGACATGGTATCAGGATTTCACAATATGGAGTGCACCTATTCCACACTAAGTTTTCTCGTGTTTGGAAATATGTAAACAACTTTAGCGACTGGACTCCATATGAACACAGAGTGAAGGGTAACATTAAAATAGGTGCTGGATATAGAATGGTTCCAATACCACCAAGTCAAGATACAATCAATGTACTATTCGGCGCTGATGTTAGCAACGAAATAGAAATGGAAGAATGGTTGAATTCGAGAAGAGTTCCGGCAGAGCAGCCTAAAAACGGCGAAGAAAGTGCTCTAGCTCGAAGTGGTGAAGAACTTTATAATGCTATCTTTAAACACTATACAAAAAAACAGTGGAATAAGTGGCCAAAAGAACTCGACGCAAGTGTGCTTGCTAGAATCCCTGTTCGTACTAATACTGATGATCGTTATTTCACAGACCCATTTCAAGCTTTACCAAAAGAAGGATACACAAAATTTTTTGAGAATATGGTTTTAGAAGATCCAAATATCACAATTCGTCTTTGTATAGACTACTTTGATGTCCGTGGTGATCTACCTGAGTCGAATCTTTTAGTTTTTACTGGTCCAATAGATTCTTATTATTCTTCTCTCGGTTTACCAAAGCTCGAATACAGGTCACTTAAATTTGAGGAAGAATATCATGAACCTGAGGACGGCTACTATCAAAATTGTTTACAGTTGAACTATCCGGGTGAAGAGGTAGATTATACTCGAGTAGTGGAATATAAGCACAAACCAAATCAACCTAAAGATGTTCACAGAAGAAAAGGTACTGTTATATTTAAGGAGTACAGCTGTGATGAAGGAGAACCATACTATCCAGTTCCCAATCCAGAAAACCGGAGTCTATACGGAAAGTATAAAGAGATGGCCGCGAGAGAAAGTAAAGTTTGCTTTGTAGGAAGATTAGCAAGCTACAAGTACTTCAATATGGATCAGGCATTTTTAAATGCACTTGAAATGTTCGACGAATATTTTAGTAGAAGTTCAAGTTTTCCGACTCATCTAGGGGAAGGAGATGGTCCAAAATAGGAAAGTTTCAACCATGTGTGATTGTTATGCATTTCTGAAAGTCTGTTAGATCCTTTTTGAGGCCAGCAGATGTTTATGTACATTAATAAACTTTACATCATACTGTATGAATGACGTTTTCCTATATTTTATCTCGAACAAACTAGCATTGTTCTCGTTCAAAACAGTAATCTTATGTCATGTGTAATAGTTGAATGCCCGCATGTATTCTGTTGCCTTGGAGGTCAGGTTGTGCCGAGATTCAGACAGAACAGATGCAGCTTTTTGAGCTTCTAACAATGTACCCTCTAAGAGTTTGGGAGTATTTTCTGTTTTCGTCTGTGCTTCGTAAAAAGATATTCTATTTTCAGGAGCCCTATACTTTTTCAGGAGTGCGATGAAAGAAAGGATATTAATGCTTTTTGCGTCCATATCATATAGAGAGTCCCATGATTTTGTTTTGCATGCACTTTTCAGCTTAAGGAAGGTGTAATGTCGTTCAGAAAACATATATTTATCGCAAAATTTTGTAACTAAATTCACTCGTCCTAGCAACACAAGTAAAATAATTAACTTTCTAAGGCTCACTGTCCGGACAGAAATTATACCGTCCTCAAACAGTTCCATGTAACTCTGAAGAATACCAAAATTTTGATCCTTCAATGAGTTTAAAAATTTGTTGTCACTTCCCTTCACATTCAAAGTACTCTGGGACATATTAGCCTTGAACACTGTTCCAAAATATTCATGAAATTCAGCCTTGTTTACTTCATCTCTGAACTTCTGCTTTAATGATGGTATAAGCAAGCTTCTTACATTATATCTATAGTAGAGAATATTGAAAAAAAAATTTTGCTGCAGAAAATATTCCAGGCTAGATCCAGACTTATTCAAAAGAAACTTGAAAATAGTGAAGTATTGTGCATCAATGTCCTTGCAACAAATAGCCTTACTCATGGCTTCAATCATAAATTCATCAGAAGATAAATCTACTAGTAGATGAGCTCTATGATCTAGTTGAACAATCTGATATTTTTGACGATTTGTAATTTTGGGACGTTCGATTAAGTCACACAATAATATATCTGGAAACTTCTTCCACAGGAGGAACAACTTTTCCGAGTGCCCTTTTCCATTTGAAGGCGAACGAATCAAATCCAACAGTATTTGGCTTCTTTTAAGGGAATCACTCTCAAACATTCTCATGGCTAGTGCATGGCTTCCAAAAATTAATAATCGCCTCAACAAAAGCTGCTTACATATCAATTTATACTGTACTGCAGTAAATGGCATACCAATAGAAGGATGTCGTAAATGGTTGAGTTTACGTAACAAGGAGCAGCATTTTACCACAGCTTTTTTTACATGAAATAAATTTGTCTGACACAGCATAGTTGAACCTAGAACAGCTTTCTCAATGTATCTTTTCTGTTCATCTCGGTCAAACACAAACTGTGCCATAGCAAAATGGTCATTTATCGAGATTAAATCCTCACTTTTCTTCGTCTGAAAGGGCTTACTATCATCAGCTGATAATGTTCTTAAAAGATCATATACGAAAACCTCCGTAGTACTGGTCTCCTCAGCATAGAAATGGAGGTCACATGATCCTTGTAACGGACGGAGAAAATCATGATAATAATTAGAAATCATGCGCATACCATCACAATCCTGAAAAATAGATGTACCTCCATGTATTTCCAATATCTTACACTCATTTCCAACCAAAATAGTTTTTTCACTCCACGTAAGAGCTACGGCGGCTGATGCGACCCATGCAATTTGTATTGGGGGATCAAGAATTTTTAAATTCACTTGGTATAAAATCTTTCCTAGATTTTCGTCAAATACTGATAAAATACCATTTCTTTGATACACTGCTAAAAAATTTTGTACATGACTTAAACGAATGCTATGAATTAGTTTTCTGTGAATCTGAGTCATACAAGTTATATGTCTAAAATATGATACTCCAGAATCTGTTGCAATATACAAATCATCTTTCCCTGTACCCGTAACGCATTCTTTAATAGCTAGGCATTGTACATTTTCTTGTGTGTTTAAAGTCATTTTCACAAACTTCACAATTTTGTCCCCACAAGATACTTTCACGAGAGAACCTCGCCCTGTTGTTGCCACGAAACCTTTGTTATAGAACGCAACACCATAAATCGATAAATTCGAAAGATGTAATACTTTTCTGGGAATGTGGTGTCTTCCACTTCCATAACTGAACACTTGCCCGTTTTCAAAAACGAATAACAAGGTATCATTTTGTACCCAATCGAAAGAAAGTAAATTGAAAGAAGTTCTCCAGTAGTATCCTGATATAATTTTACCTGATCCCGAGTATACTTTGACTATATACCCGCACTTTGTTTCGTGTAAATTCCAAATCAGAACTTCTGCTATGCTTCCGCTGAAATTTGCGCAAGCAATCGGGTAAAAAGATGTCTTAGAAATTTGAAGTTCCCCCGAAAAATCGTATAGATTCTCCCGAGTAATTCCTAAGTTGTTGTAGAATATGCTCGAGTATTCTTTCCGCGTTGATACACTCATTACTACAAGCTATGTCAAATATGTATTGATTTATTATTTTAGAAGTTTGCTAAAATGTTTGTACGTTTAAGGTTTTTACAAGTACTGGTACGAGTAAAAGACCGTCTCTCCTGTGTGTGCTACAGTATACGAATTGGGTCACTCCTCGTAAAAAAATAAATCGTGCGTCCAAGTCCCCAAACGATGTGTAACATGAGTCTGAAGTAGTTAAGGAAAAAGATGGGGGCACTAACTCCAATCTTTATCCAATGCATATATAATTCAATACCTATGTAATTCAATAATTCAATACCGAAGTTACCTCTCTAATCATTTAAGTCCGCACATAATCTGATATTCATGGCTGCAAGTTCTGATATCAGATATTTATAAACATACGGAACATGCACATTCACAATATTTGAAGTCGATCTACATGTTATGCAAATATCATTAGAGCATTCTTCGTTACGCAGTGCTACTTTTTGTAAGTGTGATATCATACTTCCACAGGAAGAGCATATTTTAAACGAGTGCTTATCTGAACTAGCGAGTAATCGATCTTGAATCAAATTTGCAACACCATGTGACAACAATGAGTCCCTCTCCATTTCTCCAAATCGAATCCCACCTCCCATTTTTCTACCTTTGATAGGCTGTTTTGTCAATGGATTGTTTGGACCTTCCGAACGCACTTGAAATTTGTCAGATACCATGTGTCGAAGGCGTTGGTAATATACAAGACCTATGAAAATATCGACTTCAAAAGTGCATCCAGTAAATCCATTTATCATAGTTTCAGTTCCAGTGAACTTATAACCCATATCTTTCAGCCTTTCGTAGTGATTATTCAGTGGAATTGTTAAATGCTCTTCCTTAAGGGCCTTGAATGGTGAAGCATCAACAAAATTTCCCGACAGTGCACCTTCTTTTGACGCAAGGCTTTCCATGAGCATTCCAATTGTCATACGAGATGGAAATGCATGAGGATTTATTATGATGTCTGGCTTTATACCATTTCTTTCGATGAATGGGAGATCTTCTTCTGGCCACAAATAACTCAAAACTCCTTTTTGCCCATGTCTACTGCTAAATTTATCACCAATTATTGGATTCCGGTTGAAGCGCAGAGTAACATCCAGTTTCTCATATGAACTTTGCTCTTGAGAAGCAGAAATCTTCACTCGATCAACTATGCCTTTATCCTCGCCCTTCAACATGGTCTTTTTTAACTTCCCAGAAACTCTGTTAGATACTGATATGAAGGAATCTCCCTTCTGCAATATACTTCCTGGCAATGGGGAAGCGTCGAACTTCGTCTGATTTAAGGGACCGGAAACAGTGAAAGTATCATTTTTGTCCTTCAAGGTTAGGCCTTCTGTCTTATACAACGTAGCATGAGCTAAGCCACGTTCCATTGAAAACTTGTTCATTATCATAGCATCCTCCATATCATATCCCGTATAAGATAGAACTGCAACTACTGCATTTGTTCCGAGAGGATAATTATCTATACCGTATTTATCATAAGTTTTTGTGAGTGCAATTGGTCGCTGTGGTGTATGGAGTCTATATAACTTTGAATCCGAGCGGAATGGAAAAGAATGCATCGGAACCCCCATTGTTTGCTTCCCCATCTGACATTGGTACATATTTCTTGGGCTCTGATTATAATCCGACCACGGAGTTAAACTTGCAACAGCACTGAGAAAAGAATCGGGGTATATTTCTTCGTGAGAGTATTTAAAAGACTTACAAAAGTCTCTATTTTCACCATCCTGTGTTTTAATTGACATGAAAGATTGCTCTAAGGTACCAATCAATTCCACGTTTCCTCCAGATGTCTGCAATACGGGGCGAACAAGTCGAGAAGAAGATGAGAATATATAGATTCCAGGATAAACCCCTCCCTTTCGAAAAGTAACATGAGCTATTTCTAAATCTCTTGGAATGTAAGAAGAACTGTCAACTTTTGCCCGCCGAAGAACCCTTACAGCATTTGCTGCATCTCTCTCATGTAACGATCCGATAAGTAAACCATCGAGAAGTACAGGAAGAAGACTTTCAAGATTCTCACGATTCGAGTCATTCGTGAATTCGAAATTGAGCCCTAAACTTTTCTTTACAGTCTTGCGAACTAGATCAAAATCCGTATCTCTTGTTTTGGCTACTACAATTTTGCATTCACCTGCCAAATGATTTAGAAGCCCGCATGGCGATCCATCTGGAGTATGTATTGGACATAAAAAACCCCAAGACTCTGGCAAAAGTTTGCGAATCGTAGTTGTTCGAAGTTCAGTAAAGTATGCTCCTCGATGAACAGATCGAAAATGAGACAAAAATCTCAAGTAATTTAACTTGTCTGCGACAATTGTGAAGCCGCTTGATTGACTCAAGCCAAGACCACTTTTGCTCACCAAATTTCCTGTGGCTAAAAAGTACTCAAAGTGTCGTCCTATATCATATTTTTGGATAACTTGCAGTATTGAATTTTGTATTGAATTTGGTTCCAAAGCTTCCACTTTATCAGTGTATGACACATCAAAGAGGGCTTGAAATTTCAGACGGATTTGCTCAAGCACATGTTCCATCTTTTCATAGAGTAAGCCCTGAAGTAATGAACCAGGTAACATGATTTCTTGATGGGCTAATGTATCCGGATTATCGGGCTTACATAGGCCTTGAACTAAAGCCGTTAACTTCTGCAGCATAAAAAGTAATAGATTTGCTTTTTCACTCTGCCTCTTCAAGTGAGTGAAAATATATCTTGCAATAAAAAATTCTCCTAATTCAACATCACTTACAAATTTTTGTCCGCGTAAGAGGTTTCTAAAATATTTGCCAATGTAACGAAGTGCATCCATTTTAGATAGAATGTCTGCATCAGTAGCCTCATGAAGGCAATTGATGATACAATCATTTATGAGGCAATTCTCAGAGTTACATCTATAATCTGAATTCATGAAAATTTCTTTTTCAGAAGAGTCCGTGATGGCTCGAATAACTATTCCTACAGGAATATAAAATTCCTGACGTTCTATAGTGAGACCTAATCTAGCACTCCCAGTTTTCATATAATGCAATCTTATAGTACTAGATATTTCTGTCTTATCAACACAACGAATAGAGGTAGCAAATTTGCTGAACAATGCCCCCCTTCGCAAAAAAGAACTTCGTACTAGACCTAACACATAATGCCTACGTTGCTGAATTAGAAGTCGAATGATTCGCTCAATTCCGTTTACAATAAAGTATCCACCAGATTCAGTATCTTCTTCTCCATGTTTGATAAGTCCAATTTTATCTAGTGATTCCAAGTGGCAGGCGTGACTAGCTACCATAATAGGGAAGCTGCATATTTTAATTATGTTCTTATGTACCGGATGATCACGGCAAGATCCAACTATCTTATGACAGACTGTGGACATGAAATTGCCACTATAGGTTTCCCCAGTCTCTCTGCATTCACGTGGGAATGTTCTAGGCTCAAATAGGCTTCCTTGAAAACTAGCATCCCTCCTGACTTTCTCAGGCTTTTCTAAATAGAAATTTTCGAACCATACTTGTAAATATGCACCCTTTCCATTTTCTTCATCCGACATCTTTATCTTTACATGCTGTAGTTCTGTCGACATATCACGTAACCCTTGATCTATGAACTGATCGAAAGAGTTAACATGGTCACTGACCAGCTGTTTGAGTCCTAAAAATAAATTTAGTTGTTTATAAATATACTTCCACAAGATGTTCTTACCTGTTGTAATTTTGCTTTCCATTTTGCTTTCCATCTAGCTATCGTATAATTCTTGCGAGGAGTAGTATGACTTCAAAGTAAAGGAAGTCGTTATCGTTTTGCACTGAAGATTGCAAAAGACTTACTTCCCGTGAAGCGGCGGCGGCTGGATACCGGGAAAGAAAATTTATATTCTTTGTATGATACTATTCTATCCGCACACTGAGTGAGAAGATGTTCGGGAAAAGTAAGTGATGGGACAAGTAGAGAAGTAGAGATGAGCGCGCAAAAAATTCTCGCGTACCACTCAAGAAAGGCTATGAATTGCTGACTGAGAACAAACGGCAGATGATTCTGGACTGTTTTCTTGTTTTTTTTTTCTGATTGGAACGTCTTGTTATATTTATGGTCACATGTACCATACAGGTACTGAAACAATTTGAGTATACATACTGTACGTACTGCTGGTAAGTCACATTCTCACATTCTTACACATGGTAAAAACTATGCATATATTAAATCGACACTTTGGAATCTCTGAATTTGAGATAGTTTGATATGTTTATCCGCGTGGTGTTCCAATAGTCGACGTGCCAATATTTTTTTTTGTATCCACGTATCCTTTCAGACTGCACCTGCCCCTACTCTCTCAGCTGTCCACGTGCCTATCATATGATAGTTTCCTGTAAACAAAAAAATATGGCCATTTTATTTTTTACCCAACAATTTATTACTTACACCCCCATTTTTCAACGAGTGCGAGAAAAATATTTCAATTATCTTTCACAGTCTTTGACTCTTTGTGGAGTTTTTATAAAAGATTCAACTACAAACATTATAAACATCACTCCGCACGCTTATAATTTATTCAAAAATGAATGACGCGAAGCAAACGGATTATGCTGCCGAGTTTCTCTGGCCAAGCG
>Ga0114995_10003645_pt1 | contig 10427 bp, 9 predicted proteins | sample ArcticOcean_MG_C_11_FD_87038 | JGI IMG/M metagenome (GOLD analysis project Ga0114995, IMG submission 87038) | Marine microbial communities from western Arctic Ocean - ArcticOcean_MG_CB2_154 | ecosystem: Environmental > Aquatic > Marine > Oceanic | place: Arctic Ocean: Canada Basin | collected... | reverse complement strand
ATTTTGCTCTTCCGCCGAGATTGGGCGTACTTGACCAAGTTTTTGCACCACATCTTCACGCAAGCTATCTAGCATTCCCTCAAAAAGTTGAAAACTCTCTGTTTTATATTCATTAAGTGGATCCCGCTGAGCATATCCACGTAGCCCTACAACTGAACGCAAATGTTCTAATTTTAACAAGTGATCTTGCCATTTTCCATCTATCGTCTGAAGTAAGATTTGTTTTTCGATATTACGCATCGTTTCTATTCCAAAGTCTGTGGACTTTTTTGCCATTTTTTCATCTGATAGCTTGTATAATCTTTCTGTAATTGCCTCTCCATCCACGCCTTCTTCGTCAGCCCACACCTCAGTATCAGCCTCAATATCTAATTTTTCCCTAAGCATTAAACTTAAGTTTATTGTGTCCCATTGTTCTGCATATGTCTTAGGTGGGATATACTCATTAATTAAATCATCTATTAACTGATATCGCATATCCTGCACAATCTCACTTACATTTTCAGAGCGCATAACATCTAATCTTTGCGAAAATATAGCCGTACGCTGGTCATTCATAACGTCATCAAACTTTAAAAGTTGTTTGCGAATATCAAAGTTCCGACCCTCAACCTTAGCTTGGGCTTTCTCTAGTGACTTATTAACCCAAGGATGAACAATTGCTTCCCCGTCCTTCATACCAAGTGTTGAAAGCATTTTATCAAGTCTTTCAGAACCAAATATTCTCATCAAATCGTCTTCAAGGCTTAAGAAAAAGGCTGATCTTCCAGGGTCTCCTTGTCGACCAGACCTTCCCCTCAACTGATTATCTATCCGGCGGCTTTCATGCCTTTCTGTTGCCAAAACATATAAACCACCTGCTAATTTTACCTTTTGTTTTTCAGCTAAAACTTCTGTCTCTATTTTTGTTCTAATTTTCTCAGCATCAGCATCTGGATCATCAGAAAGAGCTTGAAAAACTCTCATTTCTACGTTGCCACCTAGCTGTATATCAGTTCCCCTTCCTGCCATATTGGTTGCAATAGTTACTGCGCCAAGTTTGCCAGCGTTCGCAATAATCTCCGCTTCCTTTTCATGTTGTCTTGCGTTCAAAACATTATGATCAATATTTGCACTTTTTAGGAGCGTCGCCAGGTACTCAGATTTTTCAATTGATGTTGTGCCAACTAAAACTGGTTGTCCTTTTTCGTTTGATTTTTTTATCTCTAAAACAATTGAATCAAATTTTTCTTTAGCTGTTCGGTAAACAGCGTCATGTTCATCAAAACGAGCTACAGGTTCGTTAGTTGGTATATCTACAACTCCCAACCCGTATATTTCACCAAACTCTTCAGCTTCAGTAGTAGCTGTACCAGTCATTCCTGCAAGTTTACTATAGAGTCTGAAGTAATTTTGAAAAGTCACGCTGGCAAGGGTAATGTTCTCTGGCTGAATCTCGCAACCCTCTTTTGCTTCGATTGCTTGATGCAAACCCCCAGAAAGCCTACGCCCAACCATCATACGTCCAGTAAACTCATCTACTAGCAAAACTGCGTTATCTCTAATCATATAGTCTTTATCTTTTTTAAAAGCTTTATGAGCCTTCAATGCCTCAGTTACATGATGAACTAATGAAGTGCTTTCGGGGTCATATAATGACTGGTTTTCAGGTAATAGCCCTACCTCAATTAATTTTTTTTCAATAAAGTCGTTACCCTCGTCAGTTATTGTAACGACGCGGGTCTTTTCATCTAAAGAAAAATGTTCTTCCATTATTGACGGAATCAGCTGATCTACTTTTAAATATAATTCTGATCTATCATCGGAAGGCCCAGAAATAATTAACGGCGTTCTAGCTTCATCAATTAAGATAGAATCGACTTCATCAACTATAGCATAATTATGTTCGCGTTGAGCCACCTCTGATAAGTCAGAACGCATATTGTCTCTAAGGTAATCAAAACCAAGTTCATTATTTGTCGCGTAAGTTACGTCCGCCGCGTAAGCCTCTTTTTTTTCTGAATCTGGTTGCTGCGGATAAACCACGCCGGTCACCATACCAAGCGCAGAATACACTTTACCCATCCATTCAGCATCTCTCTTAGCCAGATAATCATTTACTGTAACTATATGAACACCAGCACCTGAAAGCGCATTCAAATATGCTGGAAAAGTGGCTACCAACGTTTTGCCTTCACCTGTTTTCATCTCAGCAATGTTTCCTTGGTGTAAAAATATAGCTCCTATTAGCTGAGTATCAAATGCTCGAAGCCCTATAGAACGTTTTGCAGCCTCTCGAACGTTAGCAAATGCTTCTGGCAACAAGGAATCTAGAGCTTCTCCAGAAGATGCCCGATTCTTAAGTTCATTAGTTTTTTCTAAAATCTCATCATCTGATAACACTAAAAACTCGGCCTCTAAAGAATTAATCTTTTCAACCAAATGCTTAACCAGTTTTATTTTTTTATCGTTAGCCGAACCAAAAATTTTTTTTGAAATAACTCCAAAACTTAACATAATAAACTGCCCTAGTTTTCCTAATTTATTTGTATCTTATAACTTTGTCACCTATACGGCCACAAAATATGACGTTAATATAATTAATATAGTCACTAACCTAAAGCGATGTAAGGTGCGACTCGTTTAGTGTCAACGTCAAGGATTTTTTAATACATGGAGACTGTTTTATGCGAAAGTTATTTTTCTTAATTTATTTGAACTTTTTTATGGTTTTTTGTGCGACCAATAATGCCATAGCACAAGATGCTAATACTGTCTTAGCCACCGTGGGAGATACAAATATTACACTCGGACATGTTATCGCTTTACAGGATCGACTTACAGACCAGTATAAATCCCTTGAAGACGCAGTCTTGTTTAAAGGCATTCTGGACCAGCTTATTCAACAAGCTGTTTTAGCAAAAGCGATTGAAAATCAAAAGAGTTCTAGGATTCAGTACAGTTATGAAAATGAATTAAGAGCTTTCTTAGCAAATACTTACATATCAATGATTTCAAAAGACGCATTAAGTGAAAAAGATATAAAGGACTTTTACGAAGTCAAATATAATTCTTCACAATCTGGAAAAGAGTTCAATGCAGCACATATTTTATTACAAACCGAATCCAAGGCAATAGCTGTAAAAGAACAAATAGCTGCTGGAGGAAATTTTTCTGATTTAGCAAAGAGCCACTCCACAGGACCAAGTGGTTCCAGAGGGGGTGATCTCGGTTGGTTTGGCAAAGGCGCAATGGTTCCAGCTTTTGAAAAAGCTGTCTTAGCTTTAGAAATTGATGCTGTATCCGATCCAATTGAAACCCAGTTCGGGTGGCATATAATTAAATTAAACAACAGTAGGTTAAAGACGCCCCCCAGCTTAGAAGATGTAAGGGCTGAAATTGAAAGAGCTCTCAAAGACAAATATATAAGTGAAGAGGTTCGTAAAATAACTGCTGCAGCAAAAGTAGTACGTACAGAGGTTTCTATTGACCCATCAATAGTTAGAAACATCAGTCTACTGTCAAAATAGCTTCGAGGTTCAACCTTATGTCTGAAAACTTAAAATTGTCACCTCTGGCCCCAAAACCCGGGTTTCCAAAACTACCAGTAATAAGTGGTGTCACTTTCTCTAGCCATGCGGCCGGAATAAAGTATAAAAACAGACTAGATATAATGTTAGCAAGTATTTCTCCCGGCTCAACTATTGCGGGTGTTTTTACTCGCTCTTCAACACGATCCAATGCAGTTCTTGATTGTCAGGAAAAACTTGATATCCCAAAAAATAAAGAAAAAGGATTTGCATTTTTTGTAAACTCTGGGAATGCAAATGCCTTCACAGGAGAAGCTGGTAATCAATCTGTTAAAAGCATCGTGAAAGTACTGTCAGAAATTATTAAAATTCCAAAATCTCATATTTTCACATCTTCAACAGGTGTTATTGGGGAGCCCCTACCAACTGAAAAAATAGTTAAGTCCCTTTCATCATTGAAAAACTCTTTAAGCGAAATAAAAATTTCAGATGCTGCGTTAGCAATTATGACCACAGACACGTTCCCAAAAGGGTCACAAACTAGTGTTATAATAGATGGAAAAAAAGTTACTATCTGTGGAATTGCTAAAGGATCAGGAATGATAGCTCCTGATATGGCCACAATGTTAGTATATATTTTTACCGATGCTAAAATTTCACAACCAATCTTACAAAAGCTAGTAAGTAATATATCTGCAAAAACATTTAATTGTATAACTGTTGATGGTGACACCTCTACTTCTGATACTTTATTAATTGCAGCAACAGGTAAATCAGAGGCCTCTGAGCTAACCTCGCAAAAACCCTTGGCCCTAAAAAAGTTTCAGGGAGGCCTAGAGAAAGTGATGCTCGACTTAAGCCATCAAGTTGTAAAAGATGGAGAGGGTGCTACAAAATTTATTGAAATAAATGTTTCAGGAGCAAAAAGTAAAAAAGATTCTTGGAAAATAGGAATGTCGATAGCAAATTCGCCATTAGTAAAAACAGCCATTGCTGGTGAGGACCCCAACTGGGGCAGAATCGTAATGGCAATTGGGAAATCTGGGGCTATAGCGGAAAGAGATAAATTAAAGATTTACTTTGGGAATATATTAGTTGCAGAGAATGGTTGGGAATCTCCAAGCTATAACGAAAAATTAGCTGCTGATTATATGAAAAAACAAGATTTAATTATTTCTATCGACCTTGGGATAGGGAGATTTAAATCTACTGTGTGGACCTGTGATTTAACTCATTCTTATATTTCTATTAATGCTGATTATAGGTCTTAAGAAAGTTTTATTATAATGGATATTAAGCTAGTTGTTTGTGTTGCTCTAATTGATAAAGATGGCCGGGTATTGATAGCTCAGCGCCCAGAAGGGAAAAACTTAGCAGGGTTTTGGGAGTTTCCAGGAGGAAAAGTTGAAAAGAATGAAAGCCCCGAAACTGCGTTAATTCGGGAACTTCATGAAGAGTTGGGAATAAATACTTGGGGTAGTTGTTTAGCTCCATTAACATTTGCGAGCCATAAATATGATGAATTTCATCTTCTTATGCCCCTATATATTTGTAGAAAATGGCATGGCATAGTCCAAGCACGCGAAGATCAAGCGTTAAAATGGTTAACTCCAGCCCAAATTTTTAAAGTTAAAATGCTTCCGGCTGATTTACCCCTAGTAGCCTGCCTTAGAGACTTACTTTCATAATGAGAATAAGTATGAAAATTACGATATCTTTAGTCAGTGCTTTTATTACCACCTTTGGTGCGCACAAATTAATTTACGGGGACTCTCCTAATACAAGCATTTTAATTATGATAGTTGGAGTTCTTGTTTGGAGATATGGTAACAAAAGAATTAACCAGAAGTTTCCTAAGTAGTAAGATTTAGGTGCACTCAAAATGTTTAATGATTACAAGTATTGTTTCTAAACCCAACCTAATAGATTTTCATCAATAATCTTACTTAATGCTGTAATGTGGTCATAATCATCATTTAAACAAGGTATATATGTGAACTGGTCACCCCCTGCTTCTTCAAAGCTTTCTTTAATTTCTTCATTTATTTCCTCTAAGGTCTCAATACAATCTGACGAAAAAGCGGGGGCAATAACTGCTAATTTCTTTTTTCCTATTTGCGCCAATCTAGCAACTTCTTTAACTGTGTAAGGTTGCAACCATTCCTCTGGTCCAAATCGAGACTGAAAAGTTGTAATTATTTCTGTGTCCTCCCAACCCAAACTTTCTTTTAATAGCCTTGTCGTTTTTTGACACTGACAATGGTAAGGGTCTCCTTCCATTAAATATCTTTTGGGAACCCCATGATAAGAGCAAACTAGAATATCTGGTCTATCTGGTATTTTGAGATACGCGTTCTTGACAGATTTTGCCAAAGCATCAATATATGCTGGGTGCGAAAAATATGCTGATATAGTTCGGACATCTGGTTGCCATTTTTCAGTCATTAATGTTCTAAACAACGCATCGTTTGCTGTTGCCGATGTTGCTCCAGCATATTGAGGGTAGAGTGGAAAAAACAGAATCTTCCTGCACCCCTTTTTAATTAAATCTTTGACTACTGATTTTGTCGATGGGTTACCGTAACGCATACAAAAATCTACTAATACTTTGTCCCCATACCTATCAAACATTTCTTCCTTAATTTTTTCTGTCTGAGCTTTGGTTATTGTTAATAGTGGGCTCTCATTTTGTTCATGGTTCCAAATACTCTTGTATGCTGCTCCACTAGTAAAAGGTCTTTTTGTTAAAATAATGAGCTGTAGAAGCGGTTGCCATAGCCAAGGTGAATAATCAACAACCCGCTGATCTGATAGGAACTCACCTAAATACCTTCTCATTGGCCAGTAAGAATAGTGATCCGGCGTTCCCAGATTTGTCAATAATATTCCTATTTTTTCTGGATTAACTGGTGGATGGTTTTTGGGAATATTATTTCTTATTATTTTGTCATTACTCATTGATTTATATCTCTTCATTTTTATCAGAATGCGATTCAAAGTGACTTAAAACCTCTCCTAAAGGCTTTGCTGGTGCCCCTGGCCTTAAGGGATTAGGTTGACTAACATCAGGAGACCAACCAGCCAAGAAAATAAGTTCGAAAGTAGCCATAATTTTATTTTTTTGAGGCTTATACTTTTTTAAGTACACCTTATTTGCTTCTTCAAACAACTTTGATCTCGTAAACCTCTTATTTCTTGATGATAGTGCATTAGTTTCACCCATGTCTCTTAAATCTCGCATTAAATGATAAATAGAGTCATAAACAACATTATGTTTAACACTGTCTGCAACTGGCAAAGCAAAGCCTGCTCTCTGTAACAAATCACCAATTGATCTGATTTCTGCCATTGGAGAAAATCGATCTGACAGCCCATTGCTTATAGTTAACTCTGCCGCAGAAAGAGCGTGCTTAAGTTCGATTAAAGTATTACCACCTAAAAGTGCGCACATGAAAAAGCCATCTGATCTAAGTGCTCTATTACATTGTATCAATTGCCCAACAGGATCATTTGACCAATGCAGACACATTGCATGAATTATTAAATCATGATCCTCTAAAGTTAAGTTTAAAAACTCTTCATCTGTCACTATTTTAGCACTTGGCATCCATTTTTTCCAAAAGTTTGGAAAACCGGTAACAATAGCAGGCCTAGCAAAAACTCTGTTTGAATCTGCAAGTCTTTCCGTAAATTCATGCGCCAGCTCTCTAAGTAGAAAGTTTTCTGACTGTTTTTGGTTTACCCTTTTTTGATTTCTTAAGATCGTTGCACGATCAAATAAACGAGGTGGCGTGTCCATTTTTTATCCTAAAATTATGCACCTAAAATCAAAGACCTAGAGAAATCAAAAACCGTAGTTTTCTATCTGCGTTCTGACACTTACATGTTTTAACTACCAAACTACAAGCCAATTGAATAAAAGGACTGTATATTGTATATGGTTTGCTCAACCAAGCTAAATAGTTTTTCTTAATATAAAAGTAATCTCCTTTAATGTTTAGGTTAAAATAACAAGGTTATTAAATGACAAAACCCAGAGATTCCTTAGCAACAGAGCTATTCAGCGAACTATTTATGGCCGAACAACTAGCACGGCACCAACTTGCTAGGGCCTTGCCAAAAGGAATGGAACTCTCTCAATTTTCTGTTCTTAATCATCTTTCCGGAACAACAGATTCAAGAACTCCCGCCCAAATTGCTCGCACTTTCAACTTAACAAAAGGAGCAATAACAAACACATTGAGAAAGCTTGAATGGGCTGGTCACATAAATGTTAACCCTGATTGGGATGATGCACGCCGAAAGCTAATTACTATAAGTCCATCTGGGCGGATGGCTAGAAACTCTGCACTTGAAAAAATAGCTCCAATTGCTGAAAACCTACTAACTAAAGTTGGTTCAGATGAATTACGTAAGGTAATCCCAGTTTTACGTGATTTACGTATTAAATTAAGCGAAAAAATATAAAGCTTAGCTTTTATTAATGCTTGCTGTTACATAATTAACAGAGAGATCTTTTTTTGACAAAGACCAACTCCACAAAAATGGGTTAAAAACAAATCCCTTTTTATCAACCGGCGTTAAGCCTGAAAGCTCTATATATTCGTATAGTTCATCAGGCTTTATAAATTTTGTCCATTCATGGGTTCCCTTTGGAAGCCACCTCATAACATGCTCTGCTCCAATTATTGCCATTATATAGCTTTTTGGATTTCTATTGATAGTGGAACAAATCATCAAACCATTCTCATTCAAGAGCTGTTGGCAAGCAGAAATAAATGTCAAAGGGTCTGAAACATGTTCTACAACTTCCATATTTAAAATTACATCAAACTTCATTCCTTCGCTTACCAAATCTTCTGCTGTCGTGTGCAAATAATCGATATCTAACTCTGCTTCCTCTGCATGAACTTTTGCAACTTTTATATTTCTTTCAGCAGCATCAGCTCCAACAACTATTGCACCAAGCCTCGCCATAGGTTCGCTTAAAAGCCCACCACCACATCCAATATCTAGAATTTTTAGCCCCTCAAAAGGTAGGCTTTTTGTCAAATCTCTTTCAAATTCGTAGGTTATTTGGGTGTTAATATAATCTAGTCTGCAAGGGTTAAGCATATGCAATGGTTTAAACTTACCTGTTGGATCCCACCACTCTGTTGCCATATCTTGAAATTTTTTAATTTCTTCCACATCAACTGTTGTTTTCATTTAAAGTCTCCAACTTTTTACCATTTTCGTTCTAATAGTATGTGTTATAGAAACAACTATGAACAAATCGACAGGACAAAACTACGCGGCAGATCATTTATACCCACCGATAGAGCCTTTTAAAAGGCAAATGGTTGATGTTGGGTCTGGTCACCTTGTTTATCTAGAGCGTTGCGGAAACCCAAACGGCATTCCTGTTATTGTTTTCCACGGTGGACCAGGAGGTGGCTGTAGCCCATACATGCGGCGTTACTTTGATCCACAACATTATCACATAATATTATTTGACCAACGAGGTTGTGGAAAGTCTACTCCTTTTGCAGACGTTACTAACAATACCACCTGGGATTTGATATCTGATATAGAGTTAATTCGAAAACTATTAAGAATAGAGCAGTGGATCTTATTTGGTGGAAGCTGGGGATCCACCCTATCATTGTTATACGCACAATCTCACCCATGTCGAACTATATACATGGTCATTCGGGGGGTTTTTCTAATGACAAAGAAAGAGCTTGAATGGTTTTATGGAGGAGGTGCAGGAATGTTTTTCCCAGAACATTGGAGTGTTTTTATAAATTTGATTCCCGAGGAGGAAAGAAAAGACTTAATTGCGGCCTATCATAAAAGATTATTTTCTGGTGATATCGCACTAGAGCTCAAATTTTCTAGTGTTTGGGCCGGTTGGGAAGCCGCGTTAGCTGTCTTTGGGTCTGAGAAAAAGATTGCTGAGATTCCGACAAACTACACAAGGGCCTTTTCCCGGCTTGAGTGTCATTATTTTTATAACAGGGGGTTTCTTAAATCAGACAACCAAATATTAGACAATATTAATAAAATTGCTAAAATTCCTTCGACGATAGTTCAAGGCCGGTATGATATGGTTTGTCCCCCTGCATCTGCATATAGGTTGGCACAAAAGTGGAAAAAAGCTGACCTGAAAATGATTAATTGCGCTGGGCATGCTATGTCTGAACCAGGTATTTCAAAAGAGCTACTATCTGTAATGAATAAGATCAGAGACATTAACCTTTAAAAAACACACCTTTCAGACAATATTTAAATCTTCCCTGTAAAGCACTTGAAATACTTAATGTTGTTGGGTATAGACACTGACAACAGCGGCATGTTGAGCCAATTCCAACATTCCACCGAAATTAAGTAACGGGCTGCTAGCCCGTTTTTTTGTTGAAAGACGTTAAATGACTGATCTTATTTGTCGCTCTACCTTAGAGAAGAAAATCTCTGCTATCGTAAGCCCAGCGATTGAATCACTAGGTTACGAGCTTGTCAGACTTCGCCTCACAGACGACGAACCTGGCACACTTCAGGTTATGGCAGATTCAGCCTCTGGTGCATTTAATGTTGATGATTGTGCAAAAATATCAACTGATATCTCCACAATACTTGATATAGAAGATCCTATTGAAAAAGAATACACTCTCGAAGTCTCGTCTCCTGGAATAGACCGACCCTTAACCCGGTTAAAGGACTTCGAAGACTGGTCTGGTTATCAAGTTAAGCTCGAAACATTAGAGTTAGTCGATGGTCAGCGCCGATTTAAAGGTAACCTTTTAGGTGTTGATAACGATTCTGTGGTTCTGGAGCTAAACAACAAACAACTTAAAATAAATTTTGACTTATTATCTGATGCAAAGCTTGTTCTAACAGACGCTCTAATCAAGGACGTATTAAAAAATAGAAAAGATT
>Ga0114995_10003643_pt1 | contig 10428 bp, 13 predicted proteins | sample ArcticOcean_MG_C_11_FD_87038 | JGI IMG/M metagenome (GOLD analysis project Ga0114995, IMG submission 87038) | Marine microbial communities from western Arctic Ocean - ArcticOcean_MG_CB2_154 | ecosystem: Environmental > Aquatic > Marine > Oceanic | place: Arctic Ocean: Canada Basin | collected... | reverse complement strand
ATTTTTTCGTCACTAAGCGCGCATACAGAAAATACAGCGAGTGTCGCTTTGACTCTCGCCGCGAGCGATTCAATACTCGCGTGCGTCGCGACCGCGATTTCTTCCGAGGACGGCACCAAGGATAGCACGTTCTTCGAAGTGCACCGGTTTCTTTTGGGGAGTCACAGTGCTGGTGTAGTAATCAACACGGACAACGGGTTTCAGGGGAAAAGACGCAGGACGCGATGATAGATTGAGAGTTCATAATTAGATACTAGATACAACGGCATTAAAAACACCAATCAACTTGACCGACGCCTCCGCCTCCCCGCGGGGGTCAACCCGATTTCACAGTCACCAGTTTTGCGCGCGACCGGGCGCGTTGGTCAACATCGGCTGCGCCGAAAACTTGTACTGCGCGGCGATGGTTGGGGGGGTGGGGTGAGCGGGGGTACGGTTTGGGTTTTGGGTTTGAGAAAAACCAAAACGAAGGTCACGAGTTTAAAGGAGGACTCACCGTGCTCTGCATCTTGTCTTTGGTCCAGTACCCGTGCGTCTTCGTGGGCTGGTTCCAGTTTTTCTTGCTGTGATGTGGTGGGGGTGAGGAACGGTACGGCGCGGTTGGTGAGTCTCCGAGACGTGATGGTGGGCCTGAGGAAGGAACACCGACCCTAGGTCGCGGGTGCCAAAAAACGCGGGTGCCTCCGATCAAATGGCGGTAGGGTACCAAAGATTCGCCGGAAAGCATCACGTACACCTCTTCGCATTTCGCGACGGTTTCCACCATGTGCGCCTCGAAATCCGCCTGGCGCTTCGCCGGGTCCTCCATCTTGCTCACCAGGAACCGCGTGAGAAACCCCATGGCGGTTTTGGCCGGTCGCGTGTGCGTGCGTCCACGGAATGCCGGACCACCTGGGGTCGCTCGGGAAATACGACGCTCGTCAGAACGGAGACGGGTGAAAATGGAAGCACCAAAAAGCTGAAGCGAAAGCGACGACTGGAAAGTTACACTGATGAGCAACGACGACCGGGAAGCGGTTCCGTCGCCCCTCGACGTGGAGTCTCACTCGGCGCCGCGCGTGGCGTCGACTTCGTTTCTGTGGAAGGGTTGCGGGTTTGGGTGGTAACGCGGTGGCTCGGAACGGGATCTGGCGGTCGGTCACGAAAGACAAAAGACCACCACCCCTCACGGCTAGGGTGCCGGGATTTCCTGAGATTTCGCAGTTTCGGTCGAAGTTTTCGTCGCCGACGTGACCGGCGACGCGGAAGGGACGAAAAGACGACGCCTTGGTTGCGATGGAACTTCCCTCCGATGACTCGGAACAGGCACCACTGAACGAAACCAGGGATGTGATGGCGGACGCGTTCGCGGTGCTGCGTGACGAAACACAAGAGCCCCCCGAGCGTTTGGACGCGATCTCGCAGCTTCGACACGCGATGCAGACGCACCTTTCAGATGTGTCGACTTCGAGCCACGACGACCTTCGGGTGGCACGTGATTTGCCACAAGTCACTCTGGATGATATACAAACACTCGAACGAGTCGCGAAAGCTCCGTCCGCCACGACTCCTCCTGAAGAGGTCGCCGGCGCGCTTGAGTTACTTCGGTTGGTATCAGATTTGGCCGAAGAATGCTTCAAGACAAACGACGAAGTTTCAAGTGACCCGCGCGCCGAGGCAATCGAGGCGTACCGCTCGGTCCTCGATGGCATTGTTGTTTCCCTTACAAACGTATACAGCCGCGATACACATGCTATGATGCACAACGTTGATACGACGGTTGCCTTGTTCGACACGTTGGGGTACCTCGCGCGGGACTTTCGCGAGTCTCGATTGCCGCCGTCGCTTCTCGGCGGCGTCGTGAATTACATCAAGCGCGCGTCTTCGTTGGCGTCCCTTGCGAACGAGTCGGGTGACAAAAATAACGAAGAACGGATTCTCGTCGCGTGGTCCGCCGCGGTTGAGTGCGCGTGTCACGTCGTGGGATCTGGTGTTGGCGGTAAGTATTTCCCAATCACCACATTCCTCCGACTGATTGCCCATACGAGACTGACATTTTCTTTTTTACAATCAGGGAACGCGGAACGCGACGGCGACGGAAACACTTTCGCAAATGTCGAAGTTGACAAAGACGCGTTCCACGCCGTGGTGGACGCCGCGCTGGCGTCTTACCAGAACCCGGCGTGTGATTGGTACACCCACCACGGCTGCGAAACCAGGGTCGTGAAAAACAGCCTGGAAAGCGAGCTCGCGCGCGGCGGCGCGGCGAGGGTGTTAGCGTGCTCTTCGCCCAAACTTCTCACCGCGTGCTCCACGACGCTCGCGCTAGGGTGTTCCTCGGAACAAACGCCGTGGATTCGAGAAGCGCTGGTGGGGGCTTTGCGGAAAGTCCCAGTGGTGGCGATGACGACGATGGGTGACCCACCAACGATTGTGACGTCCTCGAAACACGAAACGGCGTGTAAGGAACCGATGACGTTGGGTGACGCGGTACCCTCGGAACTCGCGGACGTTTCAATTGACGGGCAATCGGCGGGTGATAAACCAAGCCCGGTGCCGAGTGACCCGTTTTCACACGCCGATATCCGGCGGTTTCAAAAAAACGAGCTCGACATCGTCGCGGGGTGTCTTACCGATACCTGCGGCGCGGTTCGGTTCGCGGCGACCAACGCATTGGCACTGCACGGCGCCGCGGTTCGCTCCGTTTTGTCGAAACTGTTTCCAAACTTGCAAAGCCACGACTGCGCGTTACGGGAAGCCACGGTGCTGGCGCTGGACGCGGCGTGGCGGGAGGACGACTTGTTCTTGCCGTTACTCACCAACAACACCAACCGCGCGGTTGGGGGTGTTGGCGACTTCGACGCCGTGACTGACAAGCAGCCGTATGCAAAGGACGAGCGCGACGACGCCGCCGCGCCCGCGGTACCCGCTACCATGCCCACGCAACCGGCCGCCGTGCCGTTTCACGAAACGCCGGTTTTGGTGGACACACAGCGCAAAACACTCGGTACCCCCGCGTACGTCAAGCGCGCCATGGCGCTCACCGCGGTGGCGGCGTCGCCGTTGCTTCGCGACCCCGACGGCGGCGTCCGCGAGGCGACGTGCGAGCTGTTCGGAACCCTCGCCGAAGCCGCCGTGTTTGGCGCCACGGTTGGGACGTTACAGGATTTGATGTCCAACGACGTTGAGGAGTCCGTCCGGGACGCCGCGGTGATTACGTTAACCAAGCTGGGGTATTACAACCCCCTCACGGGGCGACAACAGAAGAAGGGTTTCTTCGGCCGAGTGCGCGCCCGGGCGTTCGGGGACGGCGACGGACACGGCACCCGAAAACCAACCAGCTCGCTTTCCCGACGAACCCTGTGCGAAGTAGGCGCCACCGTGCGCGTGTGGTGGCCTGACGATGACTGTTTCTACGAAGCCCGGATAAGGGCCTGGGACAGGGAGAACGACACGCACACGTTGTTGTACATCGAAGGTGTGTATTGACCGGTAACTGTTACTATGGAGTACAGTATACCCTTTCCAATCCCTCATACCCATTACGAAAGACTCGAGACTGACCCTTTATTTTCTTCGTCCCACAGACGGCATCGAGGAGGATTTGGATTTGAAGAAAGAAAAAGTGGAGCTGCGGTACAAGCCGCACAAACGGGGCGCCAAGGAAGCGTGGCTCCCCGTGAACAAACCGGCGAAAAAGCAAAAGGCGCTTTGTGGGCCACCGAGGTTGGTTAAACAACCGAAGGTTAAGGTCCCAAAGACGGTAAAAATAAAGCCTCCCAAGCCCCCGAGGGTTAAGGTTGAGGGGGTTAAAAAAGGCGAAGTCGTGTCTCCCGAAACCGAGGTCCGGGTTTTCTGGCCTCTGGACAAAGCCTGGTACGCCGGAACGGTGCAATCGTACGACCCGAAAACCAAACTTCACGTAGTGCTTTACCACGATTCACTGGAAGAGAGCCTGGACTTTTCGACGGAACTGGTGACCACGGTCCGGATGGTTGGGGATACCGGGGATGTGCGTGCAGGTGGGGACGGTGATGGGGACAGTGGTACCCGTCCCCAAGCCGGCGGTATCCCCAGAAATACCGTCCCCAAACTCGACGGCAACCCTCCTAACAAGATCCCCGTTACGTGCGGTACGCGCGGGGTCGGGTGGTTCCTGCCAAACGCGCGCCGGGGAAAAGAGCGGGTTTCGTTTGTCGACGAAAACGGTGACGAAAAAAACGTCTTCGCTCAGGAGTTCGCCAGTTTGTTCGACGACGACGACCTTGGCGGGGATTCAAAGGATGACGACGAACCGAACTACGAGAAGAACGACGAAACGAACTACGAGAAGAACGACGACCAAAAATCTCCGTTTGCCTCCAAACCGAATCCACAAAAGGCCAGCCTCGACCAGAAAAAGCGGTGGCGCCGATCCTGCAAGTTCGACCCAAACCGGGTGTCTCAGTTTTGGAAACTAAGAGGCGGACACCGGGTGATATCCCTGGGCGGGTTCCTCGCTTCGCAAGGCGCGGCGTGGGGCGAGTTGGTGGTGGGTAAGGGCCTTTTCCAATCACCACACACCGCCGGTCGCGATTGCCCATACAACACTGACATTTCTTTTTTTACAATCAGGGCGGCCGGTGGTGTTGCGCCCGGACGGGTTTACCTACGCCACCGGGTTGAGTATCAAACAGTCGTTGAAAGACGTGGCGACGAAAACGGGTGACCACGGAACGAATGAGGGTGATGATGATGACGGGAAGGATGAGGGCGACGGCGATGACGACACCGACGACCCGGCGTCCCCTCCCGAGCTCGAGATGCGCGACGCGGAACCGGAACCCGCGCGCGACGAGACCTCCGACGAGGCCGCGGAACCTGGAACGCGCGACGCGCGGTGCCCAGACACGGAAGAAATCGAAGAACCACAAACACGGAAATCGTTGTTGCAGAAGTTAATCAGCGCGAACGTCGACGGCGACGACAATACCGAAACCAAGGCTGGGGACGAAAAGGTTTCTTCGGATTCGGACCCGGAGGCCGGCTTGGGGAGCTCGGACGACAACGACGACGGCGGCGACGAAAAAAGCGACTCTAAAAGCGAAAGCCGCTCGGAGGACTCCGACTCGGAGGTTCCGAAACACTGGATCACCACCTCCATCGTGCGCTACAGCGAGTCCAGTGGGGAGCACCAAGTGTTGTACCCGGACGGCACCAAGGAGTGGATCACGCTGGTGGTGCACGAAACCGGGCGGGTGTAGGTTGCGGTGCGTAGTTAGTGGGACGCTTTGAGGTTCGGATGACTTTATTGATACGTTTATGACGCGTTGAGTACTGTGGGGACGAGGATGATTTTAGTCACATTTTCCGCGACAAGTATTTCCGCTAGAATCGCGCTTGGCCAATCGCCGCCGCCGCGTTGGCGGTGAGTTTCTCAAACTTCCGTGGAAACAGCATTCTGAGTTCCGCACCGTATCCCCCGTCGTGCCGCTCCCAGAGTCGGTCTGGTCCGTTACCAAACGGTTCAACAGCGGGAATGGCTCGTTCGGGTACTGGTTGTGTTTCTCGAACTGCGAAGAGCCGTCCTCGTTGACTCCGAAAACTTCCAGCTCCGGGTAGTCCTGTAACACAGACTCGTGGTTCGTGTACGACGCGTACAACGTCGCGTCGCGGTCAATTGCCACGATCCGTTGTGCCAGCGCGAACCAGTCCGCATCACTAGGCGGCGACTGGGGTGTTACACCGAGATTCGCCCACTCCGTGAACGCGTCGACGAATGATTCTTTTTTGAAAACCTTGATCGCGGCCCTGGGTGTCAAAAAAGAAATGTCAGTTTCGTACGCGCAATCAGTCAGTGGAATGTGGTAAAGCAGGAAAGTCCCTTACCGGGAGTCGCCGTAGTAAACCGGAACCGCGCCGCTCGCCTGCGCGTTGACCAGCTTTTCCGTTAAATACCCAGGCTCCGCCACGTTTTCAAGCGCCAACACCCACCGGTAGTTCGAGTATATTTCGTTCCCTTTTAAGTTGCGGGGAGGGTACTTGAGATGGGTAAAACAAAGTGTCAGTCGGTCGCGACGTGCGGGGTAAACAAATTGAGTACAAGTAAACAGTCGGGCGTCATCGGGCCGAACCGCGCACTCGTGATGTTGTCGTGAACAGTAAACAGTCACGAACGGGTCCGTAAACAGAGTGTGTCGGATTCGGGAAAGCCAAGGAGGCCGGCCGTACCGGATCGGTTTCGCTCCAGTCCGTGTTGTGGTCGCACGGCCCGAGGGCGTTGACGGTTCCTGCGAGTTCGGGAACGCCGCCCGCCGCCGCGACCAGGGCGTCGAAAAACCGCGATCGGTGTTGCTGGCAGTTCGCGCTTACCCAGCCCGCGAGGAACGGCCGACCGACCTGGGGCGTTTCAACAAACGCCTCTTCCCGGTTCTGTAACATGTGTTCGTTGAACGCGATTTGCGTCATGGCGTACGGGCTGAGACGAGGAAAAGAAGACGTCAATCTGGAGTCTCGAGCATACGGGTGTACTGTGTATCGCGATGCGTGGACAACAGTCGGGGTAATCGGTCTGAACAGTCACAGGCGCGTTAGAAATAAAACAGCGCACGTGTGATGTGAGTAGTACACTTCCTTTTCATGACTGGTGTACTCGAACAATAGTCACGCACGGGCGGTGAGCAGTGTCTGGATTTGGGAAAGGGAATACGTACCTCCACACAAACGACGTGACGTTTTCGTCGTACACCGTGGGTTGTTTGTAGTGCCCGAGCCCGGTGTCCAACCTCGCAAACGCGGGAACGTCGTGCGCGCACCAGTTCCATGTGTTGAAGAACATCGTGGGTTCCGCGGTGGTTTATACCCAAGGCAGGTTTTCCCAGAAACACGCGGTTTTGAAGATATCCGGCCCTTCCAGCACGAAATCGGGCTCCACAGGACCGGTGGTGACTTGCACGTTTCCTATTCCTTTCGCTTCCTCCAGACCAAGGGCTCTCCAGTTGTACGTCGGGTCCGTGAGGCGGATGTGTACCCCCGGAAACGCGGCTTCCAGGAGCTTCACCATGGGCAGCCAGAAGAAATCGCCCGAGCTTAAAAAACCGATGGTCACCACGGTATCGGGGTCTCGCTTCACCTTGCCCAAATCCGCCGCGTCCAACGTGGAGTAAGGCACTTCGCCTCGGTGAATCGCCCCAGTGGCGAGGTTGGGCGGTGGGGCGAGCTCGTTTCCGCCGAGTGAGTTCGTCGAGGTCGGAAATGTTATCGCGTGCGTGTTCGCCTACCTCAACGCGACGCCCGCGCACGCCAGCATAGAGACCACGCCGGCGACCGCGAGCGCGCGACCCGACCTCGACCACCATTTTTCGGTCGAGGGTGTTACCGCGAACGGCAATTGGAAGGCCGATGCGTCTCTGGCGTGACAATCGCCCACCGCCACGCGCGTTTCGCCGAGAAGGGGAAGGGCCTCCATCCGTAAGCGGGCCGACACGCACGGCGTCGTGGCCACGACGCGCGCAGAGAGAGTGGGGTGGAGGGGTTGTGAAGATCGTTGTTTTTGCAAAAAAACTGATGCAAAACAGTTTGACCGGTAGACAGGGTGAACTTGTCGCAATCAACCCGATTTCTCATCGACTCTCGTTGCGGATTTCGACCGGCCTTGACCTGTCTGCAAGAGTGTCGTGGTTCGCCTGAAAAGCGCCATTGTTCTCGGCGCTTCTAGACGCGCGCGAGTCTCCCGTCCCGACGTCGCGTTCGGTACGCGCCTCGGCGGCGCTCGCGCTTGTCGCGATGGAGACCACCGCGCTTTGTTTCCGCGGGACCGTGGTTAGCCAACAGTTAAGGCGTGGATGGCCCGCGGGGGTTCGATCCTCGGCGGTGGCACCGCCGACGTTGCACTCATCAGCTTTTTCCCAAAGCACGCGACGTCTTCGCTGCACCGCGAGCGCGGCGTCCGAAGACCTTGACCCGGAACCTGCGCAGTCGCAAAGGATTCCCGGTCGCAGACACCGGAAGGACACCACGAACACTCGTGGCGACCGGCGCCTTGAAACGCGAGGCATGGTTTCCCCGGATGGCGTCTCTTTGGAAAACATCGCCGTGGCCAACCAATCGCTTCCCGAAAACACGCACGTAAGTAATGCTCAGGTGAATGTCATCCTTCTGAGTATTGGTCCTTTCCCAAATCCCAACACGATTTACGGCACCTGTTTGAGTGCACCACTAGTAACACTACTAGTTACATTTTACCAGTACTGGCAACTGTTACAAACCTATACTCGAGACTCGGGACTGACCCTTTTCTTTCCAAATCGCAGGTCACGCATTTGCTATCGCCCAGCACTCAACGCGACCCAAAAAGCTTCTCCGAAAACCACCGCAAGAAACCCACCGCGCTTTTAATCGGGTACGACGGCACTTCCTTCAAGGGGAACACGTCGAACAACGAGTTGCCACGTGGCGCGGTGGTGGATGACGTTTTGGAGGACGCGCTTTTCGCGGCGGGGTGTATTAAACTGTCAAACTACCGCAGCCGCGGGCTCGGTCGGCTGAAGTGGTCGCGGTCGTCGCGGACGGACAAAGGCGTGTCCAGTTTAGCGACCGTGGTCTCCTGCCGCTTGGAGGTGGACCCAGGGATCTGGGGGAGGGGGGAGGGGGATGGTGGGGATGTGGACGGTGTGGTTGGGGATAGTACTGGGGATGGTACCGGGGATGAAAGTTACGTTGGGGATTGTGTTGGTACTGGGGAAGCTGTTGGCCATGACACCCAATCCCAACCATTCATGGAGGGAAAGTCCCTTTGCGACGCAATCAACAAACACCTGCCGCCGTCGATCAAGGTGCGTATTGGGACTTTCCCAAATCCCAACACTGTTTGTCCATACACGACTGACACTTTTCTTTCACAGGTGTTCGCCGCGTACTCCACGCCGAAATCGTTCCAAGCCAGACGCGCGTGCGTGAAGCGGACGTACGACTATTTGCTCCCGGCGCGGTGCTTGGGGATTTACCCGGCGGCGGCTGGGGATATCCGGAAAGGTGAAAGTGGGGATATCAAGAAACAAGAGAGTGGGGATACTGTGAAACAAGATACCGGGGATTTGGATTTCGGGGACGACGAAACGCGCGGGGATATCCCCGGCGGAGTTGACCGAGTTTGGCCGGGCACCGAGCGGACGAAATCGCAATCCGACGCCAAAACGCTTTTGTTGTTCCGCGAAGCCCTCAGCAACTTCGTCGGGTCGCATCACTTCCACAACTACACGAAAAGGGCTATGTACAGCCGGGGTAAGTGGGACGGTAAAAAGGATAAACGAAACGGGAAAAGCGCGGCGGACGAAGAAGAGGTTTTGGAATCGGAGATTGACGAAATTGGGGATGACGAGACAGACGTTGCTACCGACGAAACGAATCTCGCGACCGACGACTCCACGAAACCTGGCGCGAAATACATCGGCTCCAAAGCCGACGGCCTGTACTGGCTTCTTGAACGGGACGATTCAGATTTGGTCGGCATCAAACACAACCGGCGGGTTTCTTCCTTCACCGCGGGTGACGTTGAATTCCTGAGCAGTGACTCTTCGCGGCGCTCACCGTTCATCCGCGTAACCATTCGCGGCGATTCATTCATGCTGTATCAGGTACGTATTTCCCAAATCCTTCAACACTGTTTGCCTATACAAGACTGACACTTTTCTTTTACAATCACAGATTCGCAAAATGATCGCCACCGCCGTGGCGGTGGCGCTGGGGCACTACCCAATAGAGTTGCTCCCGGTGTCCCTCGCCCGACCCGCGCGTATCGTAACCCCAATCGCCCCTCCGTCCACGCTGTATCTCCATGAAGCCGATTTCGTGCCGTTCGCGAAGAACCGGACGAAGGTTATTAAAAGTACCGACGGCGATGATGACGATTTGCGCGTTGACGCGGATGACGAGAGTACTACTCTAGGTACTACTACTAGTACTACTAGTACTGATGACGAGAGTACTTCTCTAGGTACTACTACTAGTACTATTGCTAGTACTACTGCTACTGCTCTGGGTATTCAGAACACTATTGACGATTCATCGGACGCCTCGGCAACGACAACTCCCGAAGTGGAAGAACAAAACACCCTTGCAGGACGGATGGACCGTCTTTCCCCGTCCGACGAGACGCGATCCACGATCGAACGGTTTCGGGAAAACACCCTGGACCCCGCGCTAGGTCCCGCGCTGCGAAGCGACGAGTGGGATTTGTTCACGCAGAACTTGTTTCTGTCGCGGGTTTGGGTGCGAGACGAGAAAGGAATCACGCAGTCGCCCGCGGTGAGGGAGGTGTTAGAAGCGTACGCGCCGTTCGCGGTGGAGCGAGCGGCGAGGAAACTTGAGCTGCGAGAACAAGACGAAAACGATTCAGCGCGATTGCAGGCGGCACAGGCGGTACGCGCGGCTGAGCAGAATGGTACTATTTAATCCATTTGACGTTTTACT
>Ga0114995_10003622_pt1 | contig 10458 bp, 9 predicted proteins | sample ArcticOcean_MG_C_11_FD_87038 | JGI IMG/M metagenome (GOLD analysis project Ga0114995, IMG submission 87038) | Marine microbial communities from western Arctic Ocean - ArcticOcean_MG_CB2_154 | ecosystem: Environmental > Aquatic > Marine > Oceanic | place: Arctic Ocean: Canada Basin | collected... | reverse complement strand
TCAGCAGCAAGCGGAAATGCAACATCTGCGTAAGCAAGTCATGGAGGACGAGCGACAGAAGCAAGTGTATCAAGGCATGGCCTCGTTCCTGTCGGTAAGGACGACAACCCATTACCTCGCCTGCTACAGGGAAATCCTCCGGCTGCTTGGACTTCCGCGCGATGCTGTGCGATTCGCGCAAGACGGACAAACTGTCCAGCTTACTGGCATCGTGACAAATGGCGGCATGACTATGGAGCAGCAGTTGAAGCGACATTGAGTGGCTCGTGTCCCTATCATGCGAACAAGCGCAGCAAAGTGACACTGGGATGCATGTGGCAGGATCTGGCCTGCACCATCCTACTGCGCAATCGCGTATTTTTGAACGGCTCTTCGATGTTCACTCCCAAGCTGAAGATTTGAGCGCTCTCTCATTTTTTTGGAGTGCCTTCACATTTGGATTAGCACTGGAAACTTGTTTTGGCATGAGCACGGATTCGACGATGCAGTCGACTATTGCTCGAACTTGCTTTAATAATTATGTGAGCTCATCGAAATTGATAGTTATGATCACGAGGACTTCAAGTGTGGATGCCTCGTGGAGGGTTGAGGTGCGGCCGCTCTTCGGAGGCAAAAGAGAGGCAATCCATAGGCAATCGATGGGGCACCAGAGGGAAATCGGCAGTAGGTTGAGACCAGTGATGGTATACAACTTAAGTTGGTGAGCGAGGATGAAAGCATTCCAGATTCACTGGGGTTTCGGTAGTTGAATCGCTTCCTACCTGACATGGGCTCGCCTGAAGGATGAAATAGGAATTGGTCTGTATGTAAGAAGAGGCAGCATCAACGTGGTCGAGTCCGTGCTAGTGGATGGTGTCTTCGATGGCGACAGAGCAGCTCTGATGACGACAGTACTGTCTGCAATCAGCGCTCGTGGCGAAGCAAGACTAGCATTCATGAAAAATACATCATGTAATGGCATTCTGTATTTACATAGTTGTTGTGTTGCATGCATGTTGATGTTGTTTCGATCCAAGTGTCTTACAACGCGGCGTCGAACGCTATGCGTCCAAGGCTAGAAACTAAGATGTGACCAGCATAAATACGACAGACGTACGAGAGAGCTATACATTTAACATCTGTTGTGCAAAAAACACTACTGAACCGACGTGGTGGTGTGGTGCACTGCCTGGTGTGACCATGGCAGTATTGTACCTTGCCCATATCCACAAGCATTAATCCGATGTAAGAGACGACTATACATGTAACATCAGAGAGAAAAAAAACTACAAATGTTGACGAGGTGGTGCGGTGCACTGCCTGGTGTGACCATGGCAGTATTGTACCTTGCCCATATCCACGCGGAGCATGCTTGTGCACACAACCAGTGTGTCGTTGGCTGCAGGGTGTCAACCACTGCGGATGTAATGCTGTTGTTTGCTGCATGGTGTCACCACTGCGGTTGTAATGAAGCTTCACCGTCTTTGCGTGTCGAGTTGCGTGGCTTTCCAGAAAACTGAGCATCTCTCACTGCCCCATCGTCTGCCAAGAGATGAGGCGCACTAGCAGCGGCACTGAGGCGTCCGCGGCGGGCGCTGCTCCCCCGCGGAGAGTTTCCCATCGGTGGCTTCGCCCCTGCTCTCTGTCTGCGGCTGCGTTGGCCGCGGCGAGGACTGCTTCGCACACGTCTCCTACTTTCTCTTCACCCATTTTGTGCAGCATTTGCGCTCCCCAATGCGGCAGGCTTACGTATGCCTCTGGTTCATGCTTTGCCACGTGACGAAGCAGGCGGGCCACCACAGCAGCGTAACAGTGATTACCAGGGTCGGCCAGCATGGGTGTGTCGGTGAATGCCTGGAGCTTGGCGGAAGGGGGAACTCCACCGCAATGCGAAGCAAATTTGCGCAGTTCGCCTGGCACCATGTCCGTGTCGGCGGTCACGCAAAGCCTCCACAGAAGGGCACCAAAAGTGCCCTCCGGACAATGAGCAGGTGGTGGGCGATGCGCGAGGAGAAGCTCCACTCTGCACGCTGCTTCTAAATAAGTTGTGTTTCTCTTTGCTTGGGATGGCGTTTGGTGCTGCTGTGTGGAGGTCGGTGGCGTGGGCCGTGGAGGTTTTTCTGTGCTGCGGCACGATTTGCATTTTCCTCGCGAGGCGGTCACCTGTGCCCAGTTGGGGCAGCCTCCTTTCTCTTCACCAGAACCTTGGCAGAAGACCAAGGCAGTGCCAGCCGAGGCGCTGTCTTGCGCAGACCCGGTCGAATTCTTGCTAATTCTCGCTATGCTCACCTGCACCCCATGTAGATGTACTGGTTGTGTCAGAGTTGTTGTTAGTTCCTGGGTATTATGTGGGTTGACATTAAATACTCTGTTGGCTTTGAGCTGTTTGCCTATATGTCCTGCGGTCGCTGCTTCGATGACTGCACGGGGACGTCCTCGCTTTTTACTATCAATGAGTGTCGGTGGCTTATCGTCTCTTGCCAGATCATCTGAGTAGTCGTCAGCGTTTGTTCTAGTAGGGTGTATACCACCACTCCCTCGCTTGGTCAGTTCTAGTAGGGCGTCCGACTCTGAGTAATATTCGCTGGGTTCATACGTTGATTCGCTGTCTGAATCGTGGCAGTAGTTGCGAGCGTTGGTATCGCTCCCTCGCTTGGTCAGTTCTTTTAGGGCGTCCGACTCTGGCCAATATTCGCTTGGTTCATATGTTGATTCGCTGTCCGAATCATGGGAGCAGTCGTGAGCGTCGGTATCAGTGTGCATCTTCATGCATACATAAAGATCCTGTCAGCAATCATTACACGATTGTACAAAAAAAACAACCTATTTTGAGCCAATATCATGCATGTTCATGTGTACATATGACCTCTCACATGAAAGTCCAAGCCACTGAATTTGCTCTGAGCAGATATCTGAAGAAAATGAATCTGCTCCAGGATCTTCGTCACTCAATATGTTCTCTATATGAATCCAATTCTGATGTGAATCTCATCTTGAATCATATCAAGCATGCAGATGTAGAAGCATACATCAATGTCTTTTCGGCCTGAATCGGACATTCCGTGAGAGTTCCAGCAAGCCGTAGCACATCTTCCGGATGAGTATCCGGATGTGATCAAGTCTACCTGGAGAAGACCTAGAAACTGCATGGTGTAACCACTGCTGTGTAACTACTACAATAAACATCTCCATGTATGACTTCCACGGTGTGACCGTGGTGGAGGTTAACAGGAAATATCTAACGGCATGAGCTTCTGTCAACGACATATATTGTATGTGATACTATAGTTTACTGCATGGTGTGACCAGTGCGGTGTTGCTATGTGATCATTATCACCATACGCATTCGCATACAGTTTACTGCATGGTGTAACCTCTGCGTACTGTTACGACGAGCCTTTCCATTTTCGCTCGAATTCATGCATTTGATCAATCGAACTTTGGAACAATACTGCGTCTTTCAATGTAATGCGGTTTGCCATCGCTTCCTGTCCACGTCTATATAGATCTTCAGCTGCCTGGTAGTCTTTTTGTAGTGTCCCTGCGTCAAACTGTGTCAACAGCTGCATTATCGATGTCCGAAACTGAAGTGTAGGTATTGTTGCCGTCAAAAATTCATCTCGTGTCATATGCCACCCGTCGATGTGATCATCTTGGTGCTTTCTCACCAGCGCTGCGAGTTCCTTGGCTTTCTTCAATGCGTTACATGCTGTGATGGCGTTCATGCGTAGCTCTTCCTGGACGAATACATTGATAGGAGCTTTGTTTTTTTGAATCTCTTGCACATGTCTCAACAGAAAGCAGTGCAGGTCTCCTGCCTCGAAGATGCCGCTGCATAATATCGTGTGAAACAGTGTGTTGCTGCCCAGGAGACTGTGCTTCCAGGCCTTGAACGCTCCCCGTCGATTTTCTCTCAGAGTTTTGAGCTCTGGACCTTTGCATGAGTCGGGATTTGCCTCGAACTGTATCATGATTCGCGAGAGTGCTGGGTTGGTCATGAAATGCTTTTCAAAGCATTCATGTTTTAACCAGACAAGAGCAGTTTCTCGTTGTTGATCCGTCAAGGTTTGATCGTGGCTGGTAACGCCCACCTGCCTACGTGCTTCCTCTGCTATCATTAGTGCACCGTCCAGTCGCTGAAGAGTGGCTTGCATGTCCACTGGCCCGAAGACTTGTGTGCCATCTTTTCTTTGTCTTTGTTTTGCAACTGGGCGTAGGTGAAAGTGTAGGGGCCAGTATTCCCGGGCCATTTTCCAATTAGACTGTCGTTCTGACAGCAGTGTGAGATTTGCCAGCAACTCGATGTAGATTTGTGCTCGAGGTTTCGTGGTCTCTCGTTGTGAAGCGTGGTTTCCAGCAAGGTGTGCACCGCCGCTGGTCTCATCAGTGTATTTCCATGCTGCTGCATCATCACCATCATTGGTGTCTTGTCTCTCTTCGAGTTGTGAGGCCATAGACTGTGCAGCTGGACTTGTGATCAACAATTTCTGTTTCTTCTGTTCGTGATCGGTTCGATTTGAGCCCAGTTGTTCAGTAGAGCCATTGGTGTACGTCGTGGATTCATCGACGAGGTTCACCACGAACATCCTCTGCGGACATAGTTGAGCGTCTACTTGCATCATTGCCTGTGAGGGTCTCGTTGTGTGGAGCGAAACGCAAATCAATTCCTGGTCTGTGTTAGGGAGGAATTGTAATTGATCGATTAAACGTGTACTAGTTCGGTGTTCATACTCTTTGGCATACATCACAACACTGATAAGCGACATTCCAAAGTTTCCTATCATGATCGCAGGTTGTGCAGCCTGGAGCAGCATGTCAAATAGTGTAAACATTACTGTTTGTCTCATCTCCGCTCCAAAAAACCACGTTGTCTCAGGTCCGCCTTTGATAATTCTCACTAGGATCAACTCTACATTCTGTACGGCGCCAGGTTTTGTTCGTCCCAATGTAATTGTGGCTGCTGTATTGATCCCTGCTAGCATTGTATGGTGCATCCGCGTAGTATATCTCCACTGTCCATCTTCGCTCGTTTCTATATTCCAATCAAGTCCCGTTGCATCGTGCGATCCAACATTAACTATGATGTCAGCTTTAAGGTTCTTGGCCAACTCCCTTGCCTCTACTTTGTCGATGTGTGGGCGTGGGTCGTGCATGATGTCATCCTTGTAAGTGTCATCATATGTCCCTCCGTCGTTGAAAACTAGAGTGAGTTGTACATTATCGCATGATGTCGATGTTTGAATGACATTGGGTTGTGGTCGTTTTCTGGCAGGGTGTGAACCAATACCGGAAGACTCCATTGGTTTTCTGTGTGATGCTCCATGTGCATCATAGCCAGGCGATGCTGGTGAGACTGGGCTCAGTAATTCCCACACGGCTTTGGAAGTGAGCATCTCTTTGTCCATCTATACGGAGTTGTCTTCAATATTAGTTGTCAATCTTGAGCCGTATCAGCGTGAATAATCACATGTGCATACATGCGTGGACAGCGATGCCGGTAGCATGTGTTGGTAGCAATGCATCCAAAAAAAAACTGTCCGAGTAGCTGGTTGATTTAAATGTGTTCCCTTGGTCATCCTATATATGCATCTTAAACAGGTAGTCGCAGGCGATTTTTGTGTGCTTCACATCCCATGCCCCACATTCTCAATCGCAAAAAGGTAATAGTAACTAACAAGCTCTGTTATATCTACGTAAAGTGCGGAAGGGTGTGACCACCTCGAGTGCATGTGACCAGCTTGGTGTGACCATCGCTGCAAGACTTCTAGTTCGAAAGCAAATTCAATGTGCAACACCACTCAACGATTATGTCGCCTTATCCTGATGGCTTAGATTTCGGGGTTCTGGAAGTATTCTAAGTGTTACAGGTCGCCGTGTGATGTAAACCGACACGGCTTGGTCAGTGATACGTCCGTGCTCTCCACGGCACCAACACTACCTTTCTGCGATCGCGTCTTGGGGCCAACTGCAGATTCTGGTTCGGTATTGGATTCTCCTCATTCGTGTCTGCTTCGAGGGGAGTACTCGATTCTCTTTCAGCTCGTGACATCACAACAGTGCTCGCACTGACGTATGTACGAGCTCGGATAGGCGGTGATCGAGTCCTTGGGCGCTCTCTGGACTGCTGTTGTCTTGCGACTAAGCACACAGGCCTCCGCCATTCGCCCGTCAAGTCGTGGTACGCAACGACCCGAGCTCGTTCTAGTCGCGAACCTGGACGCGGATCTCCAAGAGATTGATGCTGAGCCCGTTCCAGGCGCTCACGAACATGTGCCTGCCTGTCATAGAGAAGTTCGTGTTCTCGTTGAATTCTCTGGGCTTGTACGAGCCTTACTCGTAGCGCTTCCAACTGAGTCTGTTTTTTTTCTTCTGCACTAGCTATTGGTTCTCTCCATCCACCAGGATCATCCTCCAAGGGCTGCACGTAGATAGCATCATTGATAGCGCGCTGTCGTCGGGCGTGGAGATCACTGTAGAAAAATCTGCCATTGGGAAACGAGTTGGTTCCATCTCCTGATGATCCCGAGCGAGCAGGGCCTGATTCAACACTCAACCCGTCATCTGCAAGTGTCATCGTTGGTGTTCTAAATATATTTAATCGAAGCTGTTACATAAGTGTCACCAAGTGTCACAGTTGCGTAAATCGGCACGGATACACAACTGTGAGGCATTTGTTTGCTTATACACACCTGGTTTGAGCCATATAGTTACATGATGCTGCGCAGTATACTGGCAGTTATGTGCTGGATGCCGCACACCTGGTTCTCCTATGAGGGCGCGCACAAAAGATGACTATCAAGTGATACTTGAAATACGTGGTTTGTTTCTGATTAGCCACTCGCAAACAAACCAGCAGTTCTATGCTGTAGAACCATCCCTGGCGCAGCCTCGTAAAGAGCTTGGCTAGTTCTCCACCACTCCAACACATTATTCAGAATGGCTACGAACTCTTTCTCTCTCTACACATATACATATATATACAGCATATACCATACAAGAGCTTATATACCTGAGGCTCCATCTATCTGCATTCATCCAGCTGAAGTTGTCGAGGCCCACAAGTGCCAGCTACGTTATGTATGGCTCCGTCACGACTTCGAAGTATGTAGTGGATGGTTGTGCGAAGCTTAATGCATGATAGAGGCAGGATGTTTTCGAGCTGCTTCTAGCTATTCTGTGACTGTAGCAGAGACTGAATCAGTTTCGTTAGATGTGATCATAGCTGAACAAACTTGCCTGATACAAAGTAAGCTGAACTTCCTATATCTTTCTCTCTCGCTCTTTCTGTCTATATGAAAATTTATAATTATAGATATATACTTAGATCTAAACTGATGTGGCTGCACAGCCTGGTGTGACCGCTGCTGCAATGCTGCATGTGTGTGTACCGTGCATCTATCCTTGTGGGTAAGGCTGCATCGTGGCCACCTGCCCCTGGTATTGTTCATATTTACCACAGCAGTACATGCCGACGCAGCTAAAGCCATAGTGAATTATACAGTAGGGTGTCACCACAGCTGTAAATGAAAAACATTGAATGCTGGAGTACTTCTTTCTCGCCGTATGTGCATACAACGTGGGAATGTTGGCTACAAACGAACGCTGGAGTTTGCATAGCACGATGGGATGTCATTCATCCTCTTAGACTCGACCACCCAAAAGGTCAGCAGTTCTTCAGTCTGCTTCTGGTATTCGTTTGCATACCATGTGCTTTGTTTCATGTGCCAGTGCTGTGCCTGTAGATGAAACTCTGCGAGTTGCTGTAGCTGCGTGGGATCTGTACATGAGCCATGGATGTCAGATGTCTGGTCGTCCAAGTGAGAATGTCCTGGGGTGGCATAGTTTGGAACTGTCTTCCATTCATCATTAGTCTGGCAGCTTGCCTCCTGGTTGGTATGCATGGCCTCGCCGAATTCGTTTTGGAAATCGTCCTTGTCTTGCTGTTGGTCTTGGTTGATGGTCTTCTCCACTGACGTCGACACCGCGACTGTATATGCCGAGTCAGCTGTGTCAGCCACGGACGCAACAGTGTAGTTCAAGAACGTAGTCGCGGTCGCACAGCGAGTCGATGTATCACCTGGCTCCTGACTTGGCATCGCAAGATGAGTGTCTTTGGATTCTTTGTTTTTGCTAGGGCGAGGCCCTTTTTGATTATTTGCGTATGCGTTATTGGATGGGAAGCCGCACTGCTTGTTGTCCTCATGTTTGGAATACGAAAGCATCAACTGTGCTTTAACCTTATTGGTAATCTGTGGTACGTCGTAGGCCTGTGCAGCCCGAGCCCAGAAGTCATTGGGATCCTTGATGCCAGCTTGTGCGCGGCAGCACAACATTACGATGCCACGAATGCTACGCTCAGCAACCTTGACGGCATCTGGTTTGGGCTTCTCAAACTCGTCCAGCAATTCACTCAGCAACCCTTGTGCCTTAGCGGCATGTTTCGCCAGACGTTGAACAGACAGCGTACTGTCCGAAAGCATCCTGTCCGACATAATGTCTCGCGCTCTTTGTAATTGATTATGAGTATGACCTAGCTCCCTTTCGGCTGCGTCGATGTTATGCGATGCCTCCTCGATCTGGAGCCGCGCGTCATCCCATGCCTTTTCTTGCCATTTGTATTCGTCATCGGGTGACAAGGGTATATCCATTGCCATAATTCTGTCTCTGTTGACTGCTAGTTGTACTGCTGCTCGTTCTAATTCTTGTGCAGTCATATGCCGAGATCTGCCAAGACGCATTGCTGTCGCACTTTCCAAGACTGTCTGTGTTGTCTGGGAAGAACATCTCTGCATCGCAGTGTTTGCGAGTATCTCCAGTATGTTCTCTGTATTACATTCGCCACACGATAGAAGACGTTGCAAGAAGACCAACCGCATGCGCCTGCTCAAGTGGTCGAAGACCTTCCCTGCTGCTTCATATGAACCTCTTCGTCGCAGAACCTCTTCGTTGCTTTCGTCTGATGCAGAGGGGTGTGACCACATCTGTATACTGTAAAGATAACAGCTCCTCACGTTGTACAATCACTGCTGTCTATTGCATTAGCACGTTTTAAACACTTCAGATGAGTGCACGCAGCACTTGTCTTGATCCAAAATGCTTATTCTATTCTACTATCTTGTGCCTGTCCATCACAACGGCAGGCAGGCTGTACATGCCCCGACTGCCTATCTCAGCATCAACTGCCTGTACATGTACATCACAACAAAATCTTTGCATGATCACTAGGGCCGGCCACTCAGGTCTAACAATCAATGTGTAATTCATCTATGCCAGTGTATACATCTATATGTATATATGTGTACATCAATACATGGTACATCTATATGTCTATATGCCTTCCCCGGAGCTTCGCTTCCAGAGAAAGATGGTACATTTTCGTCACATGAAAGATGGAGCTTTGTTAACAATGCACATGCATGAGTTTCGAATATTATGTTCACATTTTGTGTTATTTCTGATTGCAAGCGCACATTCTTGTTTTTTTCCGGCTCCTGACAGACAGATCACAAGTTGGTGTCTTTGGGATTAGCAGTCGGGTGTGACCAAGACTGTCTGAACGGATGCAAGGAACTACAAAGGGGTGTGACCACATCTGCTCTGCATGCAACATGCTCTGTGCTGCTCTGTGTCGTGCTACTTTCAGATACTCCATCGGATTTTAGATACACTGTTGATGCTCCATCCCTCTTCAATCCTGAGCCCTAGACGCCAAACTCATCAAATACCGCCAATGCGTCGTCGCGCTTCTCATCATTTGCTCTGCTTTTCGCTGTTGCGCCCTTCTCATCTGCTTTGTGTGCATTTGCGCCACTCTGCAACAACAAGCGCATTGCTGCCACTGCTGTAAGGCGCCGGGTGCTGCCATCGTTTGAGGGAGCCGCAGCAAAGGAAAGCGCCGTCCTACCCTTCCTGTTGGTGACTTCAATATCAACTTTCTTGTTGAGCAGCATCCTTATAACTTCCTCGTTGCCTTCCTCCGATGCCTTCATCAAAGGTGACCAACCCTCAAACGGTTCCGTGGGATCTTTGCCTTGATTTAGCAACTCCTGCACTTTTGCTGCATCGCCCTGAGCCACCGCTTTCCACAACTCTGGTTTGGCTTTCTTCTTCGTGTTGGGGTTGCCGTTCCAACTGTTGTTCTTGCTAGCATTGTGTGGCCTGTTGTTGTTGCGCTGACTGTCACGGCCTCCACGCCTTCGGGGACTTCGAGAGCGGCTCCGTCCTCCCCGATTCTGCTTGGAGTGTGCGTTCTTGGCAGACTCGGGGTCCATAGCACTTCGGAGGCTGAAGACATCCGCCATCTCGATGTAGTTGAAGTTGCTGTGTGTGGACAGCTTCGTCTCCAAGAGCTCCTTTCGAACACGAATGAGTTCCTGAGGTGCTTCAATTCCCTCGTCTTTCATCTTCTGGCGAAAGCTCTCGATGTAACTTTCACTACGCCAGGGCAGCACCGTGTCGATGAGGCCGTTCATGTCAATA
>Ga0114995_10003621_pt1 | contig 10458 bp, 6 predicted proteins | sample ArcticOcean_MG_C_11_FD_87038 | JGI IMG/M metagenome (GOLD analysis project Ga0114995, IMG submission 87038) | Marine microbial communities from western Arctic Ocean - ArcticOcean_MG_CB2_154 | ecosystem: Environmental > Aquatic > Marine > Oceanic | place: Arctic Ocean: Canada Basin | collected... | reverse complement strand
GCCCCACATCGTCCCCAACGCCGTCTCAGCACGCACAGACACCGTATCGAGCTCCTAGGGTGACCGAGGGGTGACCAGGGTGGGGCTCGCGGTCCGTAGATCGCCACATCCTAATCGAACCAATCGAACCCTACCACCCTGCCGAATCATCGCCTTTTGGCACCCTTAAAGGGCACGCAGACCCCCATTGATTGGCGTGCGGCCTTGTGGCACGTATAACACGCCCTCGGCTCAGTCAAGATCGACCTCGAGGAATCCAGCGCGGCGATGTTTAATTTAAGAGCTCAAGGTTGTGGGACGCATTCCGAGCGCGTCGGTGCTCGAGGAAGCGCAAACGATAGTGTAATGCAAATGAAACGCTATGTTCATTACGACAGGGTTTCTTCCTCAGACAGGCTCTCCTCTACTCCTCTAATTTCTTCCCTTTTCTCTCCTCTTTTCCTCCTTCGAACTTTTATGATCTTATCCTTTCTTCTGTCGTGCTTGACGAGCACCGGAGCACGTCGCACTCGACAACCGCCCCCATCCTTCGAAGCGCTCGACTACCGACCCAGCGTACGGCGTACGTCTCTCTTGTCTCCTTTGTGGATCGCTGGAACCTACAGTCCGATTCTGTTTATAACGAGCATGGTGAATGAGAGGCCCATGTCTGATCGATTTATAGCGTGGCCACGATTATTTGGCACTCGGGTCGTGCGCGGTGTGGCAAATTAGGACGGCAAGTGGGCATGCATAGACACCGCTTTACATGCGAGGCTAATCAGACACTGTATAAGCCGTCGCGGCGCATCTTGGGCATCGCTAACGCGTTTCAGAAACTTTTGGCTGAAACTAGCGTCAGACCCCCTCGCCTTAAACAATTCAGAAGCTCACTGCAGTGGCTGTTCCACAATGTAGGTGGGATGCCATGCGGTGGCGAGGGTGCCTCGGCTTCACAGCGTAACCCTCGTGGAACGATCCCTCCTCGCTCATCGCCAAGGAGAGCGCCACCGCAAAGCTCTATGGAGAGCCCCGGGGCATCATACGAAGACCAAGGCGCCGAACAGCTCATGATCGAGAGCGGTGACGCAATGGAGGCGGCCGCGCGCGATGCGAGTGGGTCCGCAGTCACCGAGCAGGTGGCCCTCACGTCACGCGGCGCCCGAATATTATTAGAGGCGCTGACCCTTGTGCCACCCTACTCCCAGGAGAGCTTAGAGGCCGTCAACCTGGCTGAGGACCCCGACATTTTTACCGTCATGCACTGCAAGGAACGCCTCCAAGAGTTGCAGTTTCAGGCGGAGAAAGTCGAGTTGAATAAGCCCGCGGAGAGGAGAAGGTTACATGTTCCTTAAACAACGGGGCCGAGAGGTAGTGAGGGCTCAGCTCCGGCAACCAGTTCCTGCTGCACCCTCACCTGAACCGGTGGCAGCCCGATTCCAGGCAACGTCGACGAACGATCGGCATGAGCGGGCAGCACAGGGCCGCGAGGAAATGAATTCACTGCGGGCGGCGAAACGGAATCACTTCCCGGTCTTCCGCATGTGGAATCGCGACGGTAGGCCAGCACGAAACCCGCGGCACCGAAACGCCCCGGCGGCGCTTCCCTCCGGCGCGGCTGCCGGGGCGGGGGCGGGGCATTGGTTTACTTTAAAAGTAGCGTTGCCCCCGGAGGTGTCACCAATGTCTCGCTAACTCAGTGGATCCCGAATGTCAACCTCACTCGGTGTCGACGATGGTGATGGCGATGCTGGTTCCCATGCCCGCGAAAGCCTCAGTGAGGTTCGCTTTCAAGAAAGTGAGTGCTTCTTTCTTGTCCTTGGGAGTCGGCTTCTTGGTGAACTTGAGGAGCCCTTGATAATGATCGAACGTCCTCATCTTGAATCCGCACGACGTCCAGGTTGCGAACGGTTCCCAGTTGGATCCGCCCTTGCTGTCGATGAGAATCTTGATGCATTTCGAAATGACGTTCAGGTGGATGCAGTTGTGAGTGTCACTGTCCTCTGCGCTGAGCTCAATGTCAAAGATTGGAGCGTCCTCGAAGGTGTGCTCGATGGAGGGGGTGCGCTTGTTCAAGTACGCCACCATGAGGTCCTTGTTGCCACCGAGGCCCGTGGTCAGGGCAGTCGGGGATTGATCCAGGGGATCGAAGAAGTTGGTGACCGAGTAGTACAAGCTGTAGACTCCGTCGGCCGAGGGCTTGCCGGAGAACAAGTTTTCGTCCCGTGGTTTGATACCTGCACAACAATCATGGTGAGCCATGCGGAGGTCGTGGCGTGAACGTGGTGCCGAAGGTGGTGGTCTCTTACGCACAATCGTGGTGAGCCATGCGGAGGTCGTGGCGTGAACGTGGTGCCGAAGGTGGTGGTGGCCTTACCCTGTTTCTTGTCTTTGTCAAGAAGGACAACGCGGTATTCTGCGATCTCACTGGCCGTCTTCTTCGGGCTGTTGGGCATGCGGGTTCTGGGTGCCCAGGCGTCGCCGGTACGCTTCACTCCGTACATGAGCATCTTGGCATTGTCGATCTCCCGGTGACGGAGCGCTGGACGATTGTCGTGGTTGTCAATGCAGGCCACGATGTTGAGGAAGTCAGCGGCATCGCCATACTGATCTTCGGTGCCTTGAGTGATCCTGGAGATCCAAAGCATCTTGTGCTGGGGGGCCAACACCTCACCGGCGCTGGGGAGGGCAGGCTGCGCACCCTGCGGATTCTTGCCGGCACCCTTCTTGGGAGCAGGTTTCTTATAGACCTTCGCGGGGTTCTTCTTTGAAGTCCTCGGCATTGTTGCTAACTTGCCAATGGGAAAGTGACCGCTGAGTCTTGTTTATGAAGACCGAACGTTACTGCCTCTCTGGAGATTTATTCCCGATCCGAAGGTTTTGACCGCAAAACGACATCGCCGCTGTTGTTTCTGCTCCACCGTCGTGCAGCCCACAAAAAAAACAGTCGGCATAACCACCAAGATAATAATGGACAGCTCTGACGATGACTTGGTGGTGGTGGTCGGCGATGACGACGTCGCCGCTTGCGATATGGCGGAGGAAGAGGCTGATCGTGATGGTCCTCTGAGCCGAAACGTGCGTGTCAACGTCTGTGAATCGATGAGTCACCAAGCTTGCATTGAAGACATCGTAACCGGTCTGGCGCAGAAGTTGAGCGCATCTCCGACGTTGCCACGGCGAGCGCAGGCGAGGACGGGTGAATTTGTCCCATCAAAGCATTGTGCCGTAAAAGGATGCGACTGGGCATGGAACCGTACCGCAAGTTGCTTGTCTGACACAGGTGAAATCCATCCATTATGGCAGCCGGACACTGCCCTGCTAGCGCTAGCGTCCGTGTCGCGTATACATACCAAGCAAGCGTGTGTGCACGTGTGTGGTAACAAAGACTAAGAAAACGTGTGAACACGTGTTGCCAGGCGACAAGATGCTTGAGCAGCACCTGGCGACGAAACATGCAAGCCTCTTTGAGCAAGCTGGTTATGAGTTGGACGCTCTACATAGTGATATGGCAATGCCGTCTACTCTCGAAGTGTACACACAGGCATCATTGCATACTGTGTGTGTACTGCAGCTGGAGATTGAATGTTGCGTACGTGGCAGGCTATCGCTGAGCAGCAGCGCCGCACGATGCCAAGCGTTGGACTGACGATTGACAGACGCTGCTGCGAAGAATTCTGCCAGCTGCATGGTGTTGACAACAGCGGCGACGAGCCGTGCGCCCCTGTGTGCTTTGTGTGCGCACAAACCTTTCTCTATGTGCCGTTGGGAGTGTGTGGCAAGACGAACAAAGACGGCCAAGTGGTGTCAAACTCGCAGATTGACTGGAGGAGCGGCGACAAGTTCCTCTCTGAACTCAGTGAAGAAAAGCTGCAAGAGCTGTTCGGGGTCGACACGTTCTGCGAAAGTTATCTCTATGACGATGACCACAACGTGGAGCACAGGAAGCGCCGCAAGGAGTTCCTGGATGACTGGGTCGTGCGGGTGCGTGGCGTTTCGATTCTTTGCTGTCCGGAAGACATCAGATGCGTTACATGTGGCCCTTATGCCGGCGAGCGGGAGCTGTGCCTCAAATGTGAGGTTCCGGTGTGCGGAACCTGCGCCAGCCACGTCGACCGCCGCATCCCAGCTCTACCTCCGTGCGCACTGAGCAATGACATGTTCACGGGGTACATGATTTCAATTGTGCACGACAGGGAGGTGACTATCGTGGAAATGGTATGCGCTTCGTTGTGTGTTTGCAACAACGTGCAGTTCCAGCTCAACGTCTTTGACTCTTTGGCGGAGACTCCCGCTCACGGTGCCGCCCGCAGGACCGGTGCGAGAGGGAATCAAACATTCTGGCCGCATCAGACTGAAGATTTTGTTGCTGCGGAGCAGCTTGCCAACGACGTCAAACTCCCGCGCTGGGGCAATGAGTTGATGCACTACGTCAACGCAGTCATCTACAGGCTGATTCCGGAAGAGGCCTCGGCTGAAGAAGTGGAAATCGAGCATGAGCGCCTGCGAAAGCAGATCGCTGTTGTAGGCCGCGTGCGGCTGACTGTGGTCGTGGAGCTCATCGAGACTCTGGTGAATCTGGGGCAACGATTCTACAAGGACATGGATTTGGTGGCTGTGCGGAGCCGGGTTCGATCGTTGCCAGATCTGGGAGGTACCTTTGAGGACGGCACCGTGCCCAAGTTTCTGATCGCCCACTTCAATGAGAAGCCGCAGGGGCCAGATGTCGACAAATCAGCGACACCGGCAAACGCAGTGGTTTCCGAAAGTAAGGATTATTTCGTGATGCAGTCACCCCACTGTGTCATGGACGGTGGCGATCGGCACGCCAACGTGGACCACAACGCGTGCGACCTGGAGAAGGTGACTCGCATGAGAGTCTTCGAGCAGGATAATGAAGTGACGGAAGTGCACGTCGAACAGCCTGTCGACGCTGGGGAGGATCATCAAAAGCCGGAGACGATGTTTCGGGCCGACTTCTGGCTGAAAGTGTATCCATTTCTTTTCCCGCTTGGAATCGCTGCCCCTGATTATGAGCAGCCTAGAACGGGTTCATGCGAACAGCCTCGTGACCAGCGCACTGGACCAAAGGTGGAATTCCGAACTACTTGGAGTGCAGCGATGGCCCGTCGTGTTGAGACGCAGTTCCGGACGGATCAAGGCTTTTGCTTTGCGGCGTGGAACTTCGTGTTCCGGACCGTGGTTAACATCAAAGCAGAACTGCGGGGGCTGCAGCGCCGAGTGCCTCACTCCGTGACCGACGAGGAGATCTTGGAGGCGACCGATTCCATCTATGACAACCTGTTTGCGACATATCGCACCAGCAGCGGCCGCGTGATGCCCATCAACGGTGATCTCATCAAGCTACGACAGTGCGGCTCCTTGACTCCGCTCGCGAAGCAAATGCTGATGGGTGTCGAGGCCACCTTGCGGAAAGTGGAAGGTTCCCAGCACGTGCGGACGATCATGCGGTCCCATCTGCAAGCCTACAACGTATACTATGGTGTGTCGATCTTCATCACCATTACGCCGAATGAGGACTCGACCCACCTCTACTTGCGTTGCAACCGATCACGGAGGAAGGATCCCTACCGCAACCGATACACCGAAGAGTGTGGCACGCAGCACTGTGGCGACCTCTACGCTCCGGGCCTTCTCACTTCAACGTCCGATGGTGTCGTGCTCGGCAGTGTGAGCATCAATGATCTGAAGGCGATGCTGCCGGCCAGCGACGAGCGACGCCGGATCTTGGTGCGCAATCCACTTGCATGCGTCCTTGGTTTCCGGCTGCTGGTGATGCTCTTGCTGAGGGCCGTCTTCGGCATCAATGTCTGTCCAGACTGTCCAAACTGCAACGAAAAGGGCAAAGATGGCTGCGTCGATTATTTCGGCTCTGTGGCGACCCCAGAGGGTGGGGCAATTGGGCGCATTGATGCGGTGGCGGGTCCAATTGAAACCCAGAAGAATGGCACTTACCACGTGCACTTCAACATGTACCCTCAAACGATCTTCCAACACATGCCAATGGAGGAGATCATTGAGGAGCTGCAGCGGTCGGTGGCGGAGGCCAAGGTGAGGCTGGCAGAGGGGCAGCCGGGCGCTTCGCAGTGCCCACATGTGCAAGATGCCGACGAAGAAAATCTGGTGGGGAAGTATAGCACGTGGGCCTCCCACGTGCGGCAGGCATCGTTCTACAATCCGCAACAGTTTCTTGTGGATCAACAAGTACTTGAGTCGAAGGGTGCAAGCCTGCACACCGGCGAGACTCATCGTTGGGCGTGTGCGTTTGATGATTGGTACGACACGTTTTTGTTACAGCGACTGCGCACCGAAACGGAGGTGTTGCATTTGATCAAGATGTATGAGGACGGTGACCTGGAATACTTGCGACACGATGCGTCAGCGTGGAAGCACAGCTTTCGGATGGCAGAGCAGAAGGTGCAGACGCAATTCCAGTTCCATCTGCATCCCTTGGAAGACGCTGAGAACCCCAGTTCGGAACGTATCACGATGCCGGGATGCCGGCTGAAGGGCAGCCATTCCTGCAAGTACAATTTCCCGTGGGACTTCTACGAGCAAATCGTGGACAAGACCGTGACAATCTGCGATGGACTTGGAAAGCTTTTTGACATTCGGACCTCTGGAAGACGCAGCTGGCTCGGCAACGTGGAAGGGCCCATGAACTCCCCTTGGCTCCGGCCGACGGCATCTGCACTCAGTGTCTGCGGTCGCTGCAACACGGATGTGGTGATCGTTTACAAGATGCCAATCCTGCCCGAGACCCACAGTCTTTTGTGCACCCGCATCGACTGCCTGACCTCCGAGAACGTGGCGCAGCTGGCTCGACGCATCGCTGAGTCGCAGAACAATATTTCGGGCTACACCACTGAGTACATGTCCAAGCGGAAGCCACTCGCTACCTCAAAGGTTGAGGCCTTTTCGGACAGCCAGAACAAGCTCCTGCGACAGCTCCGGAAGGAAGGAAGGTCAACACAAGGTGTTGTGGCCTCTACGCGGCGCCTGATGACCGACTTGCACGGGCATGGCGTGCAACAGATGTCCGTGGATACGGTGAATCTGTTAGCTTTTCGGCATGACGTGGATGTGACGGCGGCTGAGATGTTCAAATCAAACCTGATCATGACGCTGCCGGTGGACCAGCTCTTCTCGGCAGCCTTGGTGATCCAAGATGCCGGCTATCACGTAGACACCGTGATGCGACCTGATCGGCGCAACAAGGATATGCCCTGCTTGATCGAACACCCGACGTTCCCCTACTTCTACGGATTTCGCAGCCACCACGCTGCTCTGATCGACCTGACTCCGTACGAGTTCCTTGAGCAGTACACCGTGCAGTCGGTGAAGGTGCCGACGTCGAAGACACTGGATGTGATGGACCATTCACACGTGCAGATGGTCGGAACAGCATATGGCAGCAAGGTAGGGAATCGCAAGCTGGTGCCAGGTGAAGACTATCGCATCCGTGCCTTAGTGGGGAAGACCAACAATCAAATCGGAGGGCAGGAGGAGTGGTTCGCGTTCCACCCAAATGCCCCGGAGTGGCTGCAGCACGATTTCATCATCACGCGGCGGTCGAGTCCAGCTGTGCCGCACTTCAATGCGCCCATCGTGGCTCGCGGCACTGATGGTGAAGAGGTGGCACGTCGAATGCTGATCGTGTTCGCGCCTTGGGTCATGGTGGAACACGACGACGTGCCAATGCTATGCTGCTTGCAGACTTCTGATTCTTGGTTGGCTACCTGGACTACGTATCTCACCAAAGGGGTGGCTAACATGCACATCCAGAGAATCATCAACAACTTCCGGAACGTGTTCCGGGCGCGCACTGCCGAAGACCTTGATGACGGCAGCGATACTCCAGATCCGTTCAACGTCCCGCTGCTGGATGGCAATGATCTGGCTTATGCGCTACGTACTACGAAAGCGCGATTTGCGGGCAACAATGTTGACAAGGCAGCAGCCACGGAGATGGAAGCTGCTTTCGATTATGTTGAGACCCACTTTGGCACCACAAAGGCCAATTGCGACAACCCCGGGAAGCATGTGAAGCTGGGTCCGAAGCTCCGTTTTGACACCGAGGCAGCGTTGGCGGCAGCAAGAGCTAGCAAGCGGCCAAAGAAAGCCGATCCTGAGGATTCACATGGGTTCTCCGAGAGTGCCTCCAGGCCTGCGTTTGACGCCGCTGTTGTCGGGAGAGTGGTTCAAGACATCCGGGATGACACCAATGAAGCACAGTTTGATGTTATTGACAAGGTCTACCAGCGGATTGTGATAGAAGGAAGAGACCCGCTCCGGGAGTCCACCCCAGTTCAGATTCTCGTTTGTGGTGAGCCGGGTGTCGGCAAGAGTTATACGACCAACCAGCAGATGAGGCGCCTCTTTGATGCGTGCGGCTACATCGACGGCGTACACTATCAGTTTGTGGCGTTTCAAGCGTCGGTGGCTTCACAGTGTCACGGCGACACGATACACCATTGGGGTCCCTTGACGATTGCCGGCAACGACGGAACTGCGAGTGACAGCAGTCGCCGCGACAAGACGCGAGGCCTCAAGAAGCTCCGGTGGCTCATCTTTGACGAAATCAGTCAAGTGGAGGCTGCACTCCTGTACCGATTGGAACGTATCACATCGTCGCGAATGCAAAGGGCGGACACTTATAAGGTGGATCCGGGCACCAAACTGGAGCGCACCTTTGGCGGACTGAACATCATTTATACTGGCGACTTCATGCAACTGCCGCCCGTGATCGAGAACGGTAGCCTGAGCATTCCTCCTCGTACCTTGATCGATAAAGAGGCCCTGGTGCTGCGCAAGGATGACCTTGGCCGAGAGCTGTTCTGGAATGGAATCACAGACATTGTGGAGCTGACTGAGCAGTGTCGATGCAAGGACAAGTGGCTAGAGAGCGTGCAGCAGCGCACCCGTAACGGCCAAATGCATGCAGATGATCACGCCTTCCTGCATGGACACCCGACGACTGTGTGCGGTTCCGACGTCAACGGGCAAGCCACTTGTGCAAATCCTGCATGCCAAGCACTGTGCGGAACGCCTGAGCAGATCATCGACGCCGAGTGTCAACAATGCAAGGAGGATCGTGCGAGCCGCATCCGCGTTGTGGACTTCTTGCCGGATCCCACACTCTTGCAAAGGGAGTTCTTTGATGCTATGCACGTGGTGCCCAACAACGACCTGAAGTTTGAGATCTGCAAGGTGAAGACCGCACAGTTTGCTCGGAAACACGGTGAGAGCATCTTGTGGTCGCAGTGCACTGACACGGCACATGATGGTGCCTGCAAGCAGAAGTTGGATGAGCTGGAGGAACAAGTCCCGGGATCAGCGGTGCGGGAGAAGCAGAGCTGGATGCAACGCCATGATCGCGACTGCGGGAATCTTTACGGCATGTTTCCTTTGGTGAGGGGTGTACCCGTGATGCTGACAGAGCATCTTGATCGATCATCGAAGAACCTGCTGCGAGGACAACGAGGTGTGATCATTGACTGGGATCTCGATGAGGCCGACGCGGATCGCACTTTTGTGAGCGGCAAAGACGCCGTGTTGAATCGTCCACCGAAAGCAGTCTATGTGAAGTTCGACGATGCGAATTGGACGCTTGATGGCGTCGGCAGCAAGGGGGTGTATCCTGTGGTTCCAATCAAGAAGATCTGGAGTTTCGGTCGCAAGGGCAGGATGAAAGGCAAGATGTCCGTCAAGCGTCAGCAAGTGCCACTGGCCCCCGCATTTGCCAACACGGCGTACTCGGTACAGGGACTGACCTTGGCAAAGGCTGTGATCAACCTGTGCTTTTCTGTTCTCACGTCGGTGATCACCGGCTACATTGCCTTGTCGCGGGTTCAGACGAGGCATGGCCTGTTGATCATGCAGCCCTTCCGCTTGGAGCCCTTCCAGCAAGGTGTGCCCATCAACAACCAGATCATGATGGCGCACTTCCGAGGAGACATCGAACTACGGAATTCGCTGGTTGAGGACAACTATGAGGCCCTTGTTGGTTCATTTCTCTGCAACAAATGCCATGAACGCAAGCCCAAGCGCTCTTTTAGCACCGATGATGTATTACGAGCACGTCAAGCTGACCTGGACGAGGAGAGTGGTTGCGACGATGAGGAAGGCGCTGAGCCCGAAGACTTCCCATCTGTGACGTCCAACACGAAGCTTGTCTGCAACAAGTGTGCACCCTCACGGGCGTGTTGCGAATGCGAGCTACGGCTACGGAAGCACCACTTTTCAGATACACAGTGGGCCATGAGCAATAATAGCCACAAATGCCATGGCTGCATCCTCAAGAACGACAAAACGTGCTTCAGGTGCGGTGCAGAGAAGCCGAAGGAAGCCTTCGATGATGCGGAGTGGAAGAAGAGAGCCAACCGACGCGAGTGCCTTGAGTGCCGGGATGAGTGCCAGGAAGAGACTCGAGCGTGCTTCAGGTGCGGTGCCGAGAAG
>Ga0114995_10003617_pt1 | contig 10461 bp, 5 predicted proteins | sample ArcticOcean_MG_C_11_FD_87038 | JGI IMG/M metagenome (GOLD analysis project Ga0114995, IMG submission 87038) | Marine microbial communities from western Arctic Ocean - ArcticOcean_MG_CB2_154 | ecosystem: Environmental > Aquatic > Marine > Oceanic | place: Arctic Ocean: Canada Basin | collected... | reverse complement strand
TCCAGTCTTACAGCCAGCCCGATAGAATAATAGCTCTGGCTCATATCCCACGTTCTCACTGATAGATGTAAACGTATCTACATCCGTCCAGGTAGAGTCATCGATGCTACGCTGTACAGTGACGATAGTGCCAGCAGTCAAGGTGCCACGGACAGAGAAGTTAAAGTTCCCATCGAACCTGAATGAATCGCTGAAGGTGTTAGCCGCAGTAATGTTCTTCTCAATTAGCGTAGTCATTATTCAACCTCCTGGGCAGCAGCATAAGAAGCCTTAGCTTCGTCAGTAAATACTGTGTTAGCAATTGCCACAACGTCAGCGTCTTCGCCTGATAGATCCGCATCAGGTGTCAGTACGTGGCGGTGAAATGATCGTGAGATTTCTACGTCATCACGCTTGATGATCGATGCAGTACGAACCTGTACCACTGGGTATCCAGCAGCTAGGTTTAATACCTCGATCTTGTCGTTCAATGTTTCTTCTGAAAGTGCCATTTTATCTCCTTGGTTGGACTGTCCACCCACTAGGGGTATGAGTTATAAAAAATACTATTAAAGATCCGCGTCACTTGCTGAAGTTTGCCACCACAGAGAGCTGGCAGAGTCATATACAAATGTCACTGTTCGCGCCGTACCAGATGCTGGGTTAGTCCACGCAGTCTTCCTGAATATTGCATTCCATGTAGCGGCTCCTAAAGCGCCTCCTCCATCATTCTTAACAATGTACGTCAACCGACACCCATCAAAGGCGCTAGTTGGGGCGGCAATCGTGTAAGCTCCCGAGCCAATCGACAAGTAGTTTATGTTGGCAACTTTAGCGTTCGCAGTATAAACCGTACCTACAGGAGCCAATACAACCCGAACATCTACGCCCATATCAACGGTATTTGAGCAGTTAATAAAACGGCTATTTGCGGAATCATTTATGGTGGCAAACTTGCAGCCAACAAATGTGTTATTGGTATTGCCTGCGCCTACTGTTAATACCGCAACCTCTACGCCATTGAATATGTTATTGGTTGAGCCTCCGCTAAGTGTTAGGGAGCCGCCAATAAAAGATGCCGCAACAGAGTTCATAGTCACGCCAACTGCGTTGGAGAAAAACATCAAGGCGCTCTCAAGATACACCGCCTCAACGACCCACTGGCGAGCATTGCTGACATTCATTGCGTATCTACTATTTGATGCGTTGCCCTGCATCAAGCCACCGCGTACTCTTACGTTGATAGAGGTTGTGGCATCACAGTATATGGCAGCAGTGCCAGCAGCGAATGTATCAAAGGGCAGACCTTCAAAGTCTATGATAGAAACATCATGAACATAACCACCACCCATGTTAATGAAGTGACCAATCTCTGTTGGGCTAATGCTTGGCGCTGACACATATGGCTGGTTTTGCGGCCAGAATCTGCACTGGTTAATTACACCGCTATTGGTATTTCTTAATAGAATGCCAAATGATGACGCTGATATAATACATCGCTCAATACGCCAAAATAAAGATTCAGCGCCAAGAGCGCCATCAATGAAGATGCCGATGTTTGTGTTTGTGCTTTTGCCCGTAATGGACATATCTCGAATTGTCCATGAACTGACGCCAGAACAATTCCAAGTTGCATTCCCTACAGGGGCTTCATTTACAAGTTGAGTAGATGGGCCATCACCATAGATAGTAACAGCGGTATATGTGCTAGTGCTAGGAACCAGTGATGCGCCTATTTTATAAACACCTGTAGGGATATATACTGCGCCAAACAAATTAGCAGAATTAATGGCCGCTTGAATGGCTGGCTGGCTGTCTGCGACTCCAGTAGGGTCAGCGCCAAAGTCCAATACGTTTATTGAAGCGCCAGCGATCATAGAGTTTGTTGCTTTAGTTAATGCCATGATATTTCCTTAAACGTGATAGCTCACGGACAATTGAATATAAAAATCGGGGGAATTCATTTGTGCCGTTGTTGGGACTGCACCAGCGAGGCTTGTTGATTGCGGAGCTAACAAGAATCCTATAGTTGTCCCGCCTGATACAACATTAGCCTGCAAAACAGTGCCAGTAGCGCCAATTCCCGCGGTTCGTATAGAAGCTGCGGTTGATAATCCGCAAGCAAACGGCAACCCCGTTATGGTAAATGCTCCAGACCCAGTACCAATATTCCCTCCCATATTCACGGTTGCACACACTAGGTCGCCAACTTTTGTATACCTTCCAGAAATAGCACCAGTACCCGTTCCTGACGCAAAAGTAGGCGTTGCTGTCCATGTACCCTCCTCGTAGTCATCGAGCAGCTCAGAGGTGCCAGTGCCAGCAGTAGCAGAGAAGTCGATGCCTTTGCCAGATGTGCCTATTACTAGGTTGCCATTTGCAATTCTAACGTTACCCGCGCCAGCATCTACATAGCCTCCAAAGTTTGCACCACCAGAAGGAAAAATTGCCAAAGGAATATTGTTTACAGAAAAATCACTGCTTGCTTGTCGTAAAACAAAAAGTCCCTTTGTTGCTACGTCTGCGCCGTATGACTGCCAATACCCAGCACCACCACCCTCTTGAGATAATGTCGTCCTGTTTGCGCCATGACCAGTTATGCCGCCTGTAACAATTACTGAATTTTCAGATGTTGTTGTTCCTTTTACTAACAAGTTACCGTCTACGGTTAGATCTGAATTTATATCAATATCACCGTCGAAAGTTAGCTCGCCTTCAATAGTTACATCGTTAAATGTAGGATTGCGTCCGAACACACCGCCTAATTGTTTAATAGTCATTATTAAATCCCATTATCTTTTTTTAAAATGTGCCAATGTAATCAATGTTGACACGGTTGCCAGTTGCAGCAGCAGACAACGATCTTTCAGCCGCACCGTCACACGTTATCCTTATGTCTATATAGTCATCAATATCGCAATAAACGCTACCTTGAATTGCTAAGGATAAGATTCCACTAAATACTGGACTGCCATTCCACATCCTGAACTTTTCTACACCATTTACGTTTATGGTAATAAAAGCGTAATCAGTTGCCTGAGCAAACGCTGCAATAAGTGCCGATGCACTAACAGCATATACTCCACTTATTGGGCAAGTGAACTTCCACGCAGCACCAGTTGTAACTAAGTTAGTCCCAGTAAACACCGATGGCGCATACGATACTAAATAATATGTTCCAGAATCATATATTGGCGAATCATAGTTAATAATTACGTTAGCGGCGTCAGTCAATACTTGTGCATCAGCCCTAGCGTATGAGGCTCCAGTGAATGTATCGCCATTGAAGTCAATTAGATCTAGCTTGCTGTTCGTTCCAGTTTCAACCAGATACGTTCCTGGCGCGGGTGCTGACGGCCCCTTTACCCAGTTAAGAAAGATGTTCCCTTGGCTGCGGACTTGGCTACACCCGTCAAGCACAATCCACTTAGAATTTTCAGTAACCGCGCCTAACGTCGTATAACTTCCTGGCATCGCAACATTGTTTCCAGTTATCTCTACACCAACAGAGCCAGCAATATTAAACGCTACACCATCCCCCTCAATGTCACCGTTCAAAAACGCTACATTAACGGAGTTAGATATTTGAATTCTGTTTTGTTGGTAAACCCCAGAGTAGGTGCCTTGTACTGTCAGGTGGTCAAAGTTAATAGCAACACCATTAACGACATTAACAAAAGTTGCAGAGCATCCATAAAAAGAAATTGTTGTTACGTCTCCAACGGTAGCTGACGCTACCTGTAAATTCTGGCAATGAACATTATCAACAATAGTTGTATAGGTTCCTTTATCTATGGCTAGATCCCATCGGGTAAACGGATAGGCCAAGCTAATGATTGCCAAATCGCTTAACCGATTATCATACGTCCCAAAAGTTAAAACTCCAACATCAGACGTAGTATTGAGCATGTTGTAGTTGTTTATTGTCATGCCAGACAATTCGTTTTTAATACAATATTTAGAGTCTGTTAAATAATCTTTGTTGCCTATATGAATCATTACACTGTCAGTAAACCCTACAGCAGCAGTTATTGTTGTTGATTCTGGCCCAGCCCCAAACAACCGTTTACCTCGCCACCAAATACCGTCAAATTCACCTCTGGTGTAAATGGTGTTTGTAATAACATAGTTCCCAGGCGGGAAATAAATTGATTCTGAAGCAGCTATTGCGGCTTGAATTGCCGCAGTATCATCCGTCACGCCATCACCAACAGCACCAAAGTCCTTGACCGATACTGTCTCTTCTAGCTTCCGCTGGACGTTACTACCGTAAGTAGAACCCGCTTGAGTGAAGGTTACCTGTGGCGCAGAAGCGGAGCCTACGGGCAATGCCTCAATGACCATGACCTCAATTGAACTGAGATTAGGTGGTGCAGTAGAAAAGGTTACTATCGCACCAAATACGCTGTAGTTGATTTTCTGTTGGTACACGCCGTCAATGTAGATTTGAGTGTTGTTATCGCCTCCAGGTTCCATCCCCAGCGTATAGTTAACCGTAGCCCCATCACCAGTAAAGTCATAGATATTCATGCCGGAAGCAGCAAAATCACCGGCTGGAAAATTGCTCGCTTCAGGATTACCAGTAACTGAATTAAACTTTAGAAACTTACTACGTCGAGCATCCTTGTCGGGGATTGTCATGTTAATGTCGAGAGGATCAGTGTTAGGTGCTACTAAGGCGCGGTTTGACGTGCCAGTATTCTGCTGTAGTGCTAACCATAGCCGATCAAAGTCGTTGTTCACATCTGCCGCGAGGAAGTCACCACCATTGGTGTAGGACGTAAGACGATCCAATGCCATGTCACGGTAGAGGGTTATGACATCCCCAGCAGTAGCGTTTGTGACCAGCGTGATGTTTCCGCCTGAGTCTGAACCTACGCCGCTGACTGCATATTGACCCCCTTCACTTAAGATAGCGCCATTTTTGAGTACCACGATATCACCAGACGCAGAGATCTCAAACGTATATGGGAATACGGTCTGACCACTAGTGGCGGTATATTGGTCTCTTGGAGTGTTGTCTATTACTGTCATAAATCACCTACGGATTCTTCAATTTTATCCAGACCTTGCCTAACAAAAGTAAGATTCTGGCCTGGTAACAATCTCCTTAATGCCCGTGTATCTGAGTCTGACCAATCATCTTCGCCTAACCCAGCATTACCAACTCGCATGGTGGTGTCAAGCAAGCTACCGAATGTTGGCCCTAAAGCAGCTTCTACTGCGCTTCTGGACGCAAATCTAGCTGCTGGAGAATCTACTCCTAGCAACGGACGCAAACCGAAATTATTTGATGATAGTTTTTCGATTGTATTATTGATCTCCATTATAGCACCAAGGGAGCCAGACCGATCAATTCCTTCAATAATTAATTCTGCTGGATCTTCTGATATTGCTCGATCTCCATCCCATTGCTTGAACGCATAAGACATCATTCCAAACGAGGTCAGCATCAATAAACCGCCTATAGTGTTGTGATCTTGGTTTTGCAATGCACCAATTGTCATTCTCTGAGTAGATGCGAACATAAATGACCTGAACTGCATTACTGTCTTGCCCATTGGCGTAGACATAAACAATGGCTTTTCTTGTCCAGGAACCACGATTACACGGTCAGATTCCTTTCTGATTGCAGCGCCCCAGATTCTTTCCAGCTCTGGAACATCCCAATTTCGAGCATTTGATAACCATACACCGTCTACTTTCTCGCCATATTTCTCTAGCTGTTTAGCAATGTTAAGAGCATTAGCATCATCAATACCAAGCCTAGACAGTCTTTTATCTATTTTGCCTTTGAGCAAATCGTCAATAATAGAGTTTTGCATGGTTACTGCATGAAGCTGTTTCATTCCAGCAGTCCAGTAATCCATCAAATTGATACGACCAAAGTTGTCTGTAAGGGCTTGAACGCCTCGTTCAAATGTTGTCCCGCCTTTTGTATAGTCAGATACGTCAGCGATAATCTGAGACCTACCGGACAATAAGGCATCCACGCCAACGCCGTATCGCTTGGATTCTGCTGCCGCTACTCGGAATGTCTTTAAATTTTTGGCTAATGGCACTAATCCTTTGGTGAAAGTTTTAGTGAACCCTTCTGCCATAAACGTTCTGGCAACATCAGGCACAGATGACGCTACAACTCCGCCCATTAATCGGATGTAGTTTAAGTTTCTAGAAACTCTAGCTGCTCTATGCCAAATACTGCTTGGATCTTCCATGCCATAAACGCCACGCATTCTGTCTCGCATACCAGCAATGTCTTCAATGTCGCTTTGCCGTCTTTTATCTAGCGCAAGTCTTTGCTTCTCGGTCTTAGCACTTCTCATTTCTGTGCTATACCAGTTTTCAACATCGGCAATCTGATTTGTTAATTCAACGTCATCAAATGCTCGTTTCAACTCTACATCTGGAGCAATCTGACGCAGATAGATGCGACCTAAATCTTCAATGTTGTTGTCAAGAAAGTCATCAATCATGTTGTCTGGGATCTGGAATGTCCTAGACCGTAACGGCCCACGCATAGGAGTGCCATTTAATTTGCCTGAAGCAGAACCATCGCCTATCTTCCAATCATAGGGTAATCGCCCATCTGGAGAGCCTTTGATTCTCTGGGCAATCTGTCTGGCAATATCAATATAATCTTGCTTGGCTAGATCCATGCCCTGCTTGTATTCTGCTCGGTCTATAACCTTTTGGAGTTTTGCTTTCTCTGCACCAGTAGCAATTGCAATATCGTCTTGCGCTTGTTTGGCCTGAGTGAATAGTTTTAAGTCTTCATCCTTTAACCACTTGGCTACACGCTGCTCAAAGTCTGGTTGATTTGCAGCAATCTTCTCTTTGCTCCAACGACGATTCAGGTAATTAACCGCCGTAGATACTTCGATATCTTCTGGCAACAACCCTACTGAAATAGCTTCATTCTTGAGAGGATCATACAATTCATCCCTCCAAGTCCTAGCAGATGCTAAGGCTTCTGGAATCTCAGAGACATCATTACGCATAGCGCGAGCGACTGCTTCGTTAAACTGAACACGCTTGAGTTTGCCACCGTTTTGCCTGTAGATCTTAAATTGATCCAGATGAGCTTGCAGTGCGCTAACATACTTACCGTCATGCAGCTTGATTAAGGACTCAACCGCAGTGACACCGCCTCGATCCATTGCAATAGGATTCTCAGCAAGCGTATTAGCCAAACTTCTGACTAATGGGTTTTCGCTGGTAATCGTTCTTGATAGCGGATCAAACGACAATGCTTTGACTAAAAACTTAGCAACTTTGCCTGTGACTTGTTCGCCATTAGCAACTTGTGCTGCGCCTACACTTAATTCGGTAGGCGTGATCCTTTCAGCTTGAGCCATCTGCCCCAATGTTGGAGTCTCTCCAGGTGCGGCTGGTAGCTCTATGATCCGTTGTTCTTCAGCAAGAATGTTATCCAATCTCTGCTGATACTCAGTTGGGACTATATCTTGCTCAAGCCGTGACAGATTAGACTCTGCTTCTTTAGCCACCTTATTAGAGCTGAGACGGCCATTAACAATAGCTAGTTGCTCTTGGAATATCTGACGCTCTTGATCTGCCGCTTTCTTGCCAGCAGCAACAGACTCTTTCTTGGCCTGTCTAGCAGGTATGCCCTTGATAGCAGGTTCTGGCAGTTCTTCGACTAAGTTAATGCGTTCTTTTAACGCCTTGGCCTCTTGTCGTAGCGCCTTTTCTTCTCCACGAGTTAGCTTGTTGCCAGCTAAACCTGTAAATTCTACCTTTAGCTCGTCTATAAATGATGCTCTAACCTCGTCTACATCTAACCTAGGGCCGTATGATAGGACTGTATCCTCACCCTTTGCCAGTTTGATTTCGACATCCATCGAATCAGCAATCTCTTTGATCTGACGCTCATTAAGATATTGAGAAACTTTGCCAGCACCTATTCCTAAAGCACCACCCAAGAATGCGGCAGCAGCTACATTGACAGCAGATTCTCCATAGGTTCGTTCTATTTGGCTTCCATGCAAGATGGATTCTTGAGCCGCAACAGTCGCAGATGACACTGATGCCGTTACAGCAGCAGATCTTAAAATAGAGTTTCCAGTCTTATATGTTTTAGCTACAGCACCGCCAATAGGAATAAAGTTAATAGGATCTGCAATTGCAGTACCAGCGCCTATGAAGAATGATAAAGCGCCACCGTTAGCCAGAATCTCACGGTCGTTGCGTTCCTGATCCCGCTGCCTTCTAACTGAATTGATTTCGTCTTCTGTGTCAGCTATAGCGACATTGCGAGCAAATACTTCGTCTACCTTCTCTTCTTCAGTCAAATAGTCGTAGGGATTGAATGATCGATCATCGACATACTCAGGAAGACCACGTTCTTGAGATGCTATAGACCCAATGGTGTTGTACTGGCGAAATGCAGCACCAGCTATTTCTAATGCTCCAGGCGATTCTTGCTGGACAGCTTTAGGAATAAGCCGTTCTAGCTGAACTTGTTCTTCTGGATCTCTAACAAATGGCATTAATTATTCCTAGAGCGGTTGTACAAATCTTCTAGCAAGAGCGGCTTCTTCGCCTGTCATGCCAGTAGCGCGTCTTTCTTCAATAGATTTCTTTACTTCTTCTTTCTGACGTTCTATAGCTTCATCTACATCAGGAGACCAGTACAAATTTTGACCAGTTACCTCATCATAAATAGTTGCCAAAGTACCATCTTCTTCTTGATACATGACAATGTATTCTGGTCTGCCGCGAGATGCAGTACGCGCAGTATGATCGTTGGTTAGAAGATAAACATTATCCCTATTAAGTAACTTGTCTACTTGTTCGCTTGCTTGCGTGTAGGCTTGATCCCTTAATACTTCGCCAGAAATAGGATAATACTGCTCTGGAGCATAAGGCATTACGCCAAACTCCGAATCAGTCCAGTTGGTCTGCATAATATTAGAGGCTTTTTGCTTCGCTTGAGATTCGTTTAATCCATTAGTAAAGTAATTTTCAAACAATATACCGAATTGTCTTTCAGCTTGAGATAATGCCATACCGACTGGCATATCAACCATTAGACAGCCAATCGCAGTGTCAGTCCAGTTGCTATATTTTTCAGGATACTTTTGATCCTTGATTACTTGACGACGGCCTTCAATGTACGTTGCGTTAGTAGGATCAACAATTCTGCGAGCCTCTTTGACAGCCTGATCCATTGGCATAACTTCGGATAACGTAACTACTTGCGTGGCAAATGCTTCTTGACCAGCGGTTACTAACTGACCAAACATTCCTGGCAGTTCGTCTACTCGATCTATCAGCTCTATTGCCTGTTCCATTCTCACCGGATCACCAGAGTTAATATCTGTCTCTAGTCTTTCTTTCATCCTGGATGGAACAACGCCAGATTTCTGAACAAACAAAGCTTGATTAGCCGGATTGCCTGTGAAATTTTCTTCATACTCGTTGTAAAACGTATTGACATCTTTTTCTAAAGGCATCGCGGTTGTGTCGCCACTGATCTTCATGGCAACCCTGTTAATGGATTCCGCTTTGTTTATCTGATCCTGTGACTGTTTAGAAACAGTTGTGATAATTGACGCTCGCTGCCTAAAGTCAATAGATCCCTCGTCATACAACTGATTAGCATCCTCAACTATCTCTGGAGTTGGTCTACTGCCAGTGCTAGCAGCAATCATTAAGTCAGATATAATCCTGCCTGTCTCAACGCTTATCTCAGATTCTTCCCTAGCAAGATCTACTTGTAGCGAATCAATCTTACTGTCCAGAACAGACATTAATTTGTCTTTGTCTTCTGGCCCTATGTCCGTTAATTCAGCATCTCGAATACGCTCAACAAATGCGGCACCCTTCTCGTACTGCTCTCGTGTCGAAAGATTCTCATCAAAGATGATTCGTTCCAGGCTGCCCAATTGAGATTGTTGCTGAATCCTTCTAGACAGCAAATCTTTAGCAGTTTGCGCTTCATCTACTGGTAGATCGCCACTAGCTACCATTGCCTCTATGACTAAGTCATGATCTGCTTGATTGACTAAGGCTTGAGCATCATCTCCAGCACGAGCCATTTTTGAGGCTTCATCATTATGAACGTCAATAGCTAGCTGTCTTGCAGAGTTAGCGGCAGCACGATTCTTTCCCACTTCATTCTTAAACACTGCCGTTTCAGCATTGGCAATATAATTACCAATTGTTGCATCAGCCTCATCTTTAAACTCATCACTAACGCCTTGTAGAAAACCCTGACGATATTGATTGATATTACTTTGAAATGCTTGCACATCATCAGGATACTGGGCCGCTATACGTTCTACTTGTTGTTTTGAGTCTGTCGATACTTGAGATAAGTAGGCAGATTGCATTGCAGTATTGTAGGCTTGAGACTCTATAGACATAGATGCCAGGAAGCCTTTCTTAGTTTCAGGGGCTTCAACGTCTTCTGGTGGGCCTACTTCTGGCTGTGGTTTATTTAACCGTTCTGCTGCTGCT
>Ga0114995_10003614_pt1 | contig 10464 bp, 8 predicted proteins | sample ArcticOcean_MG_C_11_FD_87038 | JGI IMG/M metagenome (GOLD analysis project Ga0114995, IMG submission 87038) | Marine microbial communities from western Arctic Ocean - ArcticOcean_MG_CB2_154 | ecosystem: Environmental > Aquatic > Marine > Oceanic | place: Arctic Ocean: Canada Basin | collected... | reverse complement strand
TGGTCGTCGTCGTCGACGCCGGCGGCTGACCCCGCACAAATCCCAGCTTTCGAGCCCGGTTTTATGTGAGTGGTCGCGGCGTCGTTACCCACTCGTGCTCACATAGAACGCGCAAGCGGCACAGATTCGGGCTGCACAGATTCGGGCTGCACAGATTCGGGTGGCACAGATTCGGGTGGCACAGATTCGGGTGGCACAGTGCTGAGCGCTGCAATGGCGCTCGCGACGGCGGCGAGGCTGAGCGGCCCGGCAACGCCGTCGACGACGAGCTCCCTGGCTTCTTGGAATCGGCGTACGCCGCCAGCGGTGCCCGGGCCGAACAGCCCGTCATCGGCGCTGGCGGGCAAGTACCCGAGCACAATGAGGTCGGCCTGCAACTGCTTCGAACGAGGTCCTTGAACGCCGAACTTCAAGGTACCTTCGGCAGGCTCGTCGACGTAGATGAGTTCGGTCGTGGTCGGCGCCGACTCAGTTAAGGGCGGCACCGTCGTTACGGGTGCAGTTGTCGTTGTTGCTGGAACCGTCGAATCGACAGCGTCAGCGGTCGCGGCGGGTGCAGGAGCGTCCGTGGTCTCGGTGGCCATTGCAGCCGTCGAAGGAGCCGACGTGGTTGGGTTAACGACGGTCAAGCTGGGCGGGCGCCTGTCGTCTCCTGGTGGCGCGCCGGGAACCGCTGCACCACTGGCCGGGTCGACTCCGCAGGCACCCAGCAGCACGATGACCGCACTCCACAATCCGACTTTTCGCAGGCAGCTCACCCAGACAGCTTGCCTCACCGCAGCGCCGCGCGACCGGCGCGCTACAGAATTTGAACAGATTCGTCCCGCAGCGAACGATCTCGACAAGTTTTCGGGAAGACTTGGCCGGGTGGTTCCCTTCGACGAGTTCATGCGAGAAGCTCTGTACGGCGAGGCCGGGTTTTATACCAAGCCGGACGGGGGGCATGCCGGTCGGCGGGGAGATTTCCTGACGTCGCCCGAGGTCGGGCCGCTTTTTGGTGCCGTCGTGGCCAACTACCTCGACGCCGTCTGGAAACGCATTGGTGAACCGGACGAGTTCACGGTGGTCGACGTTGGCGCAGGGCCAGGCACGCTGGCTCGTTCAATTGCATCCGCACGCCCGCGCTGCTCCCACGCCATGCGGTTTATTGCCGTTGAACTGTCGGCCGGCCAGCGCGACCGTCATCCTGCCGACATTGAATCGACAGCGACGATGCCGACCGAACCATTCGACGGTGTGATCATCGCCAATGAGCTGCTCGACAACCTTCCGTTCCGTCTGGCCGTCTTTGACAATGGTTGGCGTGAGGCCTACATCGTTCGTGATTCCGAGGGTCGACCGACGGAGACGCTCTCGGCTCCGTTCGATCCGCCACCTGCGCAACTCCTGCAGACGGCGACGCTTGGCGCCCGCGTTCCACTTGTCGACCAAGCACGGGAGTGGGTCGAAGCTGCGCGACAACTCGTTCGCAACGGCACGGTCCTTGCCATTGATTATGGCGTTCCGCTGACTGGCGAGCTTGCCCAGCGGCCGTGGCGCGACTGGCTGCGGACATACCGTGGCAACGAGCGTGGAGGGCACTACCTGAGCGCGCCCGGGAGCCAGGACATCACGACTGATATCCCGTTTGATCAACTCCCAGAACCCGATGCGCTGCGCTCGCAGGCACAATTCCTCCAGCTGTGGGGGATTACGGAACTTGTCGACGAGGGCAAACGGAGCTGGGAAGAGCAGGCAGCCAGGCCTGGCCTCGAAGCAATGAAGATGCGCAGTCGGGTCAGTGAATCCGAAGCCCTGCTCGACCCGTTGGGCCTCGGATCATTCCTTGTTGCAGAGTGGGTTGCAGAATGGGCTGCTTAACGGGTTGCTGAACGGGTTGCTGAACGGGTTGCTGAACGGGTTGCTGAACGGGTTGCTGAACGGGTTGCAGCGCCGGTCGGGGAGTAGCGGCTCGTCTGGATTCTGGCGGCTGACCCGTCTGATCTACAATTGGCACCATGAGTGACGAGCAGCACGACACCATCGACGCACTGGCTTCGGAGAACCGAACGTTTCCGCCAACAAATGCCTTCAAGGCGGCCACGTTGGTTGCCGGCACCGAACTGTACGACGAAGCCAACGCCGACGATGAAGCGTTCTGGGCGCGCCAGGCGAGCGAACTTGTCGAATGGTTCGAGCCGTGGAACACCGTGCTCGACTGGCAATTGCCCTACGCCAAATGGTTCGAGGGAGGCACGCTCAACGTGGCGCACAACTGCCTCGATCGTCACGTCAACGCCGGCAACGGTGGGAGGGTTGCCATCCACTGGGAGGGTGAGCCCGGCGATACGCGGACAATTACGTACCAGGACCTCCTTGACGAAGTCAGCCAGTTTTCCAATGCGCTGAAGGATCTCGGCGTCCAGAAGGGCGACCGGGTCAACATCTACCTCCCGATGATTCCCGAGGCAGCGGTCGCCATGCTCGCTTGCGCTCGCATCGGTGCGGCACACAGCGTTGTCTTCGGTGGGTTCTCGAGCCAGTCGCTGAGCGACCGCATCAACGATGCCGAAGCCAAGGTTCTGATCACCGCTGACGGCGGTTATCGGCGCGGTGAGGTCTTTCCGCTGAAGCCTGCTGCCGACGAGGCGTGCGAATCGACGCCGACGATCGACCATGTCGTTGTCGTCAAGCGTGGCGGGAACGATGTTCACATGGTTGACGGCCGTGACCACTGGTATCACGACCTCCTCGATGGTGCCTCCACTGACTGCCCTGCCGAGCCAATGGAAGCCGAACATCTCCTCTTCCTCCTGTACACCTCGGGCACGACCGGCAAGCCCAAGGGCATCATGCACACCACCGGCGGGTACCTCACCCAGGTCACCTATACCCACAAGTACGTGTTCGATCTCAAGCCCGAGACCGATGTGTTCTGGTGTACTGCCGATGTCGGCTGGATTACCGGCCACAGCTACATCGTGTACGGGCCGCTGTCGAACGGCTGCACTCAGGTGATGTACGAAGGCGTTCCCAACCATCCGGGCAACGACCGTTTCTGGGAGATCATCGAGAAGTACGGCGTCACGATCTTCTACACCGCACCCACCGCGATCCGGACCTTCATGAAATGGGGCGACCACGAGCCCGCAAAGCACGACCTGTCGTCGCTGCGGCTGCTCGGAACCGTCGGCGAGCCGATTAACCCCGAAGCATGGATGTGGTATCAGAACACGATTGGTGGCGGACGGTGCCCGATTGTCGACACCTGGTGGCAGACCGAAACCGGCGGCATCATGATCAGTCCGCTGCCTGGAGCGACCACCACGAAGCCGGGCTCAGCAACGTTCCCGCTGCCGGGCGTGTCGGCCGAACTCGTTGACGACGATGCCAACCCGGTTTCTGTGGGCGGTGGCTACCTGACGCTGACGCGTCCGTGGCCGGGCATGCTCCGCGGTATCTGGGGCGATGCTGAGCGGTATCAGGACACGTACTGGTCGCGCTTTGCAGGTCGCTATTTCGCTGGCGACGGCGCCAAGCTCGACGACGACGGATACCTCTGGCTGCTCGGACGCGTCGACGACGTCATGAACGTGTCCGGGCACCGCATCTCGACCACCGAAGTCGAGTCGGCGCTGGTGTCACACCCGGCAGTGGCCGAGGCAGCGGTGGTCGGCGCTTCCGATGTCACAACTGGCCAGGCGGTCATTGCGTACGTGATCCTGCGTGAGGGGCACGACGCCGATGAGCAAGAGCTCCGAAACCACGTGGCCGGTCAGATCGGTGGGATCGCCAAGCCGAAGCAGGTCTACATCACAACGGACCTACCGAAGACGCGTTCGGGCAAAATCATGCGCCGACTGCTCCGCGATGTGGCCGAAGGCCGCAACATCGGTGACACCACCACGCTCGCCGACAGTTCAATCGTTGACGAACTCCAGGCGAAAGCCGCAGCGACGACCGACGATTGAAGCTTGGCGATCGATGTTCTGCCCCGTCCCCGGGTGTGCGACCGGTGAGTCAGCGGCGAAGTGGAGAAGTGGGAGGAAGTGTCAAGTTCCGAGATTGAGGTGCCGATACAACAAGTATGAGTTCGGAGTCTGAGCACGACGGTGGACCGCCGCTGCTGTCATGGGAGTCGGTGGTGCGTACTGCTTCCCCTCAGAACGCGCTCGGAGCGTCTGCATTCGACGCCGCAATCGCATCACATCGTGACTCGGCCCTGCAGGATGTAATTGATCCGGTCCAGCTGTCGTTGACGATGGCCCCGATCGACTTCGATATTGCACCGATATCGCTCGATTCTCCGAAGGTCAACTCAGAGACGTTGCACTCTCAGGTAGCGCCGGATCCGTTCACGCCAAAATCCAGCGAATTCCACTTTGACTTGAACGAAATGGAGTCCTCCGCTGGCGCATCCACGACGATCGCCCCGCAGCCGAGCGAACCGCACACACCAGCGGTGCCGGCTGTCGAGGAGTCCATGCTTGACAGCTTCGAGCTGAAGATTGCCCCGCTCGATATGGCGGACCTCGCGCCGAGCGGCCGAACGTGGTTGATCGACCCGGTGCCTGGATCGGCAACACCGGCAACACCGGCGCCGTTTGCCCCACCTTCGGTACCTTTGGCCCAAGTTGTCGAGACACATGCGGTTGCGCCGCAATTTGCGCTGCAATTGGCTCCGCAGCGCGATCTCGAACCGGTGATTGCCGCCGCCCCCTCGATTCCCGGTCTGCCGGCCGACCCGGTCAGCTCTGAGCCGGCCCCGACGACTGTGATCCCCGGAGCCTTTGAGCCGCAGAATCCCACCCCAACTTTGCCCCCGCATCAGCCGATGCTGGCCACAGCACCGCAGACCGCTGCACCGGCTTCGCGAGCGAGCTACGTTCCTGAGCCTGCCGAGTCGGGTCAGAAGCAGCAGAAACCAGGCGGCGGCGGTATTGCGTTGCTCTTCATGTTGCTCGTGCTTGTCGGCATCGTTGCAGGAGCGGCTGTGTACGGCGGCCCCTACCTCTTCCCTGAAGAAGGGAACCAGTTCAATGACGAAGCTACCGAGACAGGGCGCGGCGCCGACATCGCCGAACCGCTCGTGATCGATCGCCAGCTCAGCGCCGCCTATGGCGTCTCGATGGCCGATCACTTCCTCGGTGATTGGGCAGCCGACCTGCCGACACGGCGTTCGCTCGCGTTGGCGAAGGGTCCCATCGACACACCCGGGCTGCATGAGCTCGTGGCCAATTGGACGCCGGCGTACTACTCGCCCGAAGCCTCTTCAATCATCGCGAACAGCGGACTCCTCCCGGCTGCTGTCGAGAGCGCCGTGGCGGAGGCAATGGCGCTCGGGGTCCTCGATCAGCAAACGGGATGGGTGTCCCAGCTCAACCCGGCAGCTCTCGACGCCAGCGCGTTGATTGAGGCTGGCGCTGTGGCCGAGAGCCGACGCGTCAGCGGCACGACGAGCTTTGGGACTGCTGTACATCCCGATCGCCGCATCGATATTGCGGCGTTCCTGCCGCCGGTGCTTGAGTACCGCGTCAATGCACCGCTGGCCTTCGCCGAATTTGCCGAGTCAGGCAATATCGACCTCGCGGGGACTGCGCTGCTCGCACTCTCTCGCGAACCTGAGGTCGCAGCTGCTGACACGATGACCACAACGCAGCAACAGCGCGACCGTACGTTCTGGTACATGGTCTTTGCTGCATACAACTCGCCAGCCGAGGCCTATGCAGCGACCAATGCTCTCGTCCAGACATCACTCGCCGCCGTCGACCGTGCCGGAGTGCACTGCACGTACATAACGTTCTCCGGGACCAATGTCGCCGATACCGCACAACTGACCAACGTGCTCCAGACCTGGGCCAGCGCCGCGCCGCCCGAGATGGCTGCCACGACGTCGGTACTGTCAGACGGTGCCCAGCAGCTCTCATCGTGCGACCCGGGTGCTGGCTTCGAGTCAGGCGCCCGCTTTGGCGTCGCCCGAGAGATTGCCCGCTTGCGTACCGTGGAGCTCGCTGCGTTAGAGAATGTCGATCCGCAGACCGGCACGGCTGACGACAGAGCATTCACCGTGGAGCAGGTCCGAGCGACTCAGGTCGGGCTGCCAATGCTTGACCAGTTCTTTGACATGCCTTACGTCGATTCCGCTCGTGTGGCACGTTCGCTCGTGTCAACCCCGAACGGTTCGCCCGCGGTTCCCTCGGCCGAACCCGCTGGCTGCGCGGTCGGGGAGTAATCAGTCGCGGAAGTTGTTGAACTGCAGCGGAATGCCGATGTCTTCGGCCTTCAGCATTGCCATCACTTCTTGCAGGTGATCGCGTTTCTTGCTTTGTACGCGAATCGAATCCCCCTGGCTTGAGCTGGAGACGCCCTTGGGACCTTTCTCCTTGATTGCCTTGTTGATCAGCTTCGCCTTGTCTGAGCTGATGCCCGACGAGATGGTCATGACCTGGCGAACGGTGCTGCCTGAGGCCTCCTGGACGTCGGCGTAGTCGACGCCCTTGAGCGAGACGCCCCGTCGAACGAGCTTTTCTTCGAGCACGATGCGCAATGCGTCGAGCCGATCGTTGGAGACAGTGGCCATGGTGATGGCAGTGTCGTTCTGCTCGATGGACGAGTTGGTGTTCTTGAAATCGAACCGTTGTCCGATCTCGCGCTGGGCCTGATCGACCGCATTCTTCACCTCTTGGTCATCGACTTCGGACACAACGTCAAAACTTCCCATCCCCTGAGAATACCGGTTGTCGGATTCCCGACGCGATGGGTACGCTGCAAAAGCCTTGTTCGTCGGTTTCACCCGATGTGCAGGGACCAATTGAGGGTCGGTGCCCGAGCGGCCAAAGGGAGCAGGCTGTAAACCTGCCGTCGTAGACTTCGAAGGTTCAAATCCTTCTCGGCCCACCAATTTGAGAGCCCGTCAGCTTCTGCTGGCGGGCTCTTGTCGTTTTTCGTCGACTCCAGCCCAGCACGCATCCGGATCCGCTGAGCTGGGTACCGTTCGAGCGACGCGGCCGCGTCCGTTCGAGCGACGCGGCCGCGTCCGTACACTCGATGCAGTGAGTGACCTCGACCAATTCATCGCAGCCTTCGACGTCAACGACCCGGCGTTTATTGCTGACCCGTACCCGGCTCTCGATGCGCTGCGTGAGGCCACGCCGATTTTCTGGAACGACGCGACGGGACAATGGATGTTGACTCGCTTCGAGCATGTCTCGGCAGCGCTGAAGAACCGGACTCTGGGGCGCGCCTACACGCATCGGTACACCCACGAAGAGCTCGGCCGCTCAGGGCCGGATTCCAAATGGGCGAAGTTCAACGAGCATGAGCGCTGGTCACTGCTTTGCCTTGAGCCGCCGGATCACACCCGGCTTCGTCGACTGGTCTCGAAAGTTTTCACCCCGAGCGCCACCGCTCAGCTCGCCGACCCGATCGCCGCGATCTCGAATGAGTTGCTCGACCAGTGTGCTGAGGCCGGAACGTTCGATCTGCTTGCCGACTACGCGCAGCCGTACTCAGTGGCAGTCATCTGCTCGATGCTCGGCGTCCCGCGTGCCGACACGGAACTCCTGCTCGGCTGGTCGCACGCGATCGTCAAAATGTACGAACTGTCGGCATCGGATGAGGTCAAGCAGGCAGCAGACCAGGCTGCGGGGGAGTACATCGACTACACGAGAGCACTCATCGCTGATAAGCGTGCGCGCCCAGACGGACTCCTCCTCTCGGAACTGGTGCAGGTCGAAGACGGGGGAGCGACGCTGACCGAAGACGAGATCATCTCGACCACGATGGTGCTCGTTGAGGCCGGCCACGAAGCAACGGTCAACACGTTAGGCAATGGCTTCCGGGCCCTCATGGCGCACCGCGACCAGTGGAACCGAGTGGTGCGCCAAGATGTCACTGCAGCATCGACGGTCGAGGAGCTCTTGCGTTTCGATGCGCCGCTCCAAATGTTCGAACGCTGGGTACTCGAAACCGATACCGAGATCGCCGGTCAGGCGGTGCAGGTTGGCGACGAGATCGCCATGCTATTCGGCGCTGCCCAGCGTGACCCGCGCCGCTTCGACAACCCCACCACGTTCGACGTCGGCCGCAACGACCCGGGCCATATTGGCTTCGGCGGCGGTATCCATTTTTGTATCGGGGCCCCGCTTGCCCGTCAAGAATTGATCCGCTCGGTCGAGGGGATCGCTTCGCGTTTCCCGGACCTTCGGCTGGTCGACGAGCCGACGTATCATCCGACTTTCGTGATCCGCGGCCTCACGGGCCTCACGGTGGCGACGAGCTGAGTCACTGGTGGCCGCCAGCGAGTAGCGTCTTGTCGATGTCCGCCGAACTGAAGTCACTGATCCTGTGTGACTTCGCGCAGATTCGAGAAGGGTTGCTCTTCGTGCAATCTGGCGGCCTCACCAGGCTGGCGGCGCCGACCTTTCCAGCAAAGTTCGCCTGTCACGTCGCCACGCTGGTCTGGTTGCCGCCGAACGAGTCGGGGGCGGCACACGAAATCGTCATGAAGGTGAAGTCGGCGGCTACGGCCAAACTCACGGCCACCGTCAACGTCGCATTACATGAGTCTTCGGCTCCGTCTGCGCTGCGTCCCGGCGAGGGCCGGCAGGTGCCGATTGTGGTGCCACTCGGCGCTGTCAGCTTCCCCGCAGCAGGTGAGTACGACCTTCAGGTCGAAGTCGACGGCGAGTTCGCTGGCGACATCAGTTTCGTTGTGGCTCAGCGAGTCTGACCCAACTTCAGGAGGAGTTCACCTGGCGACTTCAGCCACAAATATGTTGGCCCTACCGAAGCCATCGTGGGGATGGACCGAACCGGGCGGGAACCGACCGTCACATATCGGCGTGGCGGTTTCGGCCACGGAGTGTGTCGGTGATGCTGGGTTCCTCAACCGGGCCGTCACTTCCGCACGCCGTCATGACAAGCACTATGGCGATCAGTGGAGCGGCGATGGTCCGCAACGAACGGGTGCGCTGGGCAGTTGTTTTGGTCATTTGTTTTCCGCCTTGATGGTTGGTGTGCTTGGTGCGAATGCGCAGGCCCAACTCGACGAGGATCTCGACTGCGGCCTGAGGACCCGCCCCGCACAAGTGGCAATAGATCGCCATTAGGCAAGGGTGGTGATATTTCGGTCGTCAATCGAGCAGCGTGCGTCTCCGAGCAGCGTTCCGATCATCAACAATTCGTTGCGACGTAGACGTGGACACGTGTCCAAGATGACCGTTTCTTGTGTCACGCATCCATCACAGACTCATGGAGCACTTCGCTGTCGGCTTCGAGCCTGCCGCGCCGGTTGTCACAAGAAGACAGCGCCGCCCGGAGGTGCTCAGGGCAGGTGTCCAGGGAATGTGTTCAGGGAATGAGTTCTGGGAAGGGGTTCAGAGCATCTTCTGCATGACAGCGGTGCTCAGCCATCGATTGAACTTGCGACCAACTTCCTTTTCGACACCGACCAGCTCAAAACCGCATGCCACGTGCAGGGCCCTGGAGGCCTCCGAACTGGCCTCGATGCGCGCAATCATCGAATGAAAGCCACTGTCACGTGCAAGCTCGATGAGATGTTCCATCATGGTTCGTCCGATTCCGAGGCCGCCATGGTCTCGTGAGACGTACACGGAATTCTCGACGGTCGGCCGGTAAGCCGCCCGCTCCTTGTATGGCGACAGGGAGGCGAAACCGACCACTCGTTCTTCGCCGTCACGGTTCGCCATGGTCGCAACAACCGCCGCAAAAGCACCTGATCGCTCGGTCAGCCAGCTGCGTTGTCCGTCGACTGAGCGCGGTACGAGGTCAAATGTGCTCGTGTGATTCTCGACTTCGACGTTATAAATCGTGCGAATTGCTTCGGCGTCGGCGAGCGTCGCAAGCCTGATCGATACGGTCTTTCGGGCGCCAGCCGGGTCACCCAGGCGAGGCGCGACCGGAGGCTGCTCAACGGGCTCGGACATGCCCGCCCGAAGGTACTTCGTGTGACGCGCGAAACCGCAGAAACTTCGCGTGTCAATGGGAAACAGGCCGGTACACTCGTGCGTCGGTTACGGCTCAAGCCGTTCCCGAAGGGTGCCCAGAAACGAGAAAATTCTGGTCATCGCCAAAGACGCCCTCTTAGCTCAGTTGGTAGAGCACAGCCATGGTAAGGCTGTTGTCGTGAGTTCGATTCTCACAGAGGGCTCGACCAAGTGGTCGGGGAAACCCGTTCGCGTGCCAGAAGCATCAAGATCGCCCAGAAAATCGGGTTCGCATGGCGGCGTAGCTCAGTTGGTCAGAGCATCCGGCTCATAATCGGAAGGTCCTCGGTTCAAGTCCGAGCGCCGCTACCAACAACACATCCAAAGAAAACCACCTCAGGAGTAGAGGAAGCACATGAGCAAAGTGAAGTTTGAGCGGAATAAGCCGCACGTGAACATCGGCACCATGGGTCATATTGACCATGGCAAGACGACCCTGACTGCCGCCATCTCCAAGACCCTGTCGGATCGTGGGTTG
>Ga0114995_10003604_pt1 | contig 10486 bp, 11 predicted proteins | sample ArcticOcean_MG_C_11_FD_87038 | JGI IMG/M metagenome (GOLD analysis project Ga0114995, IMG submission 87038) | Marine microbial communities from western Arctic Ocean - ArcticOcean_MG_CB2_154 | ecosystem: Environmental > Aquatic > Marine > Oceanic | place: Arctic Ocean: Canada Basin | collected... | reverse complement strand
TGGCAATGCGAATGAGGACGTCATTAGGGCTTACGTTCAGAATCAGCTCAAAGCAATGAATGAGAACGAAGTACATGGCCAGCAGCTTGGGTTGTTTTGAAACTCGGTCGCTTGCGGCCAAGTAGTTTATCGGGTAAGCGTTTGTCGCTTATTGCTGCAATCTAGGAAGTACGTTATTATTTGGAAACTGCATTGTTATGAAATTAAGACTTACTGTTTTGAAACTACACGTTTTATTCATATTTTTGTTGTTAACAGGCTGTGCTCAATTAAAATTTAACTCCAATTCGGTGATTCCAGGTCTTGCAAGTATTGGCCTCGAACTTGCCATGGCAGACTGTAAAAAACACAACAATTACGGAGACTACCAACAGTGCTTAATTAAAGTAGATAGAATGTATCTGGAACAAAGAACAGATGCATCATCAAATGCATTCTAGTGCAGAAGGAGATGTTTATGACGTTGAAGGATAAAGTACTCGTGCTAGGTCACGTTCTTGCTCGAGCGTTTTTAGTGCCAATAATATCAATGATAAAACTCCGGGGTATGCGTTCGTATCAAACTTTCACTCTAACAGGCATTCGCACTGCACTTAATACTGATAGCGAATCAGCACTAACCATTTACAAGCAAAGTATCACTCAGTTTGTATCATTAGCTGCTGAGTTTTATTTTTTTTGCCGTTACAGCCAAGCGCACCTGCAGCGCCATCTAGATGCCATCGAACTTTCTGGCATTGAAAATATCACATGCGCCTTAGCATCATCACGCCCTATTTTGCTGGTCACTATTTATATGGGTAATTTCCCTTTGGGTTTTTTAAAGCTAATTTCTTCAGTAGACATAGAACGTCAAGTTTATATTTTTAAAGTAAACCCTAAAAGCGCTAACGAAGAGCGTCTTTTTTCCCTTTATCATCGGGCTAGTCAATATGTCCATCCATTACGTTTAGGCGAGCATGGTGGAAAAAAAGCTTTTTTTGAACTCCGCAAGGGGAATATAGTTGCTATGATGATTGATGCGGAGGTTCGTGTAACCTCTAGAGAAAAAGTTGCATTTTTAAACCAATCATGCAACATGCAAAGTGGCCCCGCTACCCTCGCATACTTAAGCAAAGCCACAATATTACCAGTAGTTAACTACATCAATGGCCACGGCCAACAAGTAGTACGAATTGAAAAGCCTATAGCAAGCCAAAAACTTCTCACAGATTCATCTCACAAGGAAGCCATAGCTCGCATTACTCAAGAACTTGCTAGTACCATGGAAAATTGGATTCATATGGCACCTGAACAAGTGCAACGTTGGCCTAGCATCGCTCAAATCATGGCGCAGAACGCACCAACAGATCTATAATCATGAAGCAAATCACTGCTGACATGATGCCACATCTAATAGCTCAATTTCCGCAAAAACAGATGAGCAGTTTTATTGCTTTAACAAGCATCTATGGTTATTCACAGTCAGAGTGGGTGGCTATTGCTGACAGCGCTCCAAATATCTATATATCCGATCACCCAGGCCAATCTCAACTGCTGGCACTGTATGACGTCAACCCTCACCACCGCACGGCCCGCATTCAATTGTGCGCCAGCACTAATAGCTGCCCACCAAATTTGTTTATTCAACAGCTGCTCGAGACCTATGGGCTCGATCAGCTGTCTTCCTACGTGTTCGTCCACGACACTAACGAAATTCGTCTACTAACCGCACTCGGGTTTGCTCAACAGGCTACCTTTAGGGATCATGTTTTTATCAATGGCCATTTTCAAGACGTTCTTGTTTATAGCTATCAAGGCGGTGCGGAATGATATTTCTATTAGAAGGACTTTTAATCAACCTGCGGAAGCTTGAAGTTGAAGATATATCCACTCTTGCTAGTTGGTTAGCTTCTGACGCTTATACTAGAAACTTTGTTAGCCAAAGCGGCTTGGCTAGGTCCGTCTATATCCAACAGGCCGAAAAAATGCTGCAAGACAACGCCGACGACAGGATTTCTAATAAGTTTTTTTTATGTGAAGACCGGTTTTCAAATAGACCCTTGGGCTTAGCTATCATAAGTAAAATAGACTGGAAAAACAGGCATGCCGAGTGCGCCTATATTATCGGTGATAGTGACTACAGGGGAAAGTTGGTAGGTGGTGACCTGGCGGTGACTCTTTACCACTATTGTTTTAATAACTTGAATTTACATAAAGTCTACGGTTTTGTGATTGATTCAAACTCAGCATCTATACGCCTCAATGAGTTTGGTGGAAGTTATGACGGTACTTTATATAACCATCGTTTTAGCAGCGGCGAGTATGCCAGCGATGTTAGGGTATACAGCATTACCCGCAAGGAATTCAGTCACTTCGTACAAACCTACGCTAAGACCCTGTTACGCAGGCACATTGCCAAAGGGCTGCTATAAATGTCGAGTGGGATAGACGTGTGGTTACTTGTTGTTATGCTACGGGCGGTAATAACTGCCCGTAGCACTTTCCTACTTGATGTGATCATAGTGGCTTCTGCTTGGTTCTGCTTGTTATATATTGGGGCTGATATTGAAATTCATATGTCATTGCAGGACTTGCCACTATATTGCCTGATTGGTTTTGGTGTATTTGTACTGTCTGTAGTAGTAACAACACAGCCAACAACCTACTTAGCCAGCACCCTTTCGTCTCTGAAAATGGCACCAAGACGCACACATCAACAAGCTTTATTTTGCGCCCTTTATACAGCTACAGCAGAAGAGTTAATGTGGCGTGTTACTCTGCAATCCATATTGAGCATTAGCTTATCACCTGTTCTGGCAATAATTATTGTCGCCATAGTTTTTACCACACTACACCGCCAGCGCAGTGCTGGTTTCAATCATCACCTCGTAGAAATGCTGTTGTTTTCAATGCTGCTTGGTACCCAATATGCGTTAACCCACGACCTTTTAGGCGTGATCGCTGTGCATGCCATACGCAACTATTTAGTAACGGTACAGGGTAGTCATCATGAGTAACGCCAAAAAGCTTTTGATTTGTATGTTTATTGTTTTTTGTCTGGCACTAACTTGGCTAATTTGGCAAAACCAACAAGAGCAAAAAAGGAGGTCAGCTCAGGCACTCACTTATGTGACTGCCTCTATGGGAACCATTCGCGAAGTTCTAGTCAGTAAAGGTCAGCTAATGTTTAAACACCAATTTTCCTTGCGTGCGCAAACCAAGGGAGAAGTTGTTGAACTCGATGCCAAACGAGGCCAAAGAGTAACCTCGGGGCAAACCTTATTACGTATCAAGGATCCTCAAACCCTTTTAGACAAAGAGTTCTATGTCAACGAGCTGGCACAAAAAAATAGCCAGTATCTAGCCGCTGTGGAGAACCTAAGGGTCGGGAAGCGCTTAATTGAGGTCGGCGGCATGTCGGGTAGCGAGTTACGTGATATAGAAATGGCTCACGATATTGCTCTTAATTCTATTGAACGCCTCCATATTGAGGGAAAGAGTCAGCTCCTTAAGGAGCACCGATCCACCCTTCTCAGTCCATCATCAGGGGTTATTTTAGCAGTCCATGTTGACGAGCAACTGTGGGTTAACGCAGGTGATCTGTTGATTACTCTGGCTGCTGGGTCTGGCCCTAACGTTATCGTTCACATTGATGCCATTGACGCCGAACGCATCAATGTAGGTCAGGTCGTTATATTCTCCAGCCAGGAAGACAGCCCCACCAAATACAAGGGTTTAGTCACGGACATTAGCACCTCTGTAGCCAACACCCAGCACCTGAACACCGTAGAAATTGTTATCGCCCCTCAAGAATCCATCGATGAACTACGTATTTTACAGCACCTATATGTCGAGATTATTCTCCATCAGGAACAACAAGTCCTCAGGATTCCGAGAGAATTAATCTATTACGATAATCAACAGCCGTTTGTCTATGTGCAAAATGATAAGGGCTTCGTGGTGCGGCCTATTGTTATTACAGCGTCCGATATGATTTACGCGAAAGTCATCTATGGCCTCAGCTTAAGTGACAAGCTCATATTCATGCCACCCAAACAATAGGACGGCTAGGTTGATCGAACTCACTAACATTAGAAAACATTTTATCCTTGGTAACCAACGGATAGATGTAGTGCAAGGCATAGACCTAACCATTAAAGCAGGTGAGTTTATAGCTATAATGGGTAAGTCTGGTTCAGGCAAATCCACTTTGCTCAATATAATCGGTTGCTTAGATAGGCCCAGCATGGGTAGCTATCGACTGTTCGGTAATGATGTTGCACGCATGAGTGATCGACAATTGTCGTCCATACGCAGCCATCAGATTGGATTTATTTTTCAGAGCTTCAACCTAATAGCCAAGAATTCAGCCATAGAAAATATTGAGAAACCACTAATATACCAAGGTATAGGTAGTAAAATTAGGAATGCAAAAGCACGAAACGTTTTATGTCGCATGGGGCTATCCGATCGGGCTCACCATCTTCCTTCGCAACTTTCAGGCGGCCAGCAGCAGCGTGTCGCTGTGGCCCGTGCCTTGGTCACCAACCCTAATCTGCTGATTGCCGACGAACCTACGGGCAATCTTGATTCAAACACCAGTGCAGAAATAATGCGTCTATTAAGGAAGCTTTGTGATGAGGGACGAACAGTAGTCATGGTTACCCACGACCCAAGTGCAGCCGAATTTTCTGATCGCGTAGTGTATATGCGTGACGGTGTACTAAGCCATGACTAATGTTTCGTTATGGCACATGTTCCTACTTTTGTTAGGTGAAGCCTTTGAAGCCCTAGTAGGAAACCGCTACCGAACGATCCTTAGCTTGTTAGGTGTGGCTATTGGCATTGCGTCTATCATCGTTGTGAGTAGCATTGCCACTGCCGGCAAGGCAGAAATATTTAAGGAACTGGAGACCTTTGGACTTAGAACTTTTTGGGTATATCGTACTACTAATTCCGATACAAGTGTGGGTGTAACTCTAGCAGGTACTGGGATCACCACGGCCGATTACAAAGCCCTGTTAAACCGTACCACCCCAGCTATCTCACATATTTCACCAGTGCTCGATTCAAATCGCTTTAGCAATCTTGCCAGTCGGCGCTCAAAATCTATGATGGTCAAGCTTCTGGGTGTCAATCAAGTTTTTCACCTCATTAATGGCGATCTATTGAGCCACGGGCGTTTTTTTACAATGAACGACATCCATAAACGTAATAATGTCGCTATAATTGGCTCCACTGTGGTGGAGAAACTATTTCCAGATTCCAGCCTTGTTATTGGCCAAACCATAAGTATAGGTGATCATTGGTTTCAGGTCATCGGTGTGCTAGAGGAAAAAAGCCGCGAATTTGTGGCCAGTTTAGGCGTAGCTGGAGCGGGGGGCAGCAATGCCCGTATTTTAATTCCATACACCAGTTATCAAAAAAATCTTGCTGAACCAGATTATGTACAGTTTTTACAAGGTCAAGCGAGTCAACTAGACCAAGCTGAGAACGCCATTCAACAAACGATAGCGTTACTCAAGCTACGCAACAACAAGGCGCTTCAGTACAAAGGAGATAATATGGCTTCCTATGTAACGACAGCCAACAATATTCTACAAAGCGTGACCTTTATTGGTATCACCGCTGCGGCTGTGTCTTTGATAGTAGGAGGTTTGGCAATTATGAATATTATGTCCACTTCAGTCATCGAGCGCACCAAAGAAATTGGACTGCGTAGGGCTATTGGTGCCACGCAGCAAGCCATTCGCATACAGTTCATTTTGGAAGCCATTTTGATTAGCTGCGCTGGTGGTGTGCTAGGCACTCTCATGGGGCTTGGCACCATTCACATAGCCTCATTATATACAACTTCTCCCATCTCCGTTAACTATGCAGGAATGTTGTTGGCAACATTTAGTAGTTTTGCCGTGGGGTTAGCTTCTGGCTATTACCCTGCACTCAGTGCTGCCAAGCTTGAACCTGTAGAAGCACTGCGTCATGACTAGTTATTGGTTTTTCTTGATCTTGCTAGCTACCATAGCTATACCCCTTAAGGCGATTGCGGAAACTAAAACGATCTCCTTTTACGAATTGCTTGATCGGACGTTAAGGAGCAGCCCAAACATGAGTAAGGCCAATGCCGTAGAGAAAATGGCTCAGCAAGCCTACGTTCAAGTTTTCAGTCAAATGTTACCGCGCCTTGATCTAACTACAAGTAATCAAAAAATCACCAACCACAGTAGCCAACAAAGCTTAGAAAGTCTATTGCTTGATGGTCGAACAAAGGTCTACCAAGCCACCACAGATTTGAGCTTAAGCTTAAATCTCTATAATGGTGGCGCCAATATTGCAGACTTAACTATGGCTAAAGAAAAAATTAAGGAAGCCTCATATAACCAATTCATGCAGCGTCGCATAATTGCTCATAAGGTACTCGAAGAATTACATGGGGCTCGCCAATCTGCATATAATTTAGTTTTGGCACAACAACAGTTGGCATTACTGGAGAAACAACACCAACAAGCAATGGCCCTTTTCGAGCTAGGTAAAATAGCTGCTTTACAATTTAGGGAGATTGCCTTTGAGCTAAAAAACGCCGAACTTTCTGTTCTTATAGAAGGAGATGAATATCAGCGTAATCTGGACAGTTTGGTCCTCACTGTAGGTATTGAAGGAAAAAGCTGGAGGCCGGCAAGCCCTACCGACCTATTAACCCAAGACGATTACCAACAGGCCCTAAAGTTACACCAGCTAAACACTAAAGAAACTACCCCCAGCATGAAAATTGCCAATTCAAAAGTACGTCAAGCGCAGTCAGAAGTACGACTAGCCCGCAGTACTTATCTACCAGAGGTTAATTTATTTTCTAGTGTTAACTATTCCGCCAACACGGAGTCAAATTTTGGCAATACATTTAATGACCAAAGCAAAGAAAAGAGCTTTATTGGTCTATCCATAAGCTGGAACCTTTTTGATGGCTTTTATACTACGGCTGGCTTAAGGAAGGCCCAACAGAGTGTACTGTTAGCGAAAGCTGAAAGAGATATAGGGCAATTGAACGAAGCTACACAAGCCATAAATTTACAAAGCAACCTGCATCATAGCCAACAAAATTTTTTCATTAGCCAGCAACGCCTTGAACTAATACAGCTGCAAATGGCCGTGAGCAAAGAAAAGTTAGCACTCAGGCGCACCGATAGCCTTAGTCATGATAAAATAAGTCATGACCTGAGCAAACAAATGTTAATCATAGATCAATTGCAAGATCGAATTAATTACTATCGTGCACAATTGACTTTCTACCCGCCTAGCCGCTAATGATGAAATTCCAAGAGCAAAGCTTCTGGCCCTTATATACTTACTTGCTTAAGCAGCAATTGCGCCCTGTATTGATTTACCTCGGCATACTTCTAATTCTCGTAACCTTGCAACTGCCAATTCCAATTCTAGTTAGCAAAATACTAGACGGCCTTGCGCAACCGTCGCCGTCCATATTTCTCTATATTATTACTATCACTACTTTGTCCGTTACTAGTCTTAGTTTGTCTATGTTTGCTAAGATTTTTAGCGCACGTCTCACAAAGAAATATGTGCTGTGCTTAAAGTTAACGATATTTGAAGGATTAGAAAAAGCCCCTATGGATCAACTTCGTCAATATGATACTAATGACTTGTTAGCTCGATTCACTGGCGATGTGAGTTTACTCAGCCACCTGTTGCCGACAGGTTTAGCTAATGCCATAAAGAACTTAGTGCTTGTCATTGGCTTTGTAATATTGCTGTTTTATACTAACTTTTCTGTAACCCTCTATATCAGTTTCTTCCTACCTTTAGCTGTCATTACTTTCTTTTTTTTAAGTGGTCGTTTAGAAAACCTTGCCAGTGCCTCCCGTAAAGGCTACGCCGAGGCTAGCGCCACAACCCAGGAATCGTTAATTAGTCTACGAGAAAGTCGAGTCACAGGTTCTCAGAGCTTCATACGTGAACGCTTTCGTCAAAAGTTGCTAAATAGTGAAAATTGCTTATTTTATGCACGGAGGTATTTGGTATTGATGGAGGGCGTTCTTGCTCTAATTCCCATGTTAGTTACTATGATTATTTGGTTCGTTGGAAGTCATAAGGTGATTGCTGAGCAGATGAGTGTCGGCCAATTGGTTTCCATCATGATCTTACTCTCCATGCTGTATAGCCCAGCAAGTGGCCTATTCAATGCGGCCTCAGGTTACGTGTATGAACTCGCCGCATTCAAGCGTTTGGCCACTCTCCTAACTACAACATTAGACACTATGGGTACGGAGAAGCCCCTTGCCTCAAATGCAAAAAGTCATCTTGTTATACCAGCGCCACCGTATGCCCTAACTTTGTCTGAAATAGGATTTTCCTACGCAAGGCAATCCATTTTAAAAAACTTTAACAGCTCCATACCTGCCGCTCAGTGCACAGCTATTATCGGGGCAAATGGTTCTGGTAAATCCACTATTGTCAATTTATTGTTAGGCCTAGAGCAACCTCATGAGGGTGAGGTTTGTTTAAATTCTTTCCCTTTAATAGACATTGATGACAGGAGGCGAGCCAACATTTATGGTTACTTACCCCAGGACAGTTTCATTTTCGGGGGTACGCTACGCAACAATATAACTTTGGGGCGTCCTATATCTGATACTAGTATTGAGCAGCTTATCGATCAACTCCACTGGATAGAGTTGTGGTTGGACTGGCCAAAGGGCTTAGATACCCACTTTTTAGAACGCGGTAAAAATCTGTCAGGCGGACAGCGCCAAAAAGTTGTTCTACTACGTGCTCTCATTAACAGGCCTTCGATTTTAATACTCGACGAGCCAGAGAATAACCTAGAACCTGTTGCTATCACCAAACTTCAACACTATTTACAGTCCATCAAGCACAGTACCACGATAATTATTGTGAGTCATGGCAATGAATTCCTGCCCATGATTGACCACACTATTAACTTGTCACCTCTGACAAGTGACTGTTCCCGTTCACCACCTCTAGAAGGTCAGGATACCTCTAATGATTAATATACTTCAAAGCAGATATCGCTTAAGTTTGTTGGCCCTCATCAGTTTACTAGTAGGAGCCTGTGCACAACAGCCAGCACTGCAAGCCCTACCATCAGGTACAAGTACAGAAATCCGGAATACCTATATCGTTCAGCACGTTGAGCAGCTACTGGAAAAGCAGCAAACCCTGTCTAGCCCAGGTATCAGTCTACTTATTCGTCACCAAGGTCAAACTGTATATGCAGGGGCAAAAGGGGCAGCAACTATCGACAATAAGGGCGGTTCTGCCTTTACCCCGCTTACCAAAAACAGCACCTTTTACATTGCGTCTGTAACAAAGCCTATTACGGCTATTGCGATTATGCAATTGGTAGAGCGTGGTCAATTAGACCTCAATGATCCCATGAATAAATGGTTGCCTAACATGCCTATCAGCTACCAAGACATAACCATTAACCACCTATTGACCCACCGGTCTGGGTTACCTAATAGCACCACTATTTTTCTTTTAGACAAAGTTGAGCAGTTCAACAATGTGAGTAATCAGACCCTATTGCGCCGCTACCAAACTGAAGACTATCTAATATTTCAGCCTGGCACCAATAGTCGCTATCTCAATATCAACTACCTAATACTAGCCGAGATAATTAATAAAGTTTCCGGGCTTAGTTACAAAGATTATTTACAGGAAAATATATTTTCTCCACTAGGCATGGGTGCCACTTTTGTTCATTCTGGAGCGTTACCAGGTACAGGCACGATGGCTTTAAACCACGGTAAAGACCTAAGGCCCTATGGCATCACTTGGGCATTAGTTGGAGCCATGGGGATATATAGCACGGTGGGTGATCTATCAAAACTGATTGAAGGGCTTGCTAAGGGCATGCTCATTAGCCAACAATCACTTCAACTAATGACTCAGGACCAAACAAAAAACCAAGTAGATTGGCGTTCTAACCATTACGGTTTTGGATGGTACGTGCCGAAATATAGCCAAGGTCTAGGCCAGTATTATCATTCAGGTTCAGTGGATGGCTATATGTCTTTGCTGTATATAAATCAAACCCACGATTATAGTTTGGTGGCTCTTGGCAACGGTGGTGATAGCACAGGTCAACTCATTAGCCTAATTGGCCAGATAGTTCGACGAGCCTACCTACTGCATTAGGATACTTATAGGCGTATTGATATATTCCTACTTCTTTAGGGGTTGGGGTCTAGTAGGTAACATAGGGTTCGTCCCAACAAAGGTACGAAACACGACATGGCGTTAGCGTTATGCTATTGAACTGATAGGCTTTTTGTTGTTTTTGTTCCCCCTGTTTTGATGTGTGATTTACGCTGCCCTTTTCGGGGGCAGGATACCGAGGGTATCTGGGGTTGTAAGCCGGAACCCCAGAAATTTCCGTCAATGTCCCACCAGAGGTAAAAATTAAGAGCGATTAAGCAGTTTTTCACCATCTGGGCGCAATTCGCCTTTGGGAGAAACGTGTCGGTAT
>Ga0114995_10003595_pt1 | contig 10499 bp, 10 predicted proteins | sample ArcticOcean_MG_C_11_FD_87038 | JGI IMG/M metagenome (GOLD analysis project Ga0114995, IMG submission 87038) | Marine microbial communities from western Arctic Ocean - ArcticOcean_MG_CB2_154 | ecosystem: Environmental > Aquatic > Marine > Oceanic | place: Arctic Ocean: Canada Basin | collected... | reverse complement strand
GTGGATGTACCTTGATAGCTTGCTGGGATTGAGAGTGCGAGAAAATTTTGATAGCATGTTAGCGAGGTATTTACTCGAGTCTTGGGACTGCCTAGATTGTGAATCATTCCGCTACCTCTAAGCTAGTCCTGAGGCTAACGGGCCACTAAGACTGCTATCTTAGTGCAGATATCCTGATGCGCTCTCTACCGTTCTCTTGAGCTTCTATGAACTGTCTATAACAAAGGTTGATGGCGACTGGAAAATAGTTAGACTAGACTTTACCAATATAGCTTCGGCTTAACAGTGCCCTGTGCGCTTAACTCAATTAACAAGAGAAGAAACTATGGCCGATATTGAAAAAGATTTTCTAGAACGACAGGTAGATTGGCAAGGTAAATATAAGGCGCCTCCATTTACGCCAAGACTAAAAAATGTAGATCTTGGTACGGCAGATATAGCGGGTGAACGTTATTTTTCGCCTGCATTTATGCAGCAAGAGTGGGAAAGTATTTGGAAAAAAACCTGGCAGCTAGTTCATCGTGCCGATGTGTTAGAAGAACCTGGAGCATTTTATACCCATGAATTGGGTAAAGAGTCATTTGTATTTATTCGCGGCAATGATGATGTGATCCGTGGGTTTTATAATGTTTGTAGGCATCGCGGTAACCGATTATGTCAGTTAAGCGAAGGTTATATAGAGAAGTTTTCCTGCCCATATCATGGTTGGCAGTGGAATATAGACGGCACTCTAAAAAAGGTTGCTGATCCAGAGTTTTTCCGCCAGTTTGACAACGGTATACCTAAAGATGATTTAGGGCTGGTGCCCGTCCAGGTTGATATATGGGAAGGGTACCTCTGGTTTAATATGGATCTAGATGCCGGAGCCCTGAAAGAATATTTGGGTGACATTGGCGTCCATTTAGAGAGTTATGATTTTGAGAAATCAACTCTGATAGATTTACAAACGTTTGAATGGAATGGTAATTGGAAGCACGCTTGGGATGCCTTTAACGAGAGTTACCACTTTGCTGCATTACACCCAAATATGGTTGAGATAGGAGAGGGACACGATATTCCCATAGAGCTTCACGGCGTACACTCAAGGATGCTCAATTACAACCGTACCGTCAGTGAAGTACTTGACGAGCGTGATAGTTGGACCGATTTACGTCGCCGATTTATGCTCAGCGGGGAAATGAAAGGTACATCGCCTGATCTTGATGCTGAACAGGCTTCGGTGCCAGAGGTATTAGGTAAACCTATAGCTGCTAAAGATATCCATCTTCATGAGATTGAATATCGTAGGTCTATTGAGAATGAAACCACGCTACCTTATAAGCAGCTAAATGATGAACAGCTAGTGCATCAATATCACTACAGCTTTTTCCCTAATACTACGTTCACCCAATCTGCTGATGGCGGTGCAATTTTTAGATACCGTCCGCACCCCTTAGATCCAGGAAAGTGCTATTTTGATCTGTTCATTGTAGGTATTTTACCTGAGGGTACTGAGGTTCCAGAGCTTGCTGAACATAAGATTCATCGCTTTGACGATGGCATTGACTATGTGAAAATACTAGAGGGCACTTTTGATCCTGCATTTGCCGAAGTGCTTGGTGAGGATGCATCCAATATGCCGACACTCCAAGCTGGCTGTCAGTCAGACAGTTTTAATGGGAGTATTTTAGGAGACCAGGAAATACGTTTGCGCCACTTTCACCAAATGATAGATGGGTTTATTGATGGCACAATAACAACTAACAATCTGCCCGCTCAGGATGCATTTTTGGATTAACTGAGGGAACATCAGCAGAGGACCGTAACAGCGATACTAGTTAAAGGGATTAAATTATGCCTGCAAAAGAAAATAGAGCCCTGATTGAGCAATGGTACCAAGCGTTAGCAAGTGGTGATTGGCAAACTGTGACTGACCTACATGCCGATGATGTGGTTTACCAAATGCTAGGTAGCACTCCAGTAAGTGGCACGCTTATAGGAAAACAACAATGTATTGGCGAGATGATCAACAAAAAGTTGCTTGGCCAGCTGGACACGAACGCCATGGCATTTGCAAAAAAGTGGCGAATTATGTGTGTTGATGACAACGGTGGTGTAGGTATTATGCAGGGTGGTGGGCCCACGCTTAATGGCGATGCCTATGACCAAACCTACTGCGAAGTATTCACTATCAAAAAGGGTAAAATCGTTGAATTACATGCCTTTTTTGATACAGCATTAGTTGAGCGCTGCCTGTTCCAAAATCCCCTTAAAACTGAACGCGAGAGTCCACAGGTACCATTTGATTTCTAGCAAAGAAGTTGCGCCGAAACTAATGTAAATTGGCGTGGCCATGCCAAAAGGCTAGTTGCCACTTTAAAAGGACATAAATTGTATCTACGCAGGAACAATAACAATCACAAGGACTCAGCAGACTCCCCCCGCCCCTAAATAGCTACATCACAGCTTTGAAAGGTTGCTCTGCTATTTTCCCCAAAAGACAACTCATACTTCAACTTCACTGCGTGATACTTCCGCACATACTCGCATAGTTATCGGACACTTATATGCGCGCGTAGACGGGGTTGCCACTAGACCGGAGTAAGAGATTCTACCTATTAATATTGCTGTCGACTCTAGGGCAGTAAAGGGTTAGTCACCGATTTTATAGTCTCGGTCTTAATTAATAATTCTGCCATAGCTTTTTCCACCAGCACAAGCTGATCGATTTCATCAATTATGACAATCTCCTCTTTCTCCTGAATTGAGGGACTGCAAGCAGTTAAGAATATCGCTGTAAGTAAAAGTAATCGTTTCATGGGAAACTTCCTTTTAGGCCGTAATTAAGGGTCAGCGCGAAAGGCAGAGTTTATGGCCTGAGTCTTAGTATTTCAACATTCCACCCATTGGAGCCGCTTTTAAAAATATTATATTTAATTACTATTCGCATGATCCTATGGTAATGTACATTGTTAACGTTATGTCAATACAATAACTTTCCTCAGTAAGGTGTTACTTTAAAACCATTAATTTAATTTATTATCCCTAGGAGAACAGACATGAGTGGAACAGAATCAAACAAAAAAAATATAGAAAATAATCGTAAAACTATTCTAAAAATTGACACTTCCGTAATGAGCAATAAAGCGTCTATTTACCAGTCTAGGTCGATGATTGAAGAAAATCGACTTATGATATTGAGTAACTACGCTGCTGCTTTTATGGGTAATCGCCAACTTGCGAACCATAACACTGATGAACTTTTTGAAAATAGAAAAGCTATTCTTTCCTCCGTCGAGTGTGGCACAGACGTAGAAGTCAATTATGTTCAAGCATCGATCAATAAGTCCTCTCTCGACTTTTTAGAACATCGTTCGACTATGAATTCAGCTGTTCTGGATGTAAGCGAAGAACTTGCTGCTATCAATACCCAGCTTATCGCAATCAATAACAAAATAATGGATGCAAACCAGGGTATTGTAGATTTCAATGCTGAACAGATCGCAGTTAATAGTAGCCTTCTTGATGGCGACCTGAAACCCGCCAATGCTACCGTAGATGGCAATGCTGCACTGATAGCGGCTAACGCGGTTGCGATGCAAGAAATAGCAAGCAATGCTTCACGCAATGGCGATCGTATGAAGTCACTTCTATCATCCTCTGCTGAAAATAGCGCATCGCTCATGGATAATAAGGCCGTTATTAACGAGCGAAGAAAATCTATCTTAAATAATAGGGATGATATTTTAGCAAATAGGCAACGTGTTTCTGGCTAGTTAGCTATGGAGCGGTTAATAAGAGTGAGGATCGCTCTTATTAACTGCCTTAAATAAAACCTATGCTAATGATGTACGGATCAACTACACACCCTCTGAAAAAAACCGCTTAGAGGAATACCACCTGTATTGCTAATCTGCGCATAGGCTAAGCGGAATACCATCTTTGAGTGAGCCAGAAATATAGCCTTAGGGTGTTACTAAAACAGCCTGAGTTTAAGCTAAATATACGCCGATTGTTCTGGTCTAGCTGCCTGTATCTCAGGTAGTAACGTGGAAACTTAAATCATTGGTTGATAATAATAAGCCCGATCATTGATCTAATCGATACTAGCTGCATGACAACCGTCTACATAATATTGCGCCATATTTCCCTTTGTTTTAGAATCGACAAATGACATAATCCGGCCGAATTGACGCATTTGTGCTTTTAAGTCTTTAAACAGGTCACAGGTAAATGGCGTAATTACCAGTTATGTAGCGTTGCACGGACAAGCATACTACAGCTTTTGGTCAATCGCTCTGTCAGGTCAATTGCTACGTATTTTGATAAAAATTAAAGGGACTAGTTAAGTTTCCTCAGGACAATAGGGGAAACCTAGTAATTGCAGCGGACACTCATATAAACACTGCCATTACCTAGTTCATAATTTATTCTAGTTTAGTGGCTCCGACTAGTTCTGTAGCAGTCGGCTGAGTCTAACCTCCAAAGGAGCAAATCATAATGTCTATGAGTCAGATTGAACAAGAGTCACATGCCGCTTTGCCTAAGCCTACACATGACGAGTTAGCCCGCCAACAATTTGTACGTACCTTCAAGGAACATATTGTTTCTGATATCTTTCCTGGAAATCGAGTCGCCTATGATCGGCGCGCGAAACCCGCCTTTGAAAAGACGCATGGCGTAGAACCCAAAGATATGCGTGATGTTGCTACTGTAATGAATGATGATCCCCATTTTAAGATGTTCAGCGCACTGCTTCGAACGAGTCAGGAAATGATGTGGTCATCAGCGCAGCTGCCAGTTCAGCGCACTCTGACAGATCTGGCCAAGACTGCAGCATCGATTACATCGCCCCTTGGAACGCTTACATTGGACCCTTCAGTAGAAGTTCCAGGCTACCATACCGCTGTAGATATCCATTGTCAGCCTGGCGGCTATCATACTGAGTACATAAAGGATGACGTTGCGCAGGGTGCTATTTATGACCGAGCTGTTTATCTTTATGCCATGGGGCAACTTGGTCGCAACAATGCAGACATGGGCGACAGTCTTGTTGCATGGTTAAAGTCCAAGGCACCAGAGATGTCTCCGCTGCGAATTCTGGACATGGGCTGTTCGGTGGGTCACAGCACGCTACCTTATAGTGAAGCTTGGCCAGATGCTGAACTGCATGCAATCGATGTCGCGGCTCCTATGCTCCGATATGCCCACGCTCGTGCTGAAGCAAAAGGAGCAAAGGTACATTTCTCTCAACAAAATGCCGAAAAAACAAATTTTGAAGATGGTAGCTTCGACATTATTGTCTCCCACATCCTGCTGCATGAGACATCAGAAAAAGCAATTCATAATATTGTTGCAGAATGTCATCGCCTACTTAAACCGGGCGGTCTTATGTTGCATGCGGAAACGCCGCCATATGAAGGTATGGAGCCCTTTGAGGTTTTCCTTTTCGATTGGGACACAGTTAACAATAACGAGCCATTCTGGAGGCGCTCGCACCAGATTGATCTAAAAAAACTGAGCTCAGTCGCAGGGTTCAACCCAGATAATAATATTACCGAAATGGTGCCGAGTGCTTACCAGATGGCTGCCGCTGAGCGCACCAACACATTTCAGGGCGGAGATTTTGGTGGTGGTGGTGTCTGGTTTATCTATGGATGCCGTAAGTGAAGGTTTCGGAGAAAAAACATGTCAGATGATCAAATTCAATTAAAGCGCAAAGCTAAGGGGCCACGGCCCTTGTATTTCAATGATCCAGATATCGATAGACTTCTAGCGATGCTGATGGGTCTAGTTGGAGAAGTATGTGTAATTCGTGACCGTCTAGATACCTTAGAACGCTTGGCAGACAAGCATGATCTAATTAGCCAGCAGGAGATAGAGGATTTTGTGCCATCAGAAGCAGTCTTGCAAGAAAGGGCAACTATGCGCGATACCCTTTTAGGAGAAGTCACTCGTGTAGTGTCAGGAGATATCGAAGACCTTCAAAATCTCCAGCTAACGAGCTATGAAAATGCAATCAAACAGGTTGAGGGAGACCGTTAACGACATCACATTCAGTATTGCAGTGCATTGATCGGGTTTTTTTCCTAAGGGTTCGGGTGTCATATGGTGAAACCTGCTTAGAGCGATCCCAATCCAAAACTAGGATAGTTTCGTATTTACCCGTAAGTAACCAACGTATTTCAAGCGCAAACTCACATCTCATGCTGGAGGCATTATGAGAGATATAGTCGCACGATCGATGACTAAGTTTTTTAGGTTGATAGCAGACACCTTTTTTGCAAAACGTTATGGTCATAGGGCTGTGGTCTTAGAGACGGTCGCTGGTGTGCCCGGCATGGTTGCAGGTATGTTGTTGCACTTCGCAAGTTTGCGAAAGATGAAGACCGGCTACGGTGCCGATATCAGGGAGCTGCTCGCTGAGGCAGAGAACGAAAGAATGCATCTGATGTTTTTTATCGAGATTGCCAAGCCTAATTGGTTCGAGCGCTGGTTAGTGCTAATTGCGCAATTTACTTTTAGCGTTTTTTATTTGGTGCTATACCTAATTGATCGTCGCACTGCACACAGAATGGTGGCCTATTTCGAAGAGGAAGCTGTGTACAGCTACACCGAGTACTTGGACTTAGTAGAGAGCGGCGCTATGGCAAATGTGCCAGCCCCGCAGCTGGCCATCGACTACTATGGCATGAGTGCTAACGCCAAGTTGGCTGATCTAATAAAGCATGTGCGTGCTGATGAACAGCACCATAGCGAGGTCAACCACCGCTATGCGGACGGCGACTCGCAGGGTACGCAATTAGTTATGAAAGATAATGCCAACAATATCGCCGAAATGGCGAATCAAAAAAAGGTATGATGCTCGCAAGATAGTATTTAAGGCAAAGTGGTTAGAAATAGAATTCCAATATTCTTTTGGTGCGGCTGACAAGCGTGTATGTCGAGCCATTGAGACAGTGTCCCTCCCCGATCCCAAAGCCAGCAAGGGCATCCCCACACACAGTTTTAGCGCCGTATTTTAGGAGCAGGACATAAGAGTAATGCCTGACGGAGGTTAAAGGGTCTGGTGCAATTATCCCTGTGTTGCGCTAACAACGCCAAGATTGGTACCCAATGAGACTAATAAAAATACCCCTTAACGTCGGGAAATGACACGTTAGGGGTAATGCGGTTATTGGTTAGGCCTTGGATCGCGCCAACAGATAGGCCGCATAGGCCCCAACAAGTCCGCATGCCGATATTATTAGATAATAGATCTTGTAGCCTAGACCGCCGGGGTACTGTTCTATCAGTGCGGCACTGATGAGAGGTAAGTAGCTTTCAGGCGCATAACCGATCATTGAGATAATACCGATAGCCAGGCCTTTGATCTTTTTCGAAATATTACAGCCGCCTAATGTCGCCCAATAGAGACCTCTAACCGCATAGGTTAATAAGCCAACCAGCAGAACAACAGACACCATAAGCAGTATCGCTGAGGTCGCCGGCAAAAAGGCCATCATAGCCAGAGCTATTGAGGCGAGCACCAGAGTTATAGATAACACTTTTTCTGGGTTGCTCCAGTCACCAATAAATCCAGCCGCTATGCCGCCGATAGGCCGCATCCATAATTTGGCTAACGTGATCGTACCCACCATGACGGCACTAAGCCCAAAGTGTTGCTGTAGGTAAGCGGAAAAAGAGTATGTGGCGTAAAATAATTGATAACCACAGATCAGACAAATGGCGCACAGCCAGATTTCGCGACGTCTAAGCAAGACCATCAAGTCTTCTCGAAATACACTCTTGGTTTGTACCGCATCCACGTCTGTACTATCTTCTAGGTCATCAAGCAGCCAATAAACTAGGGGAGAAATTACCAGTAACACGCCCACATAGAAATAGATGACCTGCGTCAGTGCGATAGTTGTCGAGCCCGACTGTTGGCTGAGTGCGTAGGCGAACATTGCTACAGCAACCGTGGCTAAGAGCGCCTCGACGAGACCTCTTCCACCATCAAGAATGCCAAAGAACCGGCCCTGCTGGTCCTTTTTGGCCAGCATTGTAACCAGCTTAATGTGTGCCGACCAAAAGGTTAACCCGGTCGCCAGGCCCCAGGCGCCATAGATAATAAGCAGGGTGTTGTATGAAGGCATAGTTGAAAACCATATGCCAAGCAATGCAGTAGCGAAAAGGGAGTAAGCCAATAACTTACGCGATGAAAAGCGGTCTGCTAGCCAGCCGCTGGGTACATAGCTAATCATGAAAATCAGACCAAGCATCGAGCTACAGTAGCGCAGCTGTGTCTGGGTAATATTAAAGGCTTCCAATATGGACAGTTCGAAATTTTGCCTTAGATAGAGCAGAGGATAGATCGCTCCTGCCGCGACAACGATGAGTGCAAGTTGACTGTAGCTGCGCCAAGCAGGTGAGCGAAAAGGTAACAAAGAAAACTCTTATTTGAAAGACATCGCGAGTATAGCTTTTCAGCGAGAACATGGATAGAAACTGTTCTATGCATTTGAACATTGTTCAGGATTGAGGTATAAAAACCTCCAACCGTTAAGGTAATCGTCTCAAAAAGGAGGCACACCGAGACTTATTTTGTTTAAACGCCCCAGATATTAGTGATGACTTGATTAGGAATAAATTATGTCCGAGCCTATAACAGCCTTAAATTTGACTGCAAAATACCCAGAATTAAACCATGACCCAGTTGATACGGACATGTATTGGAAGGAAGAGCTCTTTCTCCAGGAAAAAGACAAAATCTTCAGTCGAGCTTGGCACTGCCTTGGTCGCGTCGAGGAGCTAACCGAGGTAGGGTCTTTTTTTAAGCGTCAAATACCAACGTTTAATCTGTCAGTCATTGTCGTACGATCGACCGACAATGAGATTAAGGCTTTTATGAATGCCTGCTCGCACCGCGGCAATGACGTTGAGCTAGCGGATTGTGGTAAGCGTAAGGCCTTTACCTGCAAATTTCACGCTTGGTCCTATAATCTTGACGGCAGACTCATAGGCGTTCCTGACGAGGCGGGGTTTCCGGAGCTAGACAAACCTGACATCGGATTGCGCCAATTTAAATGCTCACTTTGGGAGGGGTTTATCTTTGTTAATCTATCCAGCGAGCCGGAATTAAGCTTAAAAGAATATATGGGTCAGCAAGGTGCTGTTCTCGAGGGTTATCCGTTCCATCTTGGCACCTCCAAATTTCAATTCTCAGGTGTTATCGACACCAACTGGAAATTTCTGGTCGACTCATTCTGTGAGACTTACCATATCCCTATACTGCATCGTCGAACCATTAACAGCACTATGGCGGGCCCTGACAATATCCACGGCCGCACGGTTGATATTCGCCTAAAGGGTGACCATCGGACTACCTCAGTCTGGGGTAATCGGAAATACCAACCAAAGACAGTACAGGGCCTAGCCTTTAAACATAGTCCCGGGGTCGCGATTACCAGCGCTGGTGATGATTCCATTGAATTACCTAAAGGTCTCAACGAAACGCGATCGCCAAATTGGTCAATTGATGTCTGTGTGTTTTTCCCCGGACTGGTGTGCGTTATCGGCGCGGGAATGTATTTTACCCATCAGATGTGGCCCGTTAGCGCCGGTAAAACACACTGGGAGATGACTGGATATCTGCGGCCTGCCACTAATGCTGCCGAGCGCTTCGGGCAGGAGCACACTATGGCAGAGCTACGAGATGCTGTGTTAGAAGATGCCAATACTCTCGAGCGCATGCAGAGAAATGTCTCAACAGGCTTGGTTGATAAGTTTTATTTCCATGACCATGAGCTGTCATTACGCTATCAACATTTCACTGTTAAAAAGCACTTGGAAGACTCATGAAATTATTGATAAATATTCTACCTGAAGCGTTCTCAGAGCTAGAGGTGTTCTGTGGGCAGTGGTGTTTGGAAAGCTCCCAGGCGCGAAACGCAGCCCGAATTACCGCATCAATGGACGACATTAGAGACTTCTATGATGTAACTACTGTGCATGCAGAGAGAGCCCTTGCCCACCTCTCGACACTGCAGCTCGGTGAATTGCCTGAACAGGATGGCAATCTATTACGCCTGATGCTATCACTGGCCGAGATAGGCCCTGCGGTCGAATGGTTTAATCAACCCAGGGTCCGCGATGGATGCGATGAATCGCACTTTCCGTTGGTTATCGCTATTCCAGATTTAGAAGCCCAAGGAAACCTCAAAGCCTAGTAACTCGTTGGCTGGGCTGGCGAATTACTTATACTTGAATATCAAAGTGCTTGACCACCGACTCTTTGATTTCCCATGTTCCTTTAAATCCCGCTTCGACGACAAAGGCATCTCCCGGGCCAACGTTCATAGGTTCTTCACCATCGGGGGTAATGGTAATACGACCTTCTATAATGTGAACGAATTCATATTCGGCATAGGTAGCATGGTAGGTCCCGGGGGTTGCGGTCCAAACACCTGAAATCATGCGGCCATCATTAGAAGTATGCAGTATCCAGGTTTTCATGGTGGGGCTACCCTGAACAACCT
>Ga0114995_10003586_pt1 | contig 10515 bp, 9 predicted proteins | sample ArcticOcean_MG_C_11_FD_87038 | JGI IMG/M metagenome (GOLD analysis project Ga0114995, IMG submission 87038) | Marine microbial communities from western Arctic Ocean - ArcticOcean_MG_CB2_154 | ecosystem: Environmental > Aquatic > Marine > Oceanic | place: Arctic Ocean: Canada Basin | collected... | reverse complement strand
TTCCAACTAATTTAATATTTATTAATTATTTTTGCCTATTTATACTCCTTGTTTTAAACATGTTCTTAATCCCTAAGTTTGGGATTCTTTCCGCTGGCTATGCATTTTTGATAACTTCTTTTTCTCTATATTTAATGTACAATCTAGCTTTCGTGAGATTCGCTTCTATGAAAAAAAGAGATATTTTCCTCCTAACCTCATTTGATATAGATACGACTAAGGAATTATTCAGAACTATAAAGAAAAAATTTAAAGTTTAAAAAGGCATCATAAATTATGGAGAAAAATAAAATATCAATTATTGGTTGCGGTGCGGTTGCAGAATTAATGTACCTACCTGCTATAAAACAGATAGAAAATATAGAAATAGTTAATTTAGTTGATTTGAATAAAGGTTTTAGAGATTCATTAGCTAAAAAGTTTAATCTTGATCCTGCCATTTGCTGTGATTCACTTCCACTATCTTCAAGTGATGGGGAGATAGCCTTAGTTCTAGTTCCAACAGGTCTCCATGAAAAAGTTACCATAGATTGTCTTAACAAAGGTTATCACGTGATGTGTGAGAAACCTCTTGCAGCAAACATGGAAGAGGTTGTTAATTTAATTGAAGTTTCTAACGAAAAGAATAGGCATCTCTCAGTTGGAATGGCCAGGCATTTCATGCCGCATAATTTGATAGTTAAAGATCTTATTCAAAATAAGACTTTTGGTGAGCCTAAAAAAGTTTATTTTGAAGAGGGAGGGGCCTTTGCTTGGCCGATTAAGACTATGGCTCGCTTTGATTCTAAAGCATCAGGAAATGGCGCAGTATTAAATGGCACTGCTAGTCACTTAATAGATCTTATATTATGGTGGTTTGGAGATAATGTGGTTTTTGATGAGTTCATTGATGATTCAAATGGAGGCCTTGATATAAATTGTAATATTAAATTTGATGTAATTATGAAAGATAACTCTCCTTTGCCAGTGGAAGGATTGATAAGTATGACCGGAAATCTAAAAAACAATATGATAATATTTTTTGAGGATGCATATCTGGAAGTTCCAATATTCCCAAATGAAGATGTTATTTTTCATAGTCCTTTCAACCCTCAAAATTCATTTAACTTAAATCCATATAAATCAGGAACTGAATACGGATATGATTCAATTAGAAGACATATCATTAAATTTATAAATGCAATTAATGATGAAGAGTTAAATTCAGACTATGTCAGAGGAGATACACAAATAGCATTAACAAAATTAATTGATGACGCATATTCAAACAGGAAAAAATTTAATTTATCATGGATGTAACTAACAAAAATACAAAAGTTCTTTTAATAGGCTGCACTGGTTTTTTAGGAGGCAGGCTAACTGAAATTCTATATAAAAAAAATTTATATGATATAACTGTAACTTCTAACTCCTTTAGTGGTAATGGTTTAGCGCGGGCAGCTAAATATCCAGTAAAGATAATTCATTTCAATATGCTTAATAAAGCTGCCATAGAGAAGTCTATAAATGGATTTGATGTTGTGATTAATGGATCTTATATAAAGGGTGGTAAAGATAGTACAAAAAAATCCATTGAAGGAACAAAAAATATTATCGAAGCATCTATTAAGAATAATGTTAAACACTTCATCCAGATCAGTTCTGCTGCAGTATTTGAGCCTGATCAGACTGAAATAAAAGACGAAACAAGCAGCTTTATAAGAAAACCAGATGATTACGTTAATACCAAACTAAAAACTGAACAAATGGTTTCTAGCTTATTAAATTCTAAACTTAACTTAGTTACCAAATACACAATAATTAGACCAACTAGGATATATGGCCCATATTCTGGATACTGGACTGAAAGAATTTTGGATGGCTTAAGACATAATAAAAAAGTATTACTTGAGGATTTCAAACAGAATCCATCTAATTTTGTCTATGTCGACGATGTTTGTAGTGCAATATCGAGTTCTATAATGAACGAAGCTGCATTTAATAATGACTTTAATATAAATGGAGAGAGGGAGTTAACATGGGAAGTTCTTCTAAACGGTTTTCAAGATATAATTGATACTAAAAAAAATGTTCAGACCTCGAGTCTTAATAGAATTAAATCTATCAATAAAGATAAAGTTAGAAAAATATTTCCAAATGCAATTAATTCATTAAAACAGGCATTGTTATCGAATAATTCCCTTGAAATTTTTAGAAATGATCTTTTTCTATCTTCCATCTATAGAACTTTTTATGGAAAGTATAGAAAAGCACAAACGAGCTTATCTTATGAACCTGAATTAAATGCTGAAAATCTTGATGACTACTCTTTTTTAGATAAATATTTTGTTAAAGATATGATTGCAAAAACTTATATATCATCTGCAAAAATTCATGAGCAATTAGATTTAGATATTAATTTTAATTTTGAAAAAGCTCTTATAGAGATTGATAGTTGGAATAGTTTTTTTTCTAGGGAAGAGCAAGTTATAGAAGAAATGTATTCAAAATAGTGACTTTACAGATCACATAATATAATTGATTAATGAAAAAAATTCTAAGCTCAAAACCAATAGTCTCCATTCTTATATTAACTTATGAAGGAGAGCTGATCTTAGAAAAATGTATCTCAAGTGCCTTGGCTCAAAATACCAGTGACTTTGAGATTGAGGTATTGGTTCTAGATAACGGTTCAACTGATAAAACTTCGGAAATATTATCTGGTATCTCAGGTATAAAGACATTTAAAAATAGTAAAAATCAGTCATTCACGAAAGGTTTTAATAGACTCTATAGGGAGTCTAGTGGTGATTTTGTTCTTTTGTTAAGTAATGATGTCTTTTTGGCAGATAATAATTTTATTGTTAAGGCCTTTAATTTTTTAATATCTAATGAAGATCATGGTGCATATGCACCAAAGAGTATTAAATCAGATGGTTCGGTTGAAAGAATTCCAAAGAGAGAGATATATATTTCTAGATTATTTCTAGATTACACTATTTTAGGTCCCATAGTGCAGAGACTCTTTCCTAATATGCAATTTGGCTTATCAGACTACTCTTTGGATGAAGATATCAACGATGTAGATGTGCTACAAGATTCATCTCTTTTTATTAGAAGGTCGGTTCTAAATCCTCAAAGAATATTCGACGAGAGAATGGCTTTTTATTATACGGAAGACTACCTATGTGACTTAATAAGGTCCAATGGCAATAAATTATGCTATTCAACAGAAACTACTGTTGAACATTTATATAGATTTAGTACGTCAAAAATGGGAAAGGTTATGATTGCTTACATATATGTAAAAGATGCGATTTTCTTTTCGTCAAATAAGTATGGAAAATTTATATCTTTTATTATTTTGGCCCCTTTAGCTTTTCTTACACTCTCTATTAGAGTGCTTATTTGGTTTATAAAAGGTGACCTATCTTGGAAAAATTAAGAGTAATTTACTATTACGTTTATTACTTAATACTATCTTTATTTTTTGGATTAGATGGTCTGCTCAATAAAAGAGGCTTGAAGCCTCTAATAATATTTGATATTGATAACACTCTTGCCTTTACTAGAGAAGAAGGGCCTTCTCCAGATTTTAATTTAATTCTACCAAATATTAACCTATGTAATGCTGCTTCAATTTTTTCAAATGACATAAAATATGACGTGATTTTTTTAAGTGTTAGGCCTCTGAATTCATTTTTTGCCACTAAGCGATGGTTAGATAGATACATAGAATCTAATAATAATCATAAATTATTTTTTACTAAAACTCCAAGTCAAAAGATCGACTTACTTCTTGCTTACAAGAAGTTAAACTCAAAAATACTTATTGATGATATGAGCTATAACATCGGAAATGAAGTCATCCTTTTCAGATCAGTTTTAGATAGAATAAGCAAAGAAAAATTAAGTTTTTTAGGATTAGACTTTATAAATAAGACTAAAGAAATAACTGCTAGCGACATAGTTGATTGTATAGAGAAAAAGATTAATACTTAATTATGCTAACTTTTCTTGCAACTTTTCAAGTTATATTTTTTTCCTACTTGAACAGGATTTCAATACTATCCCCTCTTTTTATAATTATAGTTACAACTTTTTTATTCCAATTTTTACTAGCTCCAATAATGATTATTTATTTGAGTCCTGAACCTTCAGATATTATGATTTCTAAAATGAATCATACATTTATAATATTAAATATTGTTATATTTTTCTGGTTTATTGGCTTTACATTAGTCTCAAATAAATCCAAATTTAAATTTAAAGAGCCTAACTTTAAAAATAGTTATTTAATTAATACTAACGTCAATTTTGGTATTTTTTGTTTGTTATCAGGGTTGATAGTATATGTATTTATATATCTTTATTCAGGTTATGGTTTTATCGAGGCACTTAGCAATCCTTTGCAATTTAGATTCGATATCATAGGCCTAACAGGAGGATACTATCTTAGAAATATTTCTTTATGGTTATTAAATATTTCTGTAGTTACATTGTTAATTTTCTATTTTAATCAAATAAAAAACTCTAACACCCAAAAATTAATGTTTACTCTTCTTTCTATTTTTATATTTGTTCTTTTATTACCATTTGGCCAAAGATTGGTTCTTCTAGTTCCCTTAATGGCAATTGGCTTCATTCTTTATAATGATAAAGTAATATCAAATTTTCATGTTCTTATTGGCGTTATATTAGCCCTACTTCTTTTATCCATAACTGGCATCTATAGAACAATTGCTTTTTTTGGCATTGTAAATTTTCAAGATATTTTATATCTTACTGAAGAAATGCGTAATGTTGATTCATCTGGGATTACTTCTGAGCTAGTGTCTAGATTTGATAATTTGTCATGGTTTAGTATGTATTTAAGCGAGGAGCTGTATTTTGAAAACTCTAGGTCGTTCATTGAATCAATTAAACAGCTATTTATTCTTCTTGTTCCACCTTCCTTCCTCGGTGGTATTGAAAAACAGATGGATTACGATACTTATCTAACAATATATTTCCTAGGATCTCAAGATTTTGGAACTTATGGTTTTACACCAATGTCAGAATGGAGTATGAATTTTGGAAAAAAGGGTTATATTATGATGTCTTTAATATCAGGCGCTATTAGCTCATGTATTTGTAACAACATACGACTAATTAAAACAAATATGTTTTATTTAATTTTTTTTAGCTCTTTTATATTTTTAGACATCCTGCTGATCTCATTTCACTCTCAAGCATCTGCTAATGTTATATTCTTTGTCTGCTTTAATATAGGTCTTTATATTTTCTATAAGATATTTTTTTTACTGCCTTTAGAAAGAAAAGTTTAACTTAGTGAATATTAACTCTTTTCTAAGTCGTACTCTATCATTTTATCTACAAGGCCCTTTAAGTCTGTTTTTGCTTCCCAGCCTAGAATATTATTTGCTTTTGCAGGATTAGCTAAAAGTATATCAACTTCTGCCGGCCTAAAGAATTTTGGAGATATAGAAATAATAACCTTATTATCTTTCTTTCTTATACACTTTTCCTCAAGCTCACGTCCAGTCCATTCAACATCAACATTAAGTCTTTCGAGAGCAAGATTACAAAAATCTCGAACAGAGTGAGTAACCCCAGTTCCAATAACAAAATCTTCCGGGTATTCCTGTTGAAGCATCATGTGCATTGCCTCTATGTAATCACCTGCAAAACCCCAATCTCTTTTTGCATCTATATTGCCTAGCTCAAGCACCTCTTCTTTCCCATTGAATTGAGAGCAAAGTGTAGATGTAATTTTTTTTGTTACAAATTCAGAACCTCTTAATGGAGATTCATGATTAAATAAAATACCTGAACATGCAAAAATATTAAAACTCTCTCTATAATTTTGTGTCATCCAATGAGCATAAAGCTTAGAAACGCCATATGGGCTTCTTGGATTAAAGGGTGTGTTCTCTGATTGAGAACTTTCTTTTATTTCTCCAAACATTTCAGATGTTGATGCTTGATAAAACTTAGTTTGAGGTGAGAATCTGTAAATAGAATCCAAAATATTAGTCACTGCAAGAGAATTAATATTAGAAGTGCTTAATGGGTTGTCCCAAGAAGCCCCAACAAATGATTGGGCTGCTAGATTATATATCTCATCAAATTGATTTTCTTGAATGATCTTAGTTATGGAGTTAAATTCACACAAGTCAACTCTAAGCATCTCAACTCGTTCATGAATATTAAAATATTTTAGACGAAAATTTTCATTTGATGCTGTTCTTCTTTCAACTCCATACACTTTGTAATTTTTTGATAATAGATAGTTAGATAAATAGGCACCGTCCTGACCTGAAATGCCAGTAATCAAAGCTTTTTTTTGTAACATTTTGGAAATCCTTAGTATATTAAATTCAATGGATAATTATAGATTATATTTTAATATTTTATATGAGATTAATGTTATTTTTAGAACATAGTTTATAATTAACCATGTTTGGCCCTAATTATAAAACTGAAATCAATCAAAAGATTAATTTTCACCATAGAGAGGAGTTATTCTTTTCCCTATACAAAGAAATAGAATTAACGTTTAGAGATATATTTAATATATCTAATGATTTCGATATCCTTATAGTCAACGGAAGTGGAACTCTGGCAATTGAAACAATAATCTTCTCTTATCTTGGTAATTTTAAGATGAATGGTGTTGATGGTAAGTTCAGGACGAGATGGGAGTCATTATTAAGCACTTATAAGAAGTTAGACCCACAAAATGGTAGCAGTTTTTATTGTCAACTTGAAACATCTAACTCTACACTTCAAACATATCAAAACAGTTTTTTTGTTGATTGCATTTCTTCTTTTCCATATGTATCACCTCCTGAAGATTGTAAAATATGGGCTACTGTAAGCAGCAAATGTCTTGGCTCGGTTCCTGTGCTAGGAGTTATTGTTTATAAGAAAGAAATAAAAGAAAGTTTTATTGATAAGAGTTTTTATTCTTATCTAAACTTAGCTAACTTGGCTGAGTTTAAAAGAACTTTTCAAACTCCTCAAACTCCTCCAATACCTCTATATATGGATTTCTTGGAAAAACTCAAATCATTTGATCTCAAAAATCTTATAGAAAAAATAAATTATAGATGTGATGAAATAACAAATATTTTAGGAAAAGATAATTTTATAGGTAATACTAGATGTCCAGTTTTAACATTTGACAAGTCTCTGTTAAAATCGCAAATAGATAAATATAATATTTATGGATCTAACTCAGTCACGAGCAATACTCGTCAAATTTTTGTATATTCCCAAGATGACCATGAATTTGATTCATTTATAAAGGATTTAAAACAATGAAAAATATAAAACGCGTTATCAAAACATTCAGGCATTTATTATTTATTCTTTTCAAAACAAATTGGCTTGGATACTTTAAATATTATAAAAAAGGATCAAAAAATGTTGTGATATCTAATTTCTTTACGTCTGGTAAGTTCAGCACTGAAGGGATTTGTTGGGAGTTTGGCTATATAAATTATTTCATAAAAAATAAGATTGATTTTGAATACACCTCTCTTAGAAAACCTCTCTATGAAAGGACTGTTTTCTGGTCTCCAGAAATTACTACCACTCCAATCAATATTAGAAATTATACATCGTTGTTTGTTCATATTTCAAAAGAGCTAGAAGATCAGGGATGTATTGTTTTTCCAAATGCCTATGAGATTAATTATCTTGAAAATAAAGTATTTATGCATGAGCAGTTTAAATTAAAAGACATACCTCATCCCAGGACCAGTTTGCTATCTTCATACAATCCAAACCTAGTTTCTTCATTCAATCCAAATGATTTAAATTCAGATGACATTAATTTTCCACTTATATGGAAGGGAGAACATTCAGCAGGTAGTAAAGATATAAAGCTTTTAAAAAATATAGATGATTTAATAACATTAATAAATCAGCCAAACTTTAAAATTCAGAATCCTAATTTAATTCTTCAAGAATTCTTTGACATAAGGAAGGATCTTAGAGTTAACGTTATCGGAAATGAGGTTGTGTTGTGTTTTTGGAGAATGAATGGAAGTGATTCATGGAAGCCTACAGCATCTGAATTTGGAGCAACAATCAGTTATGATAATTTGCCCACCCATCTCTTTGAACAATTTGTGGCTATAACCAAAAAGCTAGATATGGATATTGGTGGTTTCGATGTTATTTTCCAGGATGATGATGTTAATAAACCTTTTAAAATACTTGAAGTCAGTCCGAGATACTCACCAAATCCTAAATATGATGTAAGTAGAAAAAGTTATACTTATTCTCAATTTAAATCAAAAATCTTTACAATGAGGTCATGGGCATTTCTACAATCACAAGAAATATTCAAGCATGCTTATAAATATGTCGATTATGCTCTCAAAAAATCTTCTACCTAGCTCAAATAAAAAAGTATTAATAATAACTGACTCTTTTCCATTTCCACCAAGAAATGGGATGGAAGTTACTTGTTATCAAAGCATACAAGAGTTTATACAAAGAGGGGTTGATATAAAATTTTTGATTTTATATGGCTCAAACACAATTAGAAAAGAAGAAGAGCTGAGGCACGTTAGTTGTAATTTTTCATCTGAAGTAGAGTTTATTGAAATAAAAGAGAGTCCTATATATTTAAAAATAATTCAAGAGCTATTTTTAGTTACTCCCACTTATCTTAATTATTATGCAGTTAATAAACTACTAGATATTAAAAATATAATATCTGACATAGATTTCATATTTGTGCCCCCGGTTAAAGGCGTTCATTTTTATACTAAATACATATACCCATATATTGCAAATAAAAATATTAGAACTATTCTGCACACAAATGACTGTATATCTTCCTATTATCTAGGAACATTTACAAGAATGTTTAAGGGCTTTGAAAAAAAAACTATATCTGGCTGTAGCTATATTCTTCGGTACTTTTTTATAAAGCATTTGGAAAGAAAATACTTAAGAAAATTTGAATTTTGTCTTGTCCAAACCAAATATGAAAAGATTAAAATACAAAAGCTATTTCATAGGCATCATCCCTCTCGCCAACCAGAAGTGGTAATAAAGGCAAATAAGCCTTCAGAAGATTTGTTTAGTATTGTTTACAATGACTCAAAAAAAAAGGATATCCTTCTCATGTCCCATTTTATAGACAATAGAGCATATTCAGCTATTTGGTTCATAGATAATGTTTGGAATGAAATTATAAAAAAATATCCTGATATAAATTTACATATCTTTGGTGCAATCAGTGATTCGTCTGATATGAGAAAGCTCGTTAAAAAACAGAAAAATATAATATTTAATGGCTTTGCAAAATCCTTAAAATTTGCATACGCTGACAAATTAATATCCGTTGTACCAATTTTTCAAGATAATGGTCAAATAACCAGGGTAAGTGATTCGCTTTCTGCTGGCCTCCCATGCTTTACCACACCCGAGGCTTTAAGCACAATAGATGGAGCTATTAATGGGGTTCATGCTGTATCTTCTCGCAATGCGAAAGAAATGACTGCAAATATTTTCAAGTATATAGATAATGCATCTGCTTTAGCCCAACTTTCTATGAATGGCAAAGAGCTAGTTAGAGGAAAGTTAAACCCCGCTATAGATATGGACCATATTTATGAATAGAAATATTTTGATAAATGCTATATCAGCGAGAAATGGCGGCGGCGTTACTTACATTAAAAATATATTACCTTTTTTTATAAAACATAAAGCCAATCACAAGATTACAGTTCTTCTTTTAGAAGATAATAGTGAATTAGAGTCACTCCATGAGTTAAAGGGCATTAATAAAATTGCAATCAAAATGTCGTCAGATAACCTAATTCAAAGAATGATTTTTGAATTAATTAGACTGCCAATAATTATGCAAAAAAATAATTTTGATATTTTGTTTTCTCCTGGAGGAACTTCTTTAACGATGAAATCTAAATTTTTTAAAAGTATTACTATGTTTAGAAATGTTTGGCCACACTATCACTCAAACTCAATTGTAAAAACAATCAAAAATATTATTTATGAGCCTCTAATTTTTATTAAATTAAAATTACTTAAAGTAATAATAATTCTAAATTGTCGAAATCTAGATAAGACGATTTATATTTCTAATCACGGATACAATCTTATTAATAAAGGTAAGAAATCAAAAAATAAATCGATAGTAATTAAACACGCTATTAATAATATTTTCTTTGAAAATCAAAACCTAGAAACTAATTTTAATTTAATTTCTAAAAAATATATTTTCTATGTTTCAAGTTTTTTGCCATACAAAAATCATGAAATTTTATTGAGAGCTTACTCAAATGCACGCCATGAGTTTTTGGACTGCCCGCTTGTTCTTGTTGGCAAAATATCTGCGCAAGTGAAATCTGAATTACAAATTACCATATCTAACTTGGGCATCAAGAATGATGTATATATTCTTGAAGAGGTAGCTCCTAAGGTTTTAGCAGGGCTTTATCAAAATTCTTTTTTTAATCTCTTTTTGTCTTCATGCGAGAATTGTCCAAATACGAT
>Ga0114995_10003584_pt1 | contig 10518 bp, 9 predicted proteins | sample ArcticOcean_MG_C_11_FD_87038 | JGI IMG/M metagenome (GOLD analysis project Ga0114995, IMG submission 87038) | Marine microbial communities from western Arctic Ocean - ArcticOcean_MG_CB2_154 | ecosystem: Environmental > Aquatic > Marine > Oceanic | place: Arctic Ocean: Canada Basin | collected... | reverse complement strand
CGAGTGGCGTACTTTTGTCTTTGCTCGGTCAGATCTCTTTCCATGCGATCAAGGCGAGCGACTTGATAATTATCGTAATGATCGGAACTAACAAGTTTTCCTCGCACCGCTGCCACGGTTACTCCCATCTCAACCGCAATCATTTCTAGTGATTCGCCTAGCTCAGCCAAGTTAAGGAGTCGTTCAGTCTTTTTCTTGGTCCAGCGATCGCTAGTGTAGCGAGAGTCCTCTAGATGATCAGTGAGTCCACCTGGGTCCTCATCAGATGAGCTTAGAAGAAAATCTACGCAGGTTCCTAAGAACCAAACACCCGCAACAATGCCTGCGATTCCCCAGTAAAAGGTGGGATGATTAATAGCCGTGTTTGCAATGAAATACAGAATGGCATGAGCGGCTGAATAGAAGAGACTCAGGAGAGTAATTATCTTCAATACGAGCATCGTACTTTCCTCATCATTTTCTAGCTTTATTTATTAGATGAACAATGCACATTCTAGTGTAGTTACTAATTATTTTCTTTCATTGGGCCATAAACCGTATCTTGAAAGCCTTCGGGAAAGGTGATGCAGGCAGTTATAATGTGATTGTCGGAGGTGTCGCAGTTTTTTCTGAGAATAGATCTCTATTTTTTACGTTTTCTGGTTTTGATTGGGTGAGAAAACGAATTTTGCAGTGCTGGCCCGGCGGGACCGCGCCTTTCGATGCAGTCAGATGAATGAGGATTCTTGTTATGAGTCATGAAGTAAAATGTCCACAGTGTAAAACAGCCTTCAAGATTGATGAGTCAGGCTACGCAGATATCGTGAAGCAGGTCAGAGATGACCTTTTTGAGCGAGAAATCTCTGAGCGCATCGGGTTTGTCGAGTCATCGTTGGAAAGTAAGTTTCAATTAGAGCGAGCGCAAGTTCTGACCGAGGCCAAGGATGCGGCGGTACAAAAAGACCGTCGTATTGATGAATTGAACGGCATTATTGCCCTCGGTGAGACGCGACAGGAGCTGTCTGTTCGAACGGCCGTTGAACCGCTGAGATCTGATCTTGCAGACGTTAAAGCGCGCTTAGCGCAGTCAGAAACATCAAAAGAGTTAGCTGTTCGGTCCGCGACCGATTCTTTGAAGGGCCAAATAAGAATAGCCGAGATCGAAGCACAAAGACTGCAGCGGGAATATGAAAGCGGGATTAATGCTTTGAAGCAAGAGCATCAGGCGTATTTGGATATGCGTACGGCACTTTCAACAAAGATGTTGGGAGAGTCTCTTGAAGACCATTGCCGTCAAGAATTTACGAAGAATCAAAGCCATGGTCTCTTTCCAAGTGCCACGTTTGAGCGAGATACCATTGGTGATTCGCAGGGTGACTTTATTTTCAGAGACTTCGTGGATGGGGTGGAGATCTTATCCATCATGTTCGAAATGAAAAATCAGGATGAAGCCACGCAGAGAAAGCAGAAGAATTCACAGCACTTTGAGAAATTAGATCGTGATCGCAATCGTAAAGGCTGTGAATACGCGGTCTTAGTGTCATTGTTGGAAACAGATAGCGATCTCTACAACAGCGGGATCGTGGATGCATCTCATGAGTTTGGGAAAATGTATGTGGTGCGCCCGCAATGCTTCACTCCAATTATTACGCTACTGAGAAATGCCGCACTGCGCTCTGCGGGAGATAGAAAAGAATTAATCAGAGCGCAAGAGCAAAATATTGATGTCACCAACTTCGTGGACAAACTTCAGACGTTTAAAGAAAGTTTTTCTCGCAATTACAATATTGCGTCAGGGCACTTTGAGGAAGCGATCAAACAAATTGATAAATCGATCAAAAGTTTAGAAGCAACAAAAGAGAAGCTAATGAGATCTTCGAATCAACTAAGGATCGCCAATGATAAGGCTGAAGACGTCACTATTCGGAAGTTGACCCACGATAACCCTACAATGCAGGAAGCATTTAAGGATATTGAGAGTTAAGTTGTTGGAGTGACAATCATGGCTTAGGGCTGCTTTAGATGTTTGATCTGGATGATCTCCCACCCGGGCTCGGTATTTGGTCCCCACCTTAACGGAATGATGGAAGTGCCCAGACCTCCGGACGTAATTCCGGCATACCTTTTCTTATATTGGCCGCAGTGCATATCTCTAGGCGCGTTTGTTGGTACAACGGGAGCACCTATTAGAGGGAACGCAATCTGTCCACAGTGAGTGTGTCCTGCCACACTGAATGATTCCAGTGTTCCTTTTGATTCGAGTAGTCCTTGAGGATCATGAGTCAGGGTAATCGTTGATCCGCCGCAATTAACTGGAATAGGGGTGTCTTTCCAAGCTGATGAATAAAAATCACCAAGGCCGCGAATGCAGATGGTTTTGTTGTTGATTAACGTTTGAAGGACGGAGTTTTCAACTAATTGAATCTTTGAATCATTAAAAGCACTAATCCATTGGTCACGAGAATCCCAATTGTCATGATTTCCAAGCACGGCATAGGTCTGGAACGGATGTGTAAGGGCTTCAAGGGCCCTAACAATCGTTCCGCGTGATGTGTTCTCGTAGAAGCTCTGCGCACCAATGAAATCGCCTGCAAGAAGCACTATATCTGGCTGCTCTCGGATAATCTGCCGTTTTAATTGGCCCAATTGTTCCAGATCAGATTGAGTCGAGAAGTGGAAGTCTGCAAACACAGCAATTTTCATGTCGGGCAGTGATTCGTGAGCCACTAACCACTCACGAACAACTGGTGACCGGCTGTGAAGTCCAAGGCTAATAAAGATAGCCAGCAATGCAGTGAGAAAGATTAAAAGTCTCGAGTGTGTTAGGTTCAACCCGCGCTCTCTTTTGGCTGTTCTAATTATTTGTCTTTCTATTTTCTGGGACTCGATATAGTAGCTTATTAAACACGTCTTTTGCTTAGAGTAAGCCAGAGGAAAGCATTGACGGGGCAAACGGTCAAATCGTTTGGCAGTTTAAAGAGGGATCGGCACGATAAATTTTGAGGCCAACATTACGGAACCGAATCCAGTGCTTGAGTACGAGATGATTTAGCGGTTACTTCAGACCGAGACACCCAATCAAAGCGATATGCACTGAGATCAGGATGACCCGTCTGTTTTATGACACCGGGTTGGTGCCTGATAAGAATGTTGCATAAGTGATGCCAGTTAGCGTCGCGCATCCGGCACTATGTATTAAATACAGCACAAAAATCTAACAAGCTAATGATTTAAATGAATAAAATATCCTTCCTTAAAGGTAAACGACCTCCAGAGCGTAGATCAAATTATTGATTTGCCGTGCTCAATGGTATGTTTAATTTATATTTACTGACATAAATTTCAATCTGCTAGTGTTGAAATCAAAACGGAGGGGTTAATGATGGATCCGACCAAAGAGGAGTATCTACTGGAGCAAGCGAAACGGGTAACCGCGAGCTTCTCTAAAACTGCGCAGAATACGCTCCGTCAAGGGTTTGAAATGCAAGCATTGCTTTCTCAAGCTAATCCAAAAGACGGTGCCGAGACATTTCAGAAAAGTGACGTCGAGGGGCTGACTCATGGAATCTTTCAACTCGCAATAAAACGCGCTCTTAATGCCAAGGATATTGCTGAGCAAGCGATTTCCCACGCGCTGAACGGAGAGTCGATACTCGATGTCAAAAAGGCCGTGGATAAGATGTGCGATGAACGTGGCAAAGATGGTGACGACGAAAGGCCATTGATGCAGCTGACGGCGGAATTAGCCTTTGAGAAAGCAATGGAGTCGTTCGGGGTCGAACTGGGTTTGGAACTAACTGATGAACGCAATGATTGGGCTGAAGAGTGGGCCGATATTGTCTTAAAAGCGATTTTGGGTGAGTACCGAGATCAGGTAACAAAGAACTAAGTTAGTTTGATTATTCGAAGATGTTTGTTCTTCGTATCCATAGTGTACTCAAGGCAAAGTGCGCCGTATCCCCCAGCAGATGTCTCAGACTAAGGCATTTTGTAAATACAGGAGTCGATGCCAGAGAGATTGGGCGAGATAAGTATCTGGTGTCTGTTTGAGACTTTTGATTGTTCCCAGGTATCACCCGCAGACCTCATCTAACCGATGTCATTAAGAACCTATCTGAATCTGACCTCGGTTGATCGAGATTTTATTTTCAATCTCAGAGTCACGATGCACCCAATGAAAATCCCCATATTCTAAATGGCTATCTTTTATTTAATTCTTCTTACTGAGATCGACGAAGAGATCTCCGGATTTAATGATCCAGATCAGTCAAGTAGACCGGTTTCTGTAATAGCACCATAAATAGATTTAAACTGATTAATTAACTTGGATCTGGGAACTTTGCGTGTCCTGTGCTGATTAGAAATTGGTTTCGGTTCAGATTAGTATGTTTTGAGAGTGACTGTTGGCGGTGGTTCGGGTAATAGTGCATCTTGTAGAACTATAAATAGGCAGACAAATGTTTAGATCTTTCTTTTTCAACAAAGCATGGGCACGTTGGTCGGTGTTGGGCACGATGCTGATTCTTGCTGTGACCTGGTACAAGGTTCAGCTAGATGTTCAGATCAATGAGTGGTTCGGTACCTTTTACAACACTATTCAAGAGGCGCTCGGTAATCCTGGTCAGGTCAAGTTTGAAGATTTCTTTGCGCAGTGTCTGACATTTGCAGAAATTGCCGGCCTGTATGTCGTGATTGCCGTCATTCTGGAGTTCTTTATTCGTCATTATGTCTTTAGGTGGCGAACTGCTATGAACGACTACTACATGGATCATTGGGATGAACTGCGTTCAATTGAGGGATCCGCCCAGCGCGTTCAAGAGGATACGATGCGGTTCGCGCGAATTGTCGAGTCACTCGGCGTTGCATTTCTAAGATCCTTGATGACGCTGGCCGCGTTCCTTCCCATCCTTTGGGCGCTGAGTGATCAAGTGAAAGAATTGCCTTGGATTGGGCCAGTTGACCAGGCTCTCGTCTTTTTGGCTATTTTATCGAGCGTTTTCGGAACAATTTTGCTCGCTATTGTGGGAATTAAATTGCCAGGCCTCGAGTTCAATAACCAAAAGGTTGAAGCAGCGTATCGGAAAGAATTGGTGCTAGGCGAAGACGAGGCGGAAAGAGCTCAACCAACTACTGTTGCTGAGCTCTACGCGAATGTTCGACTCAATTATTTCGTTCTGTTTAAGCATTATCTTTATTTTGATATCGCAAAATGGAGCTATTTACAGTTCTCCGTCATTATTCCCTATATTGCACTGGGTCCAACCATTGTTTCTGGCGCAATTACTCTTGGGGCCTTGCAGCAGATTCTACGTGCGTTTGGGAAAGTAGAGGATTCGTTCCAGTTTTTGGTCAATAGCTGGTCGACGATTGTTGAATTGATGAGTATTTATAAACGATTAAATGCGTTCGAACGCCAGATTCAAGACAATAGGGGAGACGTTGCGGCTTGATAGACTCGTTTGATGAGTTGCAGTTAGATATCGGGCGACTACTGTCTGAGATGTCGAGTGTGATTTTAGCGACCTGCTACGACGATGGAACACCACTTGCTTCGTATACTCCCTATTTTTTCGATCAAGAAAGATCTGGGCTTTGGATTTTGGTCAGTGAGTTGGCTGGTCACGCGAAGAACCTCAGACAATCGGCGAAGTGCTCGGCGTTAGTTTTACGTGATGAGAAAGAGTCTCAACAAATTTATTTGCGTGAGCGGTGTCAATATGAAATGCACGTGCGGGGATGCGATCGATCGGAGCCTGATTGGAGACGTGGATGCGATGGATTAATCGAAAGGCATGGTCATTTAATTGATACTCTGGAGGGTCTTGCAGATTTCCAATTATTTTTTCTGGCGCCTGTGTCTGGGCGTTATATTGTTGGATTCGGCCGTGCTTTCGAGTTAAAGCCAGGATCTTTGAATCAGATCGATCACCATTTGCAAGGCCCAACAGGGCCGCAAAAAGAGTCCTGAGATCGGCTTTAAATATTACCGATCGAAGCGAGGCCAATTGGTAGTGCTTAACGCCCGACTTCGATTTGAAGCGTGCCTTTTAAGTTATTGCATCTCAATGCAACTTCCATAAATCTACGTTTCGAGGCCCTCAGAAGGAGGGCTGCTCGAGTCAAACCCGCAGGTATGACTCAAAAAACGTGAGTGTGCGGGCAAGTGCGAGTGCGGCATCGTCTTCGTCATAGCGGCCGCCAGTCGGATTGGCAAAAGCGTGGTTGGCGGTATACCAGTATGTTTTTAATAGATTGTCTTTGCCTGCATTGCGAAGTGATTGCTGAAAAGCACCCACCATTTTTGGATTAATGCCTTTGTCCAGAGTGCCGAAATGACCCATTAACGGCGTCTTGAGTTGAGCCATTTCAGCTTCGGTTGCACTTACCCGACCATAATAAATGACGGTTGCATCGGGACCCGCCGAAAAAGCAGTTTTGAGGCTCCAGCCGCCGCCAAAACACCATCCGCAGGTTCCAACCTTGCCATTTCCTTTACTTTTTGCCCAGTCAACCCAAGCATTCATGGTCTTGACTGCATCGTCTGGATTCAATGCTCTGATTTGAGTCTTGGCGCCAGTCGGATCGCTCGCAACAGAGCCTTTAAATAGGTCCACCGCAACAGCTCTAAATCCTTTTGACTTGAACTCTTGAGCAACTGCTTTGATGTGATCATTTAATCCCCACCATTCGTGAATTAAAAGTACGGTTGGTGCATTAAGATCGTCAGGTTCAGCAAGGTACCCTGAAACCTCTCCGACTCCTTCAACATCGAGCCTAATCATGTCGCCGCCATGCGCAGACGCGCTGGCTAATTCTATATCAGCCAGAATGTAGGCCAATGGAAGCGATGTTGCACCTTTTAGAAAACGGCGCCGACTTTCAGGATCAACCGTGAGGGCTGGTTTATTTGAAACAAAACAATTGATTTCATTACACATAGTGTTCTCCGTATTATTGAGCGGTCCAGCCGCCATCAACTGGTAGTGACGCACCCGATATTTGGGCTGCTGCGTCTGTACATAAAAAGCATGCTAACGCGCCAAGTTGATCGGTGGTTACAAATTCTTGGGACGGCTGCTTATCCGCTAGTAAGTGGCGCCCACCCTCCTGAAAATCAACGCCCATTAACTGAGCTTTGGCCAAGATCTGCTCCTCGATGAGAGGCGTACGCGTCCATCCAGGACATATTGCGTTACATGTTACACCGGTTTGTGCGGTTTCAAGGGCGGTGGCCTTGGTCATCCCAATTAACCCGTGCTTGGCCGCGACATAGGCGGCTTTATTAACGGAGGCTACCAATCCATGCACACTTGCAATATTAATGATTCGCCCGAAATCTTGGGTCAACATGCCGGGCAATGTTGACCTGATCGTATGAAAAGAGGCGTTCAGATTTAGGTCGATAATTTGATTCCAAATATCGACCGGAAATTTATGGATCGGTGCTGTAAATTGCATTCCCGCGTTGTTGACAAGAATGCTGATGGGTCCCAGGGTCTCAATAAGTTCCGAAAATGCGAGATCAATCGCATTCGGGTCCGTTAAATCTGTTCCGATAAAATAGGTTTCGTAAGGACTAACGGATTGAACTGCCTGTCGTGCCTGTTCGATTGAATCGGCTGAGCCGAGACCATTTAGAATTATTTGGTAGCCGTCTAAAGCAAGGGCCTTAGCGATTCCAAGACCAATACCGCTAGTGCTACCAGTAATTACTGCAAGTCTTGGATCGGTCATGGATGGCCCACTCTTTTCAGTCGTTTAATCAAAAACATTTATAATGGTCAGTAGTTAGTTGATACTTATTTCTGAATCTCAATTTTGATGTCTCAAAAGTTTTTATCAAGGCAAACTCGGTAATTAGGTCATTTAGTGTGGTCACTTAAATTGTCCCGACCTGTATTTAATATGGATCGTCGCCAATTATGGGTTCTCATTCGGCGTCGATCTTGATTCAATGAGGATAAGAATATGGCGTCAGTCTAGAAGGATGCAACATTGCAAGGGCTCGAACTATTTGATGAGACTCCGAACACGGAGCACGCGGTTACTTTGATGAATCAAGACTTTCGTCACGCGGGACAAACGGATGATTTGACGATCTTTCAAGCGGAGTACACATTAAAATCACCTGAACTTGAATGTTTGCACTGTTTGCTCGCGGACCAGTTGGTAGGAGAGAGTGATGAGACGCCCTGGTTAAGTGCGCCCGTTATGGCGGCTTACGTGTCATTGGCAGAGCGAGAGGACGGTGTCCCTGTTCGAATGGATGATGCTATTTGCATTATGGAAAATAGGCAGAAACTTTATCTCGTTCGAATGATCTTTCGTCAACCAACGTTGCTGCCGTGGAGTGAGGATGCGGATCTTTCAATCACGATCTATCGCGCCGAAACTCAGGACGGAGTCCATCAGGGGTTTTATGATCAGGTCGCTAACGAAGCTCATGATGCCATGGCGTCTAGCCTGTATTGGCATGGGCAGATGGACATTGAAGATGACGCGATTCGCGAGAATCATCAGATAACGGTTGAGGCACTGCAAACAGTGGTCCGTGATTTAATTGATGAATTCAATCAGCAAATGCCAGATGGACTTGTTGCAAATTTAGAGCAAGTTGGCATGTTTGATGATGACTTTGAAGAGGATTCCGAGGAGATAAGTGATGAAGCATCCTCTGATAATATTCCAATCATCCACTGAGAGCGTTGCAGATAGTGTTTGAAGAGCTCGCTAAGAAAGCTGGTCAGTGGACGCCTTCCCTGAGCGAAATGTTTTCAAATGACCCTGGTCGCGCCACTCGTTACGTTGCCGAGGGTGCCGGTCTTCGGTTCGACTATTCAAAACATTGGGTCGATGACTCAGTAATGTTGACGCTGCTTGATTTGGCAAATGGCTCTGAACTTGAATTAAGGCGGAGTCAATTTTTTGCCGGCGAGCGGGTCAACAGGACTGAAAACCGTGCCGCTTTGCACATGGCTCTTCGGGCGGATTCTAGCGATCATTATGCGATGAATGGGGCGTCTGTGGTGCCTTCAGTCCTTAGCGAGCGAAAACGTGTTTATGCGTTCGCGGAAGACGTGAGAGCAGGGCGGGTAAATGGTGAAACCGGTCAGATCTTTACGGATGTCGTTAACATTGGTATTGGCGGGTCGGATTTAGGTCCGCTACTGGTTGCTGATGCATTAAGCAGTCAGTCATGGGGACCAGTGCCTCACTTTGTGTCTAATGTGGATGGGGCTCATTTTGCCGACACACTTCTCAACTTAAGGCCGGAAACAACACTATTCGTGGTGGCATCCAAATCGTTTGCTACAGAGGACACGATGCATAATGCGGCCAAGGCTAAGATCTGGATTTCTGAGAGTCTAGGTGACTCAGCCGTGCTGAAACATTTTGCAGCGGTCTCTGCTAATCGCTCTTTAGTGACTGATTTTGGTATTTCAGATGAACGAAATTTCGGAATCCAAGATTGGGTTGGGGGCCGCTATTCTGTCTGGTCAAGTATTGGACTCCCTCTAATGCTGGCCCTGGGTCCTGAAATCTTTGACCGATTTTTGTCAGGCGCTCGTTCGATGGACCAGCATTTTAAAGATGCACCATTCGCACGAAATATCCCGGTCCTTATGGCGCTTCTTGGTGTTTGGTATCGCAATGGATTTGGACTGGAAACGCACGCGGTGCTGCCTTACGCACAGAGGTTGGCCAGACTGCCTGCGTATCTTCAGCAGTTGGAGATGGAATCTAACGGCAAGCGTATTGATCTGAACGGGGACGTCCTGAACTACGGTACCTGCCCAGTGATTTGGGGTGAGCCAGGAACAAATGGTCAACATTCATTTTATCAATTGCTGCATCAGGGAACATTAATATCACCCATCGACTTTTTATTGGCAGCTAACCCAACAAATACAGATCGTTCGTCGCATCAATTATTGATGTCGAACTGTCTGGCGCAGTCTGAATCGTTGGCTTTTGGTAAAAAAGCATCAGATGTGGCTGATGAATTGACTGCTCAGGGCCTTTCAAAAGAACGCATTAAGGCATTGGTGTCTCATCGAACGTTTCCAGGTAACCGGCCAAGTAGCTTAATTCTGTTTGATCGATTGTCACCCGAGGTACTTGGTGCAATGATTGCGGCCTATGAGCACAAGGTATTTACCCAAGGGGTCATATGGAATGTCAATTCGTTCGATCAATGGGGCGTGGAGCTCGGGAAAGAACAGTGTCGTGATTTGCTGCCTGCATTTGATACAGGGGATGCCGAAGGTTTCTCGTCGGCAACTCAGGAGGCCTTGTCATGGCTTTTAAATCAAAGCGATTGAGTGGTTCTGATTTAGGCCGGGTGGTTGAAATGGCCTGGGAAGATCGCACGCCCTTTGAGGCAATCGAATCGAATTATGGCCTGTCAGAATCTGATGTAATTACCTTAATGCGTCAAGAGATGAAGCCGTCTAGTTTTCGGTTATGGAGAAAGCGCGTAACAGGTCGAAAGACCAAGCATCTAGCCCGCCGCGGGTTTATTTTTGGTCGTCACGTTTG
>Ga0114995_10003581_pt1 | contig 10523 bp, 14 predicted proteins | sample ArcticOcean_MG_C_11_FD_87038 | JGI IMG/M metagenome (GOLD analysis project Ga0114995, IMG submission 87038) | Marine microbial communities from western Arctic Ocean - ArcticOcean_MG_CB2_154 | ecosystem: Environmental > Aquatic > Marine > Oceanic | place: Arctic Ocean: Canada Basin | collected... | reverse complement strand
CCCCAAAACCCCAAAACCCCTACGATTTGAAAATAATAATCTGAGAAAAATATAACATACATTATAAGCATACTATCTGGTTACGTAATTACACTAAATCAATTTAAACTATTTAAACCATTCAATACCTAAACCGCTTTCTAAATTATAATAACATCTACATTTCTTATCATCATGAAAGACGAGAAAATGCAGTCGGCTACTCTAAATGATAATTAGAAAGAACGTGGCTCTTCGGGCAATGCCAATAATGCCTCAGGCGCCGGCGGCGGCGGCGCGCAGCCTCAAATGTATCCGATGGCAGGCGGGCACACGCCCATCTCCAAGCGGCCCAACGTGAGCTCGTCTCAAGCGGCCACAGGCGCAGACCAGAGCCCACAGTGGCACCAGCAGCCACACAAAGCAACGGCCAGCCAACTCGAGAGTGCAGTGCCGGTATTTGGACGACCTCAGGGAGCATAGGCGTCGCCACAGGACATCTCGAGCATCTCGCGGCAGCAGCAAGCAGCATCGAAGCAGCAAGCCTAGAACCAGGCACAAAAATCAATGATGCAACATAAGCAAACCAGGAGTGAGAGAAGAAGGACGGGAGATCCGGACGTCAGCTCACCTAAGAATAAAATGATATAGGGAGTACCGAAGAATAGGACGGAGCGGCTATCTGATGGGCAGTTTGTCAGCAAAGACAAGAACGCTGTGAGGTCGTCCTACAAGGATCGAGACTCCAAAGATGGCCGGAAGTCGTTCAATCAAACTATCAATAATAATTTTGACAACAGGCTTGACTCCATGCCCTCGAGGTCAATGAGAGAAGAATATAACGTTCCGGTCAAGTTGAGGGCGTCAGTTGCAGGAGGACCTGGCCTCCAGGGCCACCCGTAAGGCAAAATTCAAACAATGAACAGCAGCATCAATGCCCAGAAGTTGCCAAAATTCACTTCTCAAAACCCCAAAAGCAATCAGAGCATGGGCCAGAACTCCCATTCCGTCATGGACCAACAGCAGAACTAGAATGACACCCACATCAATTTCGGTGAGATATCGATTGGGAGATCGGGAGCAAAGAACAACGCCATCACGGTCCACCGAGAGACGCTTCCTAACATATCTTCGAAATTTGACATCACAAAGACGTCGACAAAAGCATTCAAGTCTCCATACTCTACGAAGCTCCAGCCGGGCATGGGCAGGAACGAGCAGGCACCAGGGTTCAACTACGGTGCGAGCTTGACGAATTCCTCCAACAATACTTACCAGAGGTAGATGCCACATATCGGAGAAGGTGCGAGCCGGCAGGGCCACCACCATCAGATGCTGAACTCCTCGCAGAACTCGGCCATCAAGGCGTTCAAGGGCGGGAGCCAGAACGCACACATGGCGACCTCAAATATGGCTGTTGCGATGGTCGGCGATGGGCATCAGCTGCAGGCAAATCAGTTGCAGAGAAGACAGGCAGGACCAGGGTCAGCTGTGGCGGGCTACGCGAATGGGACGACCCGCAGCAACCAGTCCACCACTGCGAACAAGCACCGGCAAGATATGAACACCAACGCCCAAGCAGAAGCAGCTTCTGGCCAAGGCCAGGTCGACCAAAGCCACCTCACACCGGGCTCACAAATATAACCGATAGTCAAATCGAGAATCGAGGACATCTTGAAGGAAAAAGAAAGGAAGCTCCAAATGTCCACCAAAACACTGAATACTTCCATCATGGGCGGCACAGCTGGAACAGATCCGCAGACCTAACAGAGGCGCATGGCTGGAACCACAGACGTTGATCAAGGTCCACCTGGCTTCCCAATCGGCAGCCAGACAAGCCTAGCTCCAGCCAGTAACTTCCAGGACTCCATGAATCGAACGATGGCCATGCTTGACTCATCACAGCAAGACAGCTTTGCCGGACAAGATGCCAAATTCGTTATTGATGGGAGGTCAAAAGCGCGATACGTTAGTGAGCGACAGCACAACGCCAGCTCCCAGGCCAACCAGAGCGCCGACAACAGGAAGCCGCCTTCAGGAGGCCTCGCTGGCGCCTCAATACTGAGCTCGAGTGGGCAGCCATCCATCTTCTCTGGAAATGCAAATGCCGCGCCAACTGCCAAGCCAGGGCCTCTCGTCACAACCAACTCCCAATACATGCGCCAATTCATGCCGAAGAACACCTTGCCCCTGAGCAAATATCATAACAAGATCCTCATACCCCAGTATGCCCAATCAGCGACCAATGGCACCCTTCAATCGAACAACGGCATCCAGGGCCAGCCGACGCCGAACTTCCAGAACATCACCGACAACTACCAAGTCGGCATGGGCGGACTCAGCTCCCAAGCGAGCCTGGCCAATCCACGCGGCGCCAACTGGCAAAAGTCGCGGCACCAGCAATTTCGAATAGCGATGAACAACACGCAGATCATGCCCGACAATAACGGGCGCATGCTCAACATGGCCAACAACAGCAACGACTGCCTGACTCAGCCAGCCCAGCCAACGAGCCCCAAATTCGTCCAGGGCGCGGCTCACAAGATGAACCTGCAGGACGCGTCGAAAATGCCCCAAACATCGCCGTACCTACAGCCATAGCATCCAAGCAAAAAGGCGGAGAAGTTCCACACCCTGATACCCAACAATAAGGTGCCACCGACTTCGCAATCTTCCGGACTGGACAATCAGCAACGGCACTTGGTGCAGAACCGCGTCGTGCACAGGGACTCCGCACCCAGTGCGAGCAAGAACTCTGCAACTGCTGTCATGCTGCCTCAGCTCAAGCAAGAGCTCGTGTACATGGACGACGGAGACTCTCTCCCATAAATAGTAGCACCTGGGAGTCACAATCAATCAACAAAGTCGCATCAGAGGCAGGTATCAGGCACAAGCAATCTTACCTAATCGTAGCTGCTCAATCATTCGATATAGAGGCAAAAGAACTCCAAGCAAGTGTCGCATTCGTCCAAGCCTCAGTTGCGAACAGGATCGTCCCACATGCCAATGGCTCCACAGCATGACAACAGTGGGCAGAAAGCCAACGAACAAGGCCATCCAAATAAATACGATGCATTCAAGTCAATGTATGGCAATGCCCAAAATCAATCTTTGAAAACGCCTGGCAAGGACATCAAGAATGTTTTGCTCTCTCAGCACTCCTCAACCGACAGCTTTCTGGTGGGGAACAAGTCGAAGACCCAGGATCGAAAGCAGGCCTCTCGAGGTGGTAGAGATGTTGAGCAAATGCCGCACAGAATTCATGGAGGAAGTCCGGAGGTCGAGAAAGGAAGCCAAATGATCCGTGGATCTCCAGGCAGTAGAGGTTTCTAGCCTCCCATTGACGAGTACGGCGTGGGACAGCCGCAGAGCTTTGCGGCCACATAAGCTCAAGCCCAAGCGCAGTAAATGAACATCTTGGACGGGCATGCGCTGACAGAGAGACAGCAGAATCCAGCAAAAAATCTCAACTTTGGAGACGATGACGAGAATGGACAAGCCTCCGCCTCCAACGGTGTGCAGGGGTCGGCACCTGGTCAAATCCAAGCGCCTCTCAACGACGAGAAAATGAAACAGCTCAAGCAATTCATACACATGATCGACCTCCTCAACGGGCTGGAAGAGGACCAAAGGCAGCACTACCAACTTGCAAATGAATAATAGAAATTCAAAGACCCCAGCCAACCCCAATCAGCCTAGCACCAAACATCTCAGCCAAAAGTCATCCAAAATATGACCAAAGAGCAGCAATAAGCCTCAATCCTTCAGGAGTAAATAGAGAGTCTTCGATCGAGCCAGTCCATCGACATCAACATCTGGCGGCACTTCCAGAGCTTGCTGAAGAAGAATCTGCACAATCCATATCTGAGAGAGGCGTTGATGAAGAAAGCAGCCATGATGCAGAGCTACCAGCCATCAGGAAGTGCAGGCAATGGTACAACTGATGTCAGCCTCGGCCTCCGCTTGTTCCTGGAGGACCTCTCCCTGCAAGACCTGACCCAGTCCTTCTCTTCTTTCTCTGGCTACGCTCAACAGTGCTACAACCAGGGCGACAAGCAGAAACAAATGATACAAAAGCAAAAAGGTGGCAGTCTCTCGCAAGGCAAGCACACCAGCCTGGCTCAACCACAGGTCCTTGCCAGCGGAGCGCAGAACCCACGTGCCCTCGGAAATCTCCTTGACAAAAGCCTGCCCAAGCAACAGAAGATGATAGACAACAATCCACGGCAGCGAATGCTGGAGAGCAACCAGGCCTTGCCCAGGAACAGCTCCGTGGTCCAGGTGAACCAACAGAGTTCCAAGGACGAGCTGCCTCAACAGCCAAAGAACGATGGGTCATCACAGCCTCAACAGATTCTTTTGGAGCGGTATATGGCTGGGGCATAGCAATAGTTGCAGCAGCATGAGAACAGCCAGCAGCAACAGCAAACCGATAAAACTTTCACGCAACGGCTGAGGCAGACGCAGGCGGCACTCGTGCATGGTGGTGCTCAACCGGCCAACGCCGGGAGCATTCCTGGGATGAGCAAGTAGTCTTCAGGAATCCGGAAAACGCAAATGTCAATGATGGGATCCACTGGGCCGGCCGCTGGCCCCGAAAACGCCAAAGCCCAGCTCTTGGATTCTGTAGGAGGAGTTCAATTCGTTGCTGGCAATCCGATTGGGTCGTCGCCTCTCGTAAGCAGCCTCCAAGGGCGTTACGGAGGAAATCTGAATAATTCCAAGCCGGGCTCGTTTTCGCTGCAGGCGCCGGCGGCAGCCGTGAACGCCTCGAACACTATGAACGTGGGTGCTCCGATCATGATATCAGGCCAGAAGACGGGGACGCATACCAGCATCTCGCCGGGAGCGGCCGTCATGACCAGCAAGCTCGGCCAGAACAGCAACGGCTTTGCACCAAATGGAGCGCAAAACCAGGTGAATGGCGGCCAATACGTGAGCAACTCGGGCTAATAGCCGATGCCCGATTATTCTCAGCAACATCCTGGTGGCCTGCCTCCTGGCACCATCCTCCAGTCCTCCACCGCACCGCCATCTGCGGTCTCCGCAGGCACAAGCATCCACGGCATGAACCCGGGGAACAGCATGCAACCTCAAGGCGGCAATCTCCAAGCTCCTGCCAGCCACCAGGCCTCCAATAATCCATACTCGCATCCGCCGCAGGGCCAACAGCTCAGAGAGCAGCCAAAGAAAGAGTTCGCACAACCAAGGCACGATGACAACGTCTCGGCGGTCCTTGGCCACCTTCACGCAGGGCCACATGGCACTGGCCAGTAGCAGAGTCCGTACCATAATCTTGGAGTCGGCGCTCAGCAACATACTGGGCCGCAAGCCCCTCTTCTGAATCAGAACCACGCTCTCTATGCCGGTGGTAACGGAGTCTACGGGCAGACGATCCAGAACTCGCAGAGCTACGTCGGCGGCCAAGGGAACAGCGGACATTCTGAACAGCAAAACACGCAACAAACTCAGCAGCAGAGCGTGCCCTCGCCGCAGCAGTAGGCGACCATACCAAGCCAAATATCGTCGACACTGTTCATCATGGACTGCCAGACATTCGGAATATTCAATAACCAAAAGCTTCTTAAAATACCAGGAAACAATCCAGCCAACGCCTACAATAAGGCAACCTCTCAGGCGGATTGGCAAACCCAATAGCACATGTATCAGATGGGCTTGGGCTTGCCGGGCATAGAGCTGACGGAGGCGCAGATCGTCAACTTTGTCATGAGTAGGGCACAAACGAGCAATTTCGTAGGCACTCATGGCATCATACCCAAGGAATTGCCCAAGCTGAGTGAGGATGCGAAGCGGATCCTGAACACAATCAAGGCTCAGCAGCACTTGAACATGTTCCACGAGATCCAGAAGATCGACACGCTCGTCATTGAGTTGGACTACTACGACTACAAGAACCAGCTGCTGCAGCAACTGTTCCACCACTACGGCAACAGAGTCCTCTCCAACCTCGTCCACAAGATCATTCCAACAGAGAGCGCTGCCGGGAGAGGGCCTGAGGAAGCCTACGGGATGCTCGACTAAAACGCTAAAGATAAGGACTTGCTGAATCAATAGCAAAACGGAGATGAGCCATAGAATCAGGCGAACTTCCAAACGATCCACGAGTACATCGACAAGATTCGCCAGCACCACGACGAAACCATTCGCCTCGGCAACCTGCAGCAACAGCAACTCTTCTCCCAGATAAATGACTTGTCATCAGGTAACGACTGCGATCATGTTTTTGAGTCTGTTGACGTGAAATCACATTAGAATGACCTCAACTCAACCGTCAAAAAAGACGATGGTAATGATGATGGCCAAGGAGCAAAGGAGATCAATCGGAAGATTGACCAGTTCGCCCTCGCCCGATCATCCGAAGCGCTGGCTGATGCTCGCAAATCAGATGGTCAACTCGACATAATGGGGCAGAAGCAGAAGAGCTCTGAGAACATCGACAAGAAGGAGCTGCTTCAGAATCACCAGGAAACCAAGACCAACTACGAAAACGATCAAATGCAGCGCTCCTCATACAACCAGGCCACCTCGAACAACACATCGAATGTGGCGCTGTTCCAGAAGAACTTCAATCAAAGGCCGAAGAACAAGCATGGAGAGCAGAAGCCGAAGTTCCGAGATGAAGACTTGCAACAGTTCGTGGAGGAACTGCAGCACCTCTTTCCCAAGTACCGCTGTCGCAAGGTGCAAGACTAGACGCATATCAATCTCGATCACTCCTTCAGTTCAGACACTAAGAAGAAGCAGGTACAGCAGAGCCCGCCTCAGAAGTCTCCAAACGCCGTGAATGGTGCTGATGATGCAGCATCAGGTCTGAAACCTGCCGAAAAGCCCAAGATGAAGAAGTTGAACTTCCACGTGATTGTCAAGGACACGAAGCTCTACCATGCGCTGAGGTTCATTGAAGAATACAAGCGAGCGCAGAATTCACGAGAGGCGAAGAGAAATGATGCCGAGGGCGATAGCAAAGGTCCAATGAGCATCTACCAAATGTCCTCAGAAATGAGCAATAGACACAATCTTCACGACTTGAGCTCGTTCATCCTTACGAAGGATTGCTCGATCTTGAAATTTGCCCTGTACTGCTTCCACGTAGGCATTGTCAATAGCGTGCAATAGATGATGCGCCAGTTCTTCAAACATGTGTTCATTGTCATCAAGCCAGGACAAAAGACCCTTCCAGATGGCACCATTCTCAAACTGAAAGAACTCCCTCAAGTCGACGTCGACAAGATCAGCAAGTACCTAATTCAAACAAAAGTCCGCAAGGCCATGCAAAACCAACAAAAACAAAATCAAAAAAATGGAGGCAAGTACTCGAACGATGGCAAGATCTTGAGCGCACAGGACATTCAGAAGCTGCAATAGAATGTCAACCTGCAAAACTCTGCTCGGAGGAACCTCTACGGCAACAACTATCTGTATGGTTCAGGGGTCTCTGCTCCCGTAAGTAACCCCAAGAAGTATACGAATCAAAGGTATGAGTCCAAGAACATCGAGAAGGAGATGCAGAAGAACTTCTCGTTGAAATCATTCAAGTCCGTGGCCGACATAAACCAGAGCCCAGAAGCGTTCTTGTTGGACTACTCGCACCACTTCAACAGTGGGCCATCCACAATCAAGATAGACGGACTGGCTGCCACGGAACCTTGCACTATCAAAGTCATCCACAAGCCCTATACTCATTTAGACAATTCAAGGATTCAAAAAGCATTCAAGATCTATAATGACTTCGTCCAGCTCGTATTCAAAAACCGACTCCAGATCGTCTAGAACGCCGACAATTTCCAACAAAACGAATTACAGAAAGGTGACATCACCAAGATATACAAGCTTGCAGCTCACATGAATATCAAGCTGCCCAAGAGGACAAACTCTTCTTCGCTGGGCCGCCAGCCCTTAGTCGAGACCCTCAAGAATCACCGCCAGCTCTCCTTGATCAAAGAGCAAATGATCAGATTCATCCACCGCCTCCTCAACGAAGAGAATGGCATATCGTAGAACTTCTTCAACGGAATCATCCTCGGCTCGGCCTTCCAGACGAACTCGAGCGGCAATCAATCTGGTATAAATTCCAGCAGCCCTTCCAAGCAGGATGCTGCCGCGGCCAATGCCAAAGACAAGGACGGTACTGGAGCAGGTGGTGCCGCAACAGCTGTGGACTATTCGAATGCGCTCAGCACAGGAGGAACTCGCCTCTCGAGCTTGACCCAGAATCATTTGGTTCTGAGGCAAGTCACAACATTCTACAAGTATCAGGTGGGCGTCGGCAACAACCACTATCTAATCAAGTCACTCATGAAATAGAGGCTCTGGTGGCATCATATTCAAAGAGACAAGCAGTACCAGCAGGGCATCATCAAACTTGACTTCGATGAAGCTCATATCATGTGGACCCAGTGGAGAAAGCAGCGCTTGTATTATCACCTCGCCTAGCACTCATCGTTCCAGGAGGAATTCGGCGACCTCATCAGTGCCATCGACCTGGGCCGCATTCACATCGTCTTGCACTCAAGCAACAACCAGTTGAATCAGGAGGGCCTCATAAAGATCATCGACAAATACGTGAGGCAAGACAAGAATGCCGAGAAGTCAGCTCGTATACAGCAAGCCATCAATATGAACAACTCAGTGAGCCCCCGCGTTGCCTTGGACCACAAGGATAAGGAATAAGCAAGCACAGCTGCCAAAGCCAAATACAAATCGAAGAGCAAATAAAAACACATCAATACCAGGAATGACTACGATCTCTCTGAGTCCAACAAGGATCAGAAGAGCCCTGGCTTGAATCAGGCCAAGGGACCACGAGGTAAGCTCAATGCACCACCTGCAAATTCGAGGTAGAGCAACTCCGAAGGACAAGGCGCTCGTGAATCACAAAAGATAAAGAAACGAAAGAACCAGAACGATTCGGAAAACGATGCAGACATGGAAGATGACGAATACTCCTCAGACGACTTTGGACAGAACACGTAGAGGAAAGAATAGAAAAAGAAATCACAATAACAGGCTGCTCTTACCAAAGTCCTCTCAATGTCCAATACCGAGCTGCAAAGCCAACTTGAGAAGTGCAAGAAGCAATTTTAGAAAATGTATAACCGCCTTGAATTCAACCAGCATCTCAACAACAAGAAAGCGCTGTTCTTGAACATGCGGAACTACTATACCTATTGCTGCGAGAATGAGGATGTTTTCGACACACTGCCTCTCACATTCCACATCAAGGCCGGGCAGAATGACCCTGAATACTGCAAATTCGAAGAGCATTACAAAAAAGAGAGCTACATCTGCCAACAGAACAAGAACAGAAAGAACATTTGGATTATCAAACCAGGAGAGAATTCAAATAGGGGCACTGGCATCAAAGTAGAGCAAGAGCTGGGCAGGATACGCAACCTCGTGCACCAGTACTGCGGCGCCAATAGGACCATGATCCTCCAGAAGTACATTGACAATCCATTGCTGATCCAGCGGAGGAAATTCGATATTCGATGTTTCTCTTTGGTCACCAGTATCAACGGCGTACTAAAGGCTTACTTCTACCGAGATGGGTACATCAGAACGGCATCCAAGGAATACAACATAGCAGCGCCAAACTTGAACAACAAATTCATCCATTTGGTCAACGACGCTGTTCAAAAATACTCTGAGGATTATGGCAAGTACGAGCCTGGCAACAAGTTGAGCTATTGCGAGCTGTAGAAGTATTTCACGTAGACATCTCCAGAGAAGAAGATTCACCTGGAGAGGGACATCGTCATGCAGATCAAAAAGATAGTCACGGACACAATCAGGGCTACTTTCCACGTCATTGACTCCAAGAAGAGGCTGAATAGCTTCGAGCTGTTTGGCTATGACTTCATGTTTGACGATAACTTCAAGCCCTTCTTGATCGAAGTCAACTCCAATCCCTCCCTCGAGCCTAGCTCCAACCTGCTTACAAAGCTATTCCACCAAATGCTCGACAACACCTTCAGAGTAGCAATCGATCCGCTCTTCCCGCCTACTGATGGTTTCTCGATGAAAAAGGGCGCCATAGGCATAGAAATGTGCCCTGAAAATCGATATGACCTCATCTTTGACGAGAGAGTTGACGGTCCCGGCCTGCTCAAGCAGTTCGACCAAATCGGCAAGAAAGAACTCGAGGAGATCTAGAGCATCAACGACCTCGAGGGCAGCGAAGACGAGCAAGAGAACGAGGCAGAGCAGTATGACTAGGACGGAGCGGGGCCACCCAACGAGCCAGCCACAGAAGCAGACGACCATGAGCGAATAAAGATGGACGAGGAAGAGAGGGAAGGCTTCGAGAACACGGAGGAGAACGATGACGACGACGCTGAGGACGATGAATGATCTCTACAATATCTTTGACATCAGCCTATCGGATATAATAATCTGAATATAAGTTTCGTAATATAGGAGTTGGAACTGGCTGAATTGACATGTACGGATATTGATTATAAGCTATTGTATTACTTTTTTGATTGAATATTGTTTCATATAATTGGGGTTTTGGGGTTTTGGGG
>Ga0114995_10003563_pt1 | contig 10557 bp, 7 predicted proteins | sample ArcticOcean_MG_C_11_FD_87038 | JGI IMG/M metagenome (GOLD analysis project Ga0114995, IMG submission 87038) | Marine microbial communities from western Arctic Ocean - ArcticOcean_MG_CB2_154 | ecosystem: Environmental > Aquatic > Marine > Oceanic | place: Arctic Ocean: Canada Basin | collected... | reverse complement strand
TGATGTATTTGTAATTAATATTTTATATTATATGGTAAAAATAGAAAAAAAACTTATTCCACCAAACCTCTACCCTCTTTATTGATTAAACCATTTTTAGAATAGTCTTTTACAATCGCGTCTAATATACCATTAACAAACACATTACTCTTGGGTGTAGAGTATTCTTTTGATAATTCGATGTATTCATTGATGGTAACCTTCAATGGAATAGTTGGGAAATTAAGAAATTCACTTATAGCTAAATTCAAAATAACATAATCTATGTTAGCAATTCTGTCTGGATCCCAATTTGCAGTTTTCTTTGAAATTTCATCATTATAAGTTTTAAAATTATTAACTGTTAATTTTAATAAATCTCCAGCAAATTCTTTATCATCTGAATCCTTGAAAAGAGTAGGAATAAAATATGACATAGGAGAATCATCATTTGACTTGTTTAGCATTTTAACTATTGAAGTATTTACGACAGGAAAATCATCACTCCATGTAATGTTTTTATCTTCTAAGTAATTATATAGCTTTTCATTAGTAGCTACTATTTTTTTAAAAAAAGAAACAATAAATATCTTGTCTGAATTGAAATCATCATTAGAATCACTTAAATAATCAGAATAAAGATCGCTTTTTATTAAATCATGAAAAACAGCATCAACATATTCATTATCTAACTTCCATACATTTAATTTTCTTTTTTTTAACTCCCCTTCTATTAACTTGTTAGTTCTTAACAATAGTAACATCCTATTATTAATAAACTTTTTATTAGGGTTAATATCATCAGAGGTAGCTAAATGTTTTTTTTGAGCTATTTTAAGATAGGTTTCGGCTTTGATTTGAACTTCAATCATTAGAGAGATTAAAATAAGATATAAATCATAAATATCTTCGAGACTTTTAAATAATTGATGATTAATATCCTTATCATAATTGAAATCGGATATTTTTAATGCATAAATTAGTTGCATAATTTTTAGACGTATATGTCTTCTGTTTAACATTTTAAAGAACTATTTATGGATATTAATATTAATTAAAAAACTTTACTCTAATTTTGCGCAATATAATATAAAATATGAAGTATTATTTATAAGTTAGACATTTAAATACATATATTAATTGAAAGAGTTATCCTACATAAATAAATACTTTTTTAAGTATAAGAAAAATTTAATAAGTGGAATTATAATAATAATTGCCGCTAGGATGTTATTACTAATTACTCCTGGTCTAATAAGAAATTCTATTAATGTTATTGATGATTACAGAACAGGACTAAGTACTGATTTAAAGCTAGTTGAAAGTGAATTAATAACAAATATATTTTTAATTCTACTAGCTTCAGCTCTTGCAGGATTATTTACGTTTTTAACAAGGCAAACTATTATCAATGTTTCCAGGTATGTTGAGTTTGATTTAAAAAATGAAATATATAGTCAATATCAAAAATTATCGTTGAATTTCTATAAAATGAATCAAACTGGAGATTTGATGAATAGAATAAGTGAAGATGTAGCAAAAGTTAGAATGTATGTTGGCCCTGCTTTAATGTATTCAATAAATACTATAACTCTACTAATTATAGTTGTTATATACATGTATAAACAATCACCTATACTTACCTTTTACACATTAAGCCCTTTACCATTTTTATCCATTACGATATACAAATTAAGTAAGTTAATTAATAAAAAAAGTACAATTGTTCAAGAATGTCTATCCGAATTATCTTCGTTTAGTCAAGAATCTTTTAGTGGAATAAGCCTTATAAAATCTTATTCAATTGAAGGAAAAAACTCTAAAGACTTCGAAGCTCTTTCAGAAAAATGTAAAAAAAGCCAAATAAGTCTAGTTAAACTTCAAGCATTATTTTTTCCACTAATGATTTTATTAATAGGTCTTAGTAATTTATTAGTGATTTACGTTGGTGGTATACAATACCTGGAAGGCAAGTTAGAGGGGATTGGTACAATAGCTGAATTTATCATATATGTTAATATGTTAACATGGCCTGTTGCATCACTAGGCTGGATAAGTTCTATAATACAGCAAGCGGAAGCATCTCAAAAAAGAATAAATGAGTTTTTAAAACAAAAATCTGAAATAATAAATAAAAGCGAAGAACAAGTAGAAATAAATGGAGGGATTGAGTTTAAAAATGTAGGTTTCACTTACAAGGACACCGGAATAAAAGCTCTAAAAGACATTAATTTTAAACTTAACATTGGAGATAAGCTAGGGATTATTGGTAAAACAGGGTCCGGTAAATCTACACTACTAAATCTAATTGTCAGATTGTATAACATTGATAATGGAGATATAACTATTGATAATAAAAATATTGAAGAAGTTAATATTAAATCTTTGAGATCCCAAATTGGATATGTACCACAGGATGTATTTTTGTTTTCTGATTCTATAGAGAATAATATAAAATTTGGATCTATTAATTCTAGTATAAAAGAAGTTATAGAAGTTAGTAAAATTTCAGATATTCATGCTGATATTTTAGGCTTCAAAAATAAGTATAAAACTATTTTAGGAGAAAGAGGAGTTAATTTAAGTGGAGGACAAAAGCAAAGAATATCAATCGCAAGAGCATTAATCCGTAAACCAAAACTATTAATTTTTGATGATTGTCTTTCTGCAGTTGATACAGAAACAGAGGAGAATATTATAAATTCCTTAAATAATTTAGACTACTCAACAACATCAATAATTGTTAGTCATAGAATATCATCTATAAAAAATGCAAATAAAATAATAGTTTTAAATAACGGAAAGATTGAAGATATAGGCACACATACAGAGTTAATGGAGAAAAAAGGATACTATAAACAAACCTACGAGCAACAACTAATTGAAAAAGAAATTTCTGAATAAGTTGTGAAGTTTAGTTTTTTTTATAGATTTGAAATAAATAATTAAATTTTGTATTATGGAAAACAGTGATTTTAAAGACAGAGAAGAAATTTTTTCTAAGGTATTAAGAGCAGGAAGAAGAACATATTTTTTTGATGTAAGATCCACTAGAGCAGGAGATTACTACTTAACTCTTACTGAGAGCAAAAAATTTACTAATGATGATGGTTCTTTCCATTACAAAAAACATAAAATATACCTATACAAAGAAGACTTTAGTGAATTTTCAACTATACTTAATGAAATGACGGATTACGTTGTTAATGAAAAAGGAGAAGAAGTAATAAGTGAACGTCATCAAAAGGATTTTAAAAAAGAAGAATATTCTGAGAGTGAGATTATCAAAACAGAAAATATAGAAGACACAAAACCAACTGATGATAAACCTACAGATTTTACAGATGTGAGTTTCGAAGACATTTAATACTATTAATAATATTTTTTAAAAAACCGTAATGAATAATTACGGTTTTTTTATATTTATATCTAAATCAAAATTTTATGAAAAATATCTTTTTATTATCGCTTTTAAGCTTTTCAATGATTTCCTTTAGTCAAAGTGAGGTTAATTTAGAGTATTATTTTTCACAGCAAGATATTACAACTCTTAATAAAGATATTCCAACTCCTGAGAGCGTTATCGGACATCAAGTTGGTAAATGGCATATAACTCATGATAAACTTGTTGAATACATGAAGAAATTAGCTAGTAGTTCAAATAGAATCACTATCGATAAGAGAGGTAAAACATTTGAGGACCGTCCCTTAGTTTTATTAACTATTACCTCCGAAAAAAATCAAAAAAATATTAAAGAGATTCAGAAAAACCATATATCATTAACAAATTCTAGCCAGGTACCTAACCTAGAAAAAACTCCATTAGTTGTTTATCAAGGGTTTTCTATTCATGGTAATGAACCTAGTGGTTCTAATTCAGCATTATTATTAGCATATTACCTAGCAGCATCAAACAGTGACTTTGTAAATCAATTATTAGAGAATACCGTTATACTGTTAGATCCTTCTTTTAATCCTGATGGACTACAAAGATTTGCATATTGGGCAAATAGTAATAAAAACATCAATCTAAATCCGGATCCAAATGACAGAGAATACAGTGAAGTTTGGCCGGGGGGAAGAACTAATCATTATTGGTTTGATATGAACAGAGATTGGTTACCTGTTCAGTTACCAGAATCTAGAGCAAGGATTAAAACTTTTCACGAATGGTTACCTAATATCCTTACAGATCATCACGAAATGGGGACTAATTCTACTTTCTTTTTCCAACCTGGAGTACCTTCAAGAACTCATCCATTAACATCGAAATTAAATCAAGATCTTACCCGAAAAATATCAAAATATCATGTAAAAGCACTTGATCAGATTGGGTCACTATACTACTCTGAAGAACAATTTGATGACTTTTACTACGGGAAAGGATCTACGTTTCCTGATATAAATGGGGGAATTGGAATATTATTTGAACAAGCTAGCTCTAGAGGTCATATTCAAAATAGTGATAACGGAATTCTTACATTTCCATTTACAATTAAAAATCAGCTAACAGCAGGCCTATCTACCCTCGATGCTGCTTTAAATATGAGAAAAGAAATATTAAACTATCAATACAATTTTTATAAAAATTCAAGAGAAGAGGCTAAAAAAGAGAAAAATTCTGCTATAGTATTTGGAGATGAAAAAGATGCAGCAAAAGCCTACCACTTAGCTGAAATTTTAAAAAGACATAAAATTAAATTTCATCAAATAAAAAATGATTTTACAAAAGAAAAAATAAATTATAAAAAAGAACACGCTTATATTATTCCTAAAAATCAAAAGAATCTTAAACTAATAAATGCAATGTTTGAAAAAAGAACAAGTTTTCAGGATAGTTTATTCTATGATGTTTCTGCATGGACTTTTCCACTAGCATTTAATTTAGATTATAATATGGATGTTTCAATGGATATGGCTGGAGAAGAAATAGTAAATTTAAATCTGCCTAATGGAGTTGTTAATTCTAAAAGTGATTATGCATACTTATTAAGTTGGAACGATTACTACTCCCCAGGGCTTTTAAATGAAATTTTAAATCATAATATAATAGCTAAAGTAGCTTTAAAAGAATTTGTATTAAATAATAAGAAATATGATTATGGAACAATTCTTATTCCTGTAAAAAATCAAAACATTTCTAGTAAATCGTTGTATGAATTGCTGAACAAATTAGCAAACAAAAATCATTTAATTATCGATGGTGTAAATACTGGACTAACTAACGGAATAGATCTAGGTAGCTCGAAATTTAAAAAAATAGAAAAACAAAATATTGCCATAATTGTTGGGGAAGGAGTAAACTCTTATGATGCAGGTGAAATATGGCATCTTTTTGACACTAGGTACAACATTATGGTTACAAAACTGGATGTTAAATCTATTTCCAGATCTGACTTATCAAAATATTCATCTATAATTATCCCAAGCTCTAAAGGTTTATCCGATATGAATTCAAAAAAAATTATTGAATGGACAAAAAATGGAGGTAATCTAATAACTTTTAAAAATTCATTGAATTGGGTAAACAAAAATAAGTTGTTAGATTTAAAAATAAAATCAAGTACAATCCCCACAAAAAATGTATCCTTTGGTCAAAAAGATAATCATCGTGGTGCACAGGTAATAGGTGGAGCTATTTTTGAAGCCAAACTAGACTTAAGTCACCCTATTAGCTTTGGATATAAAAACGAACATATTTCGCTATTTAGAAATACAACAATATTTATGGATATTGATGAAATCAGCTATAATAACCCAATAATTTATACGGAAAGCCCTTTACTAAGTGGATATGTTTCTGAAGAGAATTTAGAAAATTTGAAATTAAGTGTTCCATTTAAAACAGGGGGTTATAAAAAAGGGCAAGTGACTTGTTTTACAGATAACACAAACTTTAGAGCATTTTGGTATGGTACTAATAAATTATTAATGAATGCCATTTATTTTAGCGATCAATTTTAATTTAAGAAACGACACTTCCGTTAATAACTCTATCTAATGGTTTAATCAATGTGACACCACTAGACTGTGCTACACCTAAAACTAAGCAAGAACTCATTGTTTTTCCAATTTGTTTTTTAGGAAAATTTATTATAGCTGTCACTTGAGTATCAACTAAACTCTGAGCCTTATAGTTTTTTGTGATTTGTGCTGATGATTTGTAAACTCCTAGAGGTCCAAAATCTATACTTAGGATATATGCTGGCTTTATAGAATCTTTATTAAAATAAGCATCGATAACAGTTCCTACTCTTATATCTATTTTTGAGAAATCATCAAAATTTAGTTCTGTGCTCATATTACAATAATTAACAATTAAACAATAAATATTTAAGTAAGACAAATTAATTAAAAAAAAATGACAAGTCTTAAAGTCTAGTATTAACTACAATTTAAATAGAAAATTAACTAATTACATCTACAAGTTCCACATCAAAAATTAGATTTGCATTAGCAGGAATAACTCCACCAGCACCAGCTTCACCATATGCTAGATCACTAGGTATAATGAACCTAGCTTTGTCACCTACTGACAATAGCGCTAAGCCTTCGTCCCAACCTTTGATGACCTGACCAATACCTAAAGTGAATTCAATTGGCTCATCTCTTTTAAATGATGAGTCAAAAACTGTTCCATCTAATAATTGCCCTTTGTAATGAACCTTAATGTTTTTTCCACTAATTGCCTTTTCACCAGTTCCTTTTTCAGAAATTTTATATCTTAACCCTGATTCAGTAATATCAAAACCATCAGAAAGATCATTTAAAGCTTTTAGATTTTTTTCTGTAATTTCTTTTTGTCTTTGAACTGCAGATTCGTTAAGAGAATTAAAAGAATCAAGCGCTTTAAATTTACTCGCATTCTCTCCAATTCTAGATATTTTAATAACTTTTATTTCATCACCCTGCGTTATAGAGTTAACTACATCCATACCATTAACAACATTACCGAATACAGTATGTTTATTATCTAGCCAAGCTGTAGGAATATGAGTAATAAAAAATTGACTACCATTTGTTGCTGGACCAGCATTAGCCATAGATAAAATACCTGGTTTATCATGCTTTAAGTCAGGGTGGAACTCATCATCAAACTTATAACCAGGGTTACCTGAACCAGTACCTAATGGGCAACCTCCTTGCACCATAAAGTCATTAATAACCCTATGAAACTTCATGTTGTCATAATAAGGAACTCCAAGATCTTTTGATGAGTTTTTCATTTCTCCCTCACAAAGAGCTACAAAGTTTCCTACTGTAGCTGGAGTTTTTTCAAATTCTAGGTTTAATGTAATTTCTCCTTTTGAAGTTTCAACTATTGCATATAAGCCATTTTCCATAATATAGTTTTTATTTTGTGCGCGAAGATACAATATTAGTTAATCTATTGATAAACAGAATTGTATTAATTTGCAACTTCACTCAAGAATTTAATTCTAAAGAGTCTAAGGTCTTCCTCCTCATAATCTCCTTCAAATTCGTCAATTGCTAATTTTATATCATCTGACTCAGCTTCCATAAAGTATTCACCAAGCTCTTCTTGTTGATCTTCGTCAAATAAGTAATCAATCCAATACTTTATGTTTAGCTTTGTGCCAGAATAAACAATTACTTCCATCTCTTTTATAAAATCTATCATATCTAGTGACTTAGCAGAAACAATATCATCAAGAGGAAGTTTTCTGTCAATACTTTGAATTATATATAGTTTTAAAGCAGAATTTGAACCAGTAGATTTTACTACTAAATCTTCCTTTGTAGCAATATTATTTTCATTTACATAATTTGTTATTAGTTCAATAAATTCTGGACCATATTTTTTAGACTTACCCTCACCTACACCATGAATGGTAGACATTTCAGCGATTGTTGTAGGGTATTTTAAAGTCATATCGTTCAAGGAGGGATCTTGAAAAATTACGAATGGAGGTATCTTTAATTTATGAGCAACATCTTTCCTTAGATTCTTTAACATTTTTAATAAAATATCATCTCCGGAAATATTTGAACTTTTAGTGAAGTTATTTTTAACAGACTGACCTGTATAATGATGATCTTTTGTCATCATGAAAGACACAGGTTTATTTAAAAATTTAAAACCCATTTCAGTGATTTTAACAATTCCATAGGTTTCTATCTCTTTTTTCAAATATCGAGCAACTATACATTGCCTAATCAAAGCCATCCAATACTCATATGGCTTATCATTTCCAATTGAAAATAATGAGCTATTTCTAATGCTGTGGGATTTAATTAATGCATTTTCTTTACCAACTAAAATATCAACTAAATCTTTTGATTTATATATTTCTTTAGTTTGATTTATTATCTTAATAATATTAAGAACATCTGACTTAGCTTCCGACTTTGGTTTAGGAAACTTCATATTATCATCCAACATGCCACCATCACCAGTGTCATTATCAAATTCTTCACCAAAATAATGCAATATAAATTTTCTTCTAGAAATTGATGTTTCCGCATAGGAAACCATTTCTTGTAAAAGAGCATGACCAATTTCTTGTTCAGCAACAGGTTTTCCAGACATGAATTTTTCTAACTTTTCAATATCTTTATATGCATAATAAGCTATGCAATGTCCTTCTCCTCCATCACGACCAGCTCTACCGGTTTCTTGGTAATAACTTTCAATACTTTTTGGAATATCATGATGTATTACAAAACGAACATCTGGCTTGTCAATACCCATTCCAAAAGCTATTGTAGCAACAATAATATCAACATCTTCCATCAAAAACATATCTTGATGTTTAGCTCTTGTTTTTGAGTCTAAACCAGCATGATAGGGTAAGGCGTTTAACTCATTAACTTGTAATAAATAAGATATCTCCTCAACCTTCTTTCTACTTAAACAATAGATTATTCCGGACTTACCAATATTATTTTTGATATATTTTATTATGTCCTTTTCAACTTCATTATCCTTTGTTCTAACTTCATAGTATAAGTTAGGTCTATTAAAAGACGCCTTAAATGTATTAGCACCTGATATTTTTAAATTTTTTATTATATCCTCTTGAACCTTTTCTGTAGCAGTTGCTGTCAATCCAATAATTGGAATTTCTTTATCTAATTTATCTAATATATTTCTTAAATTTCTATAGTCAGGTCTAAAATCATGTCCCCACTCACTTATGCAGTGAGCTTCATCAACTGCCATGAATGAAATATTTTGTTTTTTTAAAAATTCAATATTTGACTCTTTTGATAATGACTCTGGAGCCATATAAAGCAGTTTAGTTTTCCCGCTGGAGATATCCATTTTTACAGTATCAATTTCGGTCTTACTTAGAGAAGAATTTAACACATGTGCAACTGAAGCTTCATTTGAAATTGATCTAATAGAATCAACTTGATTTTTCATAAGTGCAATTAATGGAGAAACTACTATTGCTGTTCCTTCTTTTATCAAGGCAGGTAACTGGTAACACAAAGACTTACCGCCACCTGTTGGCATTATTACAAAAGTATCTTGTCCGTCAAGCAGGCTTTTAATTACAACTTCTTGTAATCCTTTAAAATGATTAAAACCAAAATATTTTTTTAACTCTAAATGAAGATTATGTTTCAATATTTGTTTAAAATTTAAAAAAATTATTACAACTCAATTGTCTTTAATAAATATATTATCTTGATAAAAAATTAGAGTCTGATAAAAATTTTGTTTTTTTGTACATAATAAATATAGTGTTTAAGTAAATTATTAAAAAACTAAAACTAAAAAAATTTGAATTCAAATCAATCAATATTAAATATAATTAAAGAAACTATTGATTTACAGAGTAATAGCATCAGTGATTTAAATAAATATATAAATATTGACTTTGTTAATTCTATACAGCTGATTCTTAAATCAGAAGGAAGAGTCATAGTCAGTGGGATAGGAAAAAGTGCAATTATTGCACAAAAAATAGTAGCAACGTTTAATTCAACTGGTACTCCTTCTATTTTTATGCATGCTGCAGATGCAATTCATGGAGATTTAGGTCTAATTCAAAAAAATGATATCGTCATTTGTATTTCTAAAAGTGGTAATACTCCTGAAATTAAAGCACTTATCCCTTTTATCAAATCTAGTAACTCGAATAAATTAATAGCAATAACTGGTGATATTGATTCCTTTTTAGCACTAAATGCAGACTTTATTTTAAATTCTAAAGTTGAAAAAGAAGCATGTCCAAATAATTTAGCTCCGACTACTAGTACTACAGCCCAGTTAGTAATTGGTGATGCCTTAGCGGTAACACTGTTAAAGCTCAGAGGTTTTGGATCTAAAGATTTTGCGAAATATCATCCAGGTGGTAGCTTAGGGAAAAAATTGTATTTAAAAGTAGAAGATATAATTAACACACAAGAAAAGCCAGAAATCAATATTAATTCCAACATCAGTAATGTAATAGTTGAAATGTCAGAAAAAATGTTAGGAGCAGTAGTTGTGTTGGATGATAAAAATGATATCAAGGGAATAATAACCGATGGAGATTTAAGAAGACAATTAGTAAAAAGCTTAGATATAGCAATGGTTAAAGCTAAAGAAATAATGACAAAAGAACC
>Ga0114995_10003557_pt1 | contig 10562 bp, 12 predicted proteins | sample ArcticOcean_MG_C_11_FD_87038 | JGI IMG/M metagenome (GOLD analysis project Ga0114995, IMG submission 87038) | Marine microbial communities from western Arctic Ocean - ArcticOcean_MG_CB2_154 | ecosystem: Environmental > Aquatic > Marine > Oceanic | place: Arctic Ocean: Canada Basin | collected... | reverse complement strand
GGCAACAGGCTTATAATTGAAAAATTTATCTATTAGCCTTAATTTATTGATAGCTATATTATTTTTACTATCGATTTTTAGCACCTCACCATAAACATTAGCTGCTTTTTTTGAATACAAATCTCCTAAATTTAGGTATGCAGTGGAGTAACTCTCATTAGTTTTTATTGCTTGCTCTAAAACACTAATGGCCTCATCAAGCCTTCCTTCATTGGCGTATAGGACTGCTAGGTTATTATATGCCTCTGGGTGCCCTGGAAAATTTTTAACTATACTTTCAAATACTTTTATGGCCTTAATATTTTCATTATTTCTTACTAATGCTACCCCTTTAAGAAAATTTAGCTCTGGATCTGTCGTCAAATCACCAATAGACTCGACTAACATTAAAGCTTCCTCGATCTTGTTGTTATTCATTAAGCTCTTGATTTTTAATTCATCAGCGTTCGTCACAGCATTTAATTGCATGCTCAATACAGCAGCTAATAGACCTATGATTCTTATTAAAATTTTATTAATTTTTTTTCCTTATTTATTTTTATTTGCTTTATCAGCTTGTGTCTTGCCCAGCTTAATCATAATTCCTTTTACTATAGCTCCTGCGTGAATTTCTATAAGATTATATGAGATATCTCCCTCTACAATTCCTGTTGACTCTATTTCTAGATACTCAGAAGCAATAATATTTCCTAGAACTTTTCCAGCTATAACTGCTGTAGGTACTGCTAAATTTCCTTTAAGAAGTCCACTTTCCCCAATGACTATAGCTCCTGGCTTATCTTCCTTGAAATTTAAATCCCCATAAATTTTTCCATCCAAACGCAGCCCACCAGAAACCTCTGTAAGTCCATTGATTTTCATTCCAGAATCTATTAATGTATCTATTTGAAAGTTGTTTTTCTTTTTTTTAAACATTGTTTTTATTTACCTTTTTTTCCTATAATTTTCTCATAAAACATCAAGCTTTCTTTTAATTTTCCATTTTCTTCTTGTATTTCATCTAACTGAAGCTCAATACTTCTATATGTATTACTTTTAGCTTCATGCAAAATTTTTTGCTCAATCAATTTTTTCTCCATTTCTTTTATCTCTAACTCAAGCCTTACTGTCTGATAAAAAAATCCCATAATCTTACCTGCATCTAGAAAATAATAGCTTGTTCCTAATCCACATAAAAAAAATAACATGGCAATAGCTATATACTTTAACCACAGAGCATCAGTTCTCACATAAGCTTTTTTTCTTCCAACAGATTTTTTTCTTTTCTTTTCTAACACTTTATTTTTATCACTAATCTAGCCCTTAAGGAACCAAAGGCCTTAAATTAAGGCCCACTGTCTCATTATAATTCATCATAATGTTCATATTTTGAACGGCTTGCCCTGCTGCACCTTTCATTAAATTGTCTATTACAGAAATAATGATAATTCTGTTAGTACCTCTTTCTTTGTGAAGTGAAATGCGACAAATATTGGAGGCTCTGACAGATTTTGTATCAGGACATGTGCTTGCTGGCATAATATCAACAAAGGGCTCTTTACTGTAAAAATTTTCAAACAAGGCTGTTGCATCAAATTCTTCTGTAGCATCTACATAAATAGTTGCGTGTATTCCTCTTACCATTGGTAATAAATGTGGAACAAAAGTTAATTTAACTCTCTCGCCAGCTGCATATGCACTTAAGATTTCTTCTATCTCTGGCAAGTGTCTGTGGCCTTCGATGCCATAAGCTTTAAAGCTTTCTGAAGCTTCTGCCATTAGGAACGATGATTCCAACTTTTTTCCCGCTCCACTGATACCTGATTTAGCATCGGCAATTATAGTGTTCTTATCAATTAAATTATTCTTAATTAGGGGCAATAAACCTAATTGAATTGCTGTGGGGTAACATCCGGGATTTGCAACCAACCTCGCTTTTTTAATTTGATCTCTATTGATTTCAGGTAGGCCATAAATAGCCTCGCCAAGCAAATCCTTGCATGCATGAGGCATTCCGTACCACTGCTCCCAAAGAGCAACATCTTTTATCCTAAAATCTGCGGCTAAATCAATAACTCTAACTCCTTCGCTGAGAAGTTTTTTTGCATAATTCATAGCAATACCATTTGGTGTAGCAAAAAAGACAACATCAGAACTCTTTAAGTCAGCCTTGTCAGGATCAACAAATTGATTGGAAATAATGCCTCTCATTGATGGGTAAATGTCTGCAACAAGACTCCCTACATCGCCTCTGGAAGTAATATGCTCAATCTCCACGTAGGGGTGATGTGATAGAAGCCTTAGCAACTCTATTCCGGTGTATCCAGTTCCTCCAACCACACTTACTTTTATCGTATTTACCATTATTAATATTTTAGTCTTATAAAAAAATAAATGTTAAGAAAAAAAAAGCCGCTAAAAGCGGCTTTTTTAAAATCTTAACGTTTCGAGAATTGCTTCTTACGCCTAGCTTTCCTAAAGCCAACTTTCTTACGCTCAACCTCACGACTATCTCTTGTAACGTAACCTGCTTTTGATAGATCTGGCTTAAGCGATAAATCGTAATCCATAAGAGCTCGGGTTATTCCATGCCTTACTGCACCGGCTTGACCAGACTCTCCACCACCAATTACATTTACTTTTATGTCAAATGTAGAAGTGTTATCTGTTAGCTCAAGTGGTTGCTTTAGAATCATTTGAGATGTATATCTTGAAAAATATTCGTCTACGGGTTTATTGTTTATAACAATTGCACCCTTTCCTGGCTGGATGAATACTCTCGCAACTGAGCTTTTTCTTCTTCCTGTGCCGTAATAATATTTACCTATCATAAGTATCCTGAATTAAAATGTTGTAAGTTGAGGCTGTTGTGCTTCATGTCCATGTTGCACACCAGCATAAACCTTCAATTTCTTTACCATTGCATAGCCTAGAGGTCCTTTAGGTAACATACCTTTCACCGCTTTTTCTAATGCTCTTCCCGGAAATCTGTCTTGCATCTTTTTAAAGTTGGTAGAGTATAGTCCGCCAGGGAATCCTGAATGGCGATAATATATTTTTCCTTCAGATTTATCCCCTGTAACTTTAAGCTTATCGGCATTAATCACCACAATATAGTCACCTGTATCAACATGAGGTGTGTAAATGGCCTTATGTTTGCCTCTAAGGCGATGAGCTATAGCACTTGCAAGGCGGCCAAGGGTCGCATCTGTTGCATCTACAAGCAACCAATCGCGCTTTACTTCGTGTGACTTTGCTGAAAATGTTTTCATCGTATATTTCTTACCATGCATTTAAAAAATTAAGAGGCGAATTTTATTCTATTAGTATGCTATTTGTCAATCATTTAGGCTTTATACATTCATATTTATTGGATTTGTGAAACAAATGCTAAAAATATAAACAATCCTACATAATTATTAGCTACAAAGGCCTTATAGTTATTTTTATGCCTATTATCTCCACCAATAACAATAGTATAAATACTTATAAAAGCAGCTAATAAAATTAACGAATAGAATCCATAAGAATACTCCTCTTGAAGCCCAATATAGAAATAAATTATATACATTGCTATAAAATTTATCGTAATAAAAATAGTGGTGCGTCTGCCCAATGTTTTAGCTGACGAATAAATGGCTAATTTTTTATCATCCTCTACATCCATTAATGCGTAGTGAGAGTCATAGCCCATAACCCACAACAAATTTCCAGCAAATAATAGCCATCCTTCCACAGGAATGCTATTTTGGGTTACTGCAAAGGCCATAAGGATGCCAAAACCAAATGCAACTCCTAGAAAAAACTGCGGCACTTTAACGAATCGTTTACAAAAAGGGTAAATTAGGGCAAAGATTAGAGCCATTGCCGATAAAAATATTGCATAAGTATTAAGTTGCAATACTAAAACAAAGCTTATAATTAGAAGTATTAGTAAAAATGCTAGCGCGCTTCTTAATCTTATTTTTTCTTGAGCTAAGGGCCGACTCTTTGTTCTTTGTACTTTTGCATCAATATTTCTATCTGCCATATCATTCGCAATACATCCAGCTGATCGCATTAATACAGAGCCTAATATAAAAATAGCGATTAACTTTGTTTCTGGAAGTTGGCCTGAAGAAAACCATAAAGCAGTTAAGGTTGGCCACAATAACAACAAAATACCAATAGGCTTATTGAGTCTAGCTAGCAATAATAAATTATAGCCACTCTTTAAATTAGTATTCAAATTTATTCAATGCCTTAAAAAAGAACTCAGAGAGCAAGATTGATTCTTTTTTGTATGTAAATGAGGACTGCCTCGCGATTGCAATATCGGCTCTAAGTGCGTTGCAAGGTATAGCTTTTTTAACACTTGTTGTTGTTGGTATTGCATAGGAAAAAGTAGAGCGTTTGATTGAAGGTCGCTCATAAACAACTTCAGAAAGTGGACTAGATTTTAACTTCTTTATACCAGACCAATGTCCACGCAAATATCTATAAGGCAGCACTGTCCTTGCATACATAACCGGCAGGTCATTAGCATAAATTAGCACCTCCCTTAGATAAAGCGATTCAGGTCTAAAAGACTTAAAATGATATTTTTCTGACAATAAAAAATTTTTATTTTTGGATGTTATTAGATCAATTCGTAAATCAGCAATATCTTTTAAGTGATTGGTAAGCGATTTTCTATTTTTAAGCCAACAGCCTAAATTATAATAATCAATATTTGGCTTGTTTGTTAAAGCGCTGTATGTTTTTTGCCAATTCATCCTAGGTCCGAGTAATTTCTTGGTAATCACTAATCCATCTTTGAAGATGTGATTGTATGTCATTATGCTTTGTCGTTAAAAGGTATTCTGCATCACTTTTAGCCAATGCTAATAAGTCATCATCTTTGTTAATGTTTGCAATTTTTAAGGAAGGAAGGCCGCTTTGTTTAAGTCCTAAAAATTCTCCAGGCCCTCGTAATTTAAGGTCTTCTTCAGATATCTTAAACCCATCAGTATTTTCATAAATTATCCTCAATCTATCTTTTGCGGTATCAGTTAATTTCTTTCCGTAAAATAATATACAAGTGCTTTGCTTAGACCCTCTTCCAACTCTCCCTCTTAATTGATGGAGTTGAGAAAGTCCCATTCTTTCAGCATTCTCTATAATCATCATTGTTGCATTTGGAACATCTACTCCGACCTCAATGACAGTTGTAGCTACCAGAATTTGTGTATGGCCAGCCTTAAAAGTTTGCATAATTGTTTCTTTTTCTCTTTGTTTCATCTTTCCGTGAATCAAAGCAATGGTTTGAGATTTAAAAAAGCTTGATAATTGTTGGAAGGTATTTTCTACTGTTTCGAGCTGCAATACTTCACTCTCTTCTATCAAAGGGCAAACCCAGTAAACCTGATTACCTTCATTACAATGTTTTTGAATAATTGTTAACAAGTCATTTCTTCTTGAATCAGAAATTAATTTCGTCTTGATAGGCTGTCTTCCTGGTGGAAGCTCGTTAATGGTTGAGATATACATATCTGCAAAATAACTCATTGATAACGTTCTAGGTATTGGCGTAGCACTCATCATTAATTGATGGGCCTCTTCATGAGCTCGTGTTTTATTGTTGCTTCTAATTTGAAGTCGTTGTTCAACTCCAAAGCGATGCTGTTCATCAATAATATAAAGTGCTAAAGATTTAAATCTTACTTTGTCTTGAATCAATGCATGCGTCCCTACTAGTAAATCAATTCTTCCTTCAACTAACCTTTCATATATGATTTTTTTTTCTGGTGCGGAGATGCTCCCCGATAAAAATTCTACTGAGATGTTAAGCGGATTTAACCAATCCCTTAGTTTAATATAATGCTGTTCGGCTAATATTTCTGTAGGGGCCATAAACCCTACTTGGCCACCGTTTTTTATTGCTTGTAATGCGGCCATTGTTGCAACAACAGTTTTACCGCTACCAACATCACCCTGCAGCAACCTATTCATCGGGAAGGAGCAGCCAAGGTCGCTCATAATCTCATTAAAACAATTTTCTTGCTGCCCCGTTAAGGTGAACTCTAATGAGGAAACAAAAGCATCATGCAAGCTTCTATCAAAAATTATTTTTTTGGCTATGTAATTTTTTTGTTGGTGATAAAGGCCGCGAAAAAAAAGTTGGTGGGCTAATAATTCGTCGTATATAAGCTTCTTTCGATAAGGGTCAATATCTTCAGGCTTGGTACTGCTCGGCATATGCAATTCTCTTAGAGACTTAGTTAAGTCAGGTAAGTTTCTTTTGATATTTAGCTCAGGAAAGTGATCGAGCAAAGCATCTTTTTTAGCTATCTGATCAAAAGCCTTTTTTACAAAATTCAATATCAATTTCTGCCCAAGCCCTCTGGTTAAGGCATATATAGGAGTTAGGCATTTTGGCAGAGGTTTATCGGTGACTATAATCTCATAATCAGGATGGATCATTTCCTTTATAAGAGATTTTGGGTTAACTTCACCATAAGCTCTAACTATGACTCCCTCAGAAAATTGACGACTTTGACTTGAATAAAAATTGAGGAATCTAAGCTGTAATGATCCAGTTGCATCCTCAATCACTACGGTTAAATTTTTCCTAGGCTGATAGGCCGTTTTTACGTAAGTTACTTTGCCTTGTATCTGATAACTGCCCCCTGGCGATATGTCCTGTATGAGATCAACCTGTGTTTTGTCTAAATATTTTAATGGCAGATGAAGCAATAAATCGAATAAGCTTTTAATGCCTAGCTTTCTAAGTTTAGATATCTGGTTTTCTGTAAATAAAGAATCGAGCAATATTAAGATTTTATTCGCCCGTTACAAGAAAGCCATCTGCCTCAATCAACGAGCCTTTTGGAAGGGATGCGACTCCGATTGCTGCCCTCGCTGGATAAGGCTCGGAAAAGAATTCTGCCATAATTTCGTTTACTAACGCAAAATGAGATAAATCAGTAAGATAAATATTTAATTTGACAAGATCGTCTATGGAAGCGTTAGCAGCCTCTATAACAGCTAAGATATTCTTAAAAACTTGATGGATCTGAGCTTCTATACCATCGACTAATTCCATCGTGTGTGGATTTAAAGGTATCTGTCCAGACAGAAATATTATATTATTTTTTTTAATTGCTTGCGAATAAGTACCAATAGCCTTTGGCGCCCTATCAGTGTTGATTATTTCTTTTGTCATTTCATCTCCATGTTTATTTTTCTATTTTTAATCGACTAATTCGGCTAACTTTAGTAATTTTCCTTAAACTTCTTATAACTTCTGCTAGATGTAAACGGTTTTTTACCTGCACCACAAAATTAATGTTAACAAAATTACTGCCATCCGACTCCTCAACACTAACGTTTTCTATGTTCGATGATGCAACTGCAATTGCAGATGCCATTTTAGCAAGCATGCCGGTCTCATTCGCCACAAGAACCGATAAGCTTACTTTATATAGTATGTCAGAGTTAGGTTCCCATTCTACATCGACCCATCGCTCTGGATCTAAATTGTATTTTTTAATAGTTGAGCAATCATGTGTGTGAATAATCAAACCTCGATCTTTATTGATATAACCTAAAATAGGGTCGCCCGGTATAGGATGGCAGCAACTTGCAAGCTCAATTGCCATATCATCAGATCCCTTAATAGTAATAACATCCAAAAACTTCGATTGACTTTTCGCTTTCTTTACGCCATCCATTATATTGGTCAGCTGATGCGCAACCATTACATTTACTTTCTTCCCTAATGCAATGTCAACCAATACATCGTCTTTTGACTTAAGATGATAATCAAGAATTAATTTATCCCAGTGCTTCTTTTTAATTGAGTCTGGATCGATACGAAAAGCTTTTAATGCGTTATTCAACATACTATAGCCAAGAATAATCAAATCATTTGACTCTGCATTCCTTAAATAGCCCCTTATCTGAGAGCGTGCCTTACCCGTAATGACAAAATTCAACCAGGCAGGATTAGGTTTTGCCAAGGGAGCGGTCATAATTTCTATATGATCTCCAGTTACTATCTCTTCTCTTAAGGGAACAAGTGTTTGATTAATCTTGGCCGCAACAGCATGATTTCCTACATCACTATGAACAGCATAAGCGAAATCGATCACTGTCGACCCTTTAGGTAAAGCTAAGATTTTACTCTTAGGAGTAAACACATAAACCTCGTCAGGAAATAAATCAATTTTAAGATACTCCAGAAATTCTAGCGAGTCTGATTCGTCAGATTGAATTTCTAATAATTTTTTTAACCATTGATTAGTCTGTTGTTGAAGTTGAGTAATATGAGAGTCATTTGTTTTATACAACCAATGAGCAGCTACGCCGGCCTCCGCTAAATTATGCATTGATTCAGTTCTTATTTGTACTTCTAAGGGAGTTCCAAATGGTCCAAATAACGTCGTATGCAATGATTGGTAGCCATTAGCTTTTGGTATCGCAAGATAATCTTTAAATTTACCGGCTATGGGCTTATACAGCGAATGGAGTGCCCCCAAAGCAAGATAACAATCTTTTTCATCTTCCACAATAACCCTAAATGCATAGATATCGTTGATCTGAGAAAAAGATGTATGTTTTTTAATCATTTTTCGATGAATGCTTGACTCGTTCTTCTCTCTTCCTGAGACCGTGGCTTTAATCTTAAAGCCTTTAAGTTTAGTATTTATATCGTCTAGAATTTTTCCAACTACTTCTTTACGATTCCCCCGAGCGGATAAAATTGCTTTATGTATGGTTTTATATCTTAAGGGATGGATATACCTAAAAGCTAGGTCCTCCAGCTCCTGGTACATGCTATTAAGTCCCAATCGATTTGCTATAGGGGAATAGATGTCTATAGTCTCTTGAGCGATACGTAATCTTTTTTCTGGTTTTAAATGTTCTAAGGTCTGCATATTATGCAATCGATCTGCCAGTTTTATTAGGATGACCCTTACATCTTGAGACATTGCTAAAAGCATTTTTCTGAAGTTTTCTGCCTGGGCATGAGTAGCGTCATTAAAGTGAATTTTTTCTAGCTTTGATAAGCCTTCTACAATTTTTGCTACTTGTGGAGAAAATTGAGTTGCTATATCTTCTAAAGTTACTTGCGTGTCTTCAACGACGTCATGAAGTAAAGCGGCTTGTATGGATGCTGCATCTAAATGAAATTTAGCTGCTATACATGCGACAGAAACCGGATGGCTAATATAATCTTCACCACTGCTTCTTTTTTGGCCCTCGTGGGCTTTGTTGCTGAGGCGATATGCCTTCCAAACCAAATCTATTTCTTCTGGCTGAAGATATTCTTTAAGAATGAGAGTTAATCTTGAATCGATGGTGTCGGCAGGTAAGAGCGGGGGCTGCTCTTGTTGAGATACTTCCGCCGAATTAAATTTAGCGGTTTTAGTCATTTATCCCCCTATAGAGATTAAGTATTTATGTAATATTTTTAATTAAAATATCTTCGCCAATAAGGCCTGCAGCGATTTCACGTAATGCAATTACTGATGGCTTATCATTCGAGCCCTCTACATCAATTAAAGGCTCAGCTCCGTTTGAGATCTGTCTACATCTGAGTGATGCTACTAATGTTAATTGAAACCGGTTTGGTATCTGTTCTAAACAATCGTCTATAGTAATTCTTGCCATTTTTTCTAGTTCCTAGAGTTATTTCATTAATTGATGTATTAGCTGATAGTGCTTTTGCATTTGATTTTTAGTTGTTAATCTTTCGGCTAAAATAATAGCTTCCAACTGCCTTAATGCATCCTCAAAATCATCGTTGATTGTAACATAATCAAATTTTTCAATATGACTCATTTCACTCCTAGCTGCTGACAATCTTTTGATTATTGTCTCCTCAGAGTCTTGTCCTCTAGATCTTAGTCTTTGCTCTAACTTTTCTATACTTGGTGGCAATATAAAAATACTTACAGCTTCAGGAAATATTGCTTTTATACTCATGGCGCCTTGCCAGTCTATTTCTAAAATAATGTCCTTGCCTGCTTTACGTATTTGATTTACCGAAGATTTTGATGTTCCGTAAAACGAATCATGGCATTCTGCACTCTCAAGGAACGCCTCTTCTGCTTGCATTTCTTTAAAGCGTTTTTCTGTGACAAAAAAATAATCTTTGCCTTCCATCTCAGCCGACCTTGGCAGTCTTGTTGTATGTGAAATTGAAATAGCTATATCATTATGATGAGCCAATATTTCTTTAACTAAAGAGGTCTTTCCTGCACCTGACGCAGCAGAAATAATAAACAAATTACCGAGAAGTTTATTGGTCATCATTCAATATTCTGAATTTGTTCTCTAATCTGCTCAATATACACTTTCAATTCAACTGATATAGTTGAGATATCAACTGAAACTGCTTTAGAGCCTATAGTATTTGCTTCTCTATTAAATTCTTGCATCAAAAAATCCATTTTTTTTCCGGATGGGCTTGACCCATTAATTAATCTTCTTAATTCAATTATATGCGATTCAATTCGATCTATCTCTTCTGTAATGTCACTTTTTTGAATAAAAAGTAGAAATTCCTGTTTAAGTCTGGAATCTTCTGTATCTAAAAGAGCTTCTTTAAACTTTTTAAT
>Ga0114995_10003554_pt1 | contig 10566 bp, 8 predicted proteins | sample ArcticOcean_MG_C_11_FD_87038 | JGI IMG/M metagenome (GOLD analysis project Ga0114995, IMG submission 87038) | Marine microbial communities from western Arctic Ocean - ArcticOcean_MG_CB2_154 | ecosystem: Environmental > Aquatic > Marine > Oceanic | place: Arctic Ocean: Canada Basin | collected... | reverse complement strand
CCGTCAATACGTATTCGTTCAGAGGAAGTCTTTTACGATTATCAGGCTAAATATTTCTCAGACGAAACATCTTACTTTTGCCCGAGTGGTCTTTCTGAACAGCGAGAGACCGAGATAAGGAAACTGTCTCTGGACGCCTTTAATAGTCTTGGCTGCTCTGGCTGGGGCCGAGTAGATCTAATGGTTGACAGTCAAGGTGCCTTTCAATTGCTTGAGGTCAATACCGTACCTGGCATGACTAGCCATAGTTTAGTGCCGATGGCGGCCATAGCGTCGGGTATAGAGTTTGACCAATTGGTAATGCAGATTTTAAAGGGGGCCCTGCAATGACAAAAAAAGCGCCTCGTGGAGCAAATTTTAACCAGCAGCAGCCAAGATTGTCTGACGGTGCAGCCGAAAAGTTTCTACGTCTTCTGATGGTGACAGTATTTGTCGCTGCTATCTTTGGCGCGGACTTCATTTACAAGCAAATTGATACTCCGCTCAGTAGGATCATGGTTGGCGGTAAATTTAATCATCTTCAAGAGCAAGAATTAGCCGAGTTGGTAAACACAGAGATAGACGGGGGGTTTTTGAGTATGAATCTTAATCAATTACGTCAAGAGTTACAGAGTCATCCGTGGATCCATCAAGTCAGTGTTAGACGAGAATGGCCCTCGACCCTGAAGGTTGAAGTCGTAGAGGAAGTACCTATTGCGCGGTGGGGAAAGCAGGGGTTTTTAAATCGCCTTGGTGATCAACTATCTTTGCCAGAGAACAGTAATTTACAGTCTCTACCTGTTCTTGAAGCTGATTTTGGCAGTTCACAAGACATGATAGCCCAGTATTTACTTCTTGCTGAGCTGTTGGGCCCAACTGACTTAAAACTCACTGAGCTCCAGCGTGACGCTGTTGGAGCCTGGCAAGTTGAGACTGCGGCTGGTGTGACAATAGTGCTTGGGCGCGACCAAATCGTTGAAAAAATTAGACGTTTAGTGGTGGTTTGGAGATCGGGGCTAGATATCCAACTTAATAACATAGCAACTATCGATCTGCGTTATCCAAATGGTTTGGCGGTATCGTGGCGAGATCAAGATTTAGCCGGTGGGGATTTGGGACATGAATCTAATACAGACTCCAGTGCGGCATAACAGCGAAGGAAAAAGGGCAAGACTATGAGTAATTCAAATGAAGAGAACATGGTAGTCGCATTAGACATAGGCACGTCTAAGGTAGTGGCTATTGTCGGTTCTATCAACGCTAGCGGTGAGTTAGAAATAGTAGGTACCGGGATGCATAAATCATCCGGATTAAAAAAAGGCGTGGTGGTGAACATTGAGGCGACGGTTAATTCAATTCAGAGAGCCGTTGAGGAGGCTGAGTTGATGGCAGGGTGTTCAATTCACTCAGTGTATGCCGGTATCGCCGGAAGTCATATCCGAAGTCTTAACTCTCATGGAATCGTCGCAATCCGTGATCGAGAAGTCCAGTCGTTGGATATAGAAAGAGTGATAGATGCCGCTAGGGCAGTTGCTATTCCCGCGGATCAAGAAATCCTTCATGTGTTGCCGCAGGAATTTATTATTGATGATCAAGAGGGAGTGAGAGAGCCCATTGGTATGTCAGGCGTTCGTCTAGAGGCCAAAGTACATCTCGTTACCTGTGCTGCAAATGCGGCTCAGAATATTAAAAAGTGTATTCGTCGCTGCGGCCTTGAGGTCGATGACTTGGCGCTTGAGCAGCTAGCATCGAGTTATGCCATCTTAACCGAAGATGAAAAACAACTTGGTGTTGCGCTGGTCGATATTGGCGGTGGCACCTCAGATATAGCAATCTTTACTGAGGGGGCAATCCGACATACCGGAGTGATTCCTATTGCCGGTGATCAGGTCACCAATGACATAGCGATGGCATTACGCACGCCCACACCTCATGCGGAGGACCTTAAAGTTAAGTATGCCTGTGCCCTGGCAAAGTTAGCCCGCCCTGAGGAAACCGTAAAGGTGCCCAGTGTGGGTGATCGGGAGCCAAGAGATATGTCACGCCAGCTTCTTGCTGAAGTAGTTGAGCCAAGATATGACGAGTTATTTACCTTGGTACAAGCGGAACTGCGCCGCAGCGGTTTCGAAGAGTTAATTGCTGCAGGTATTGTTTTGACCGGCGGCACATCAAAAATGGAAGGAGTTACTGAGTTGGCTGAGGAGATTTTTCATATGCCAGTACGCATTGGTGCTCCGAGTAAGGTTAGAGGTCTGTCAGATATTGTCAATAATCCAATTTACTCCACAGGGGTAGGGCTTTTGCACTTTGGGGTTATTGAACAGCGTAAAAATGGTCGCGGTGAAAAGTTACGCGCGCAAGAGGGAAGTATTTTTGAAAGATTGAAGGGTTGGTTCCAAAGCGGAGTTTAAGAACCACTAGTTTTAGTGGTATATATTTTAATTGTGAGGCGCAAATAAGGAGAACAATATGTTCGAGTTAGTAGATAGCATTCCCAAGAATGCAGAAATAAAAGTAGTGGGTGTTGGTGGTGGTGGCTGTAACGCGGTACGCCATATGATTGACAGTAATATTGATGGAGTGCACTTTATCTGTGCTAACACCGATGCTCAATCAATGCATAAACTAGATAATGCGACTATTTTGCAGCTCGGCGGTGCATTGACCAAAGGACTAGGTGCAGGTGCTAATCCAGAGGTTGGCCGTCAAGCGGCGATGGAAGATAAAGAACGTATCGCACAGGTATTGGAAGGTGCGGATATGGTCTTTATTACCGCAGGTATGGGCGGAGGTACAGGTACTGGTGGGGCACCTGTTATTGCCGAAATCGCTAAGCAAATGGGTATATTGACCGTTGGTGTGGTTACCCGGCCGTTTGGGTTTGAAGGTCGAAAGCGTATGGCCATTGCAGATGAGGGTATAGCGCAACTCAAAGAACGGGTGGATTCACTCATAATTGTACCCAATGAAAAGCTACTTCAGGTATTGGGTAAAGATATGACTGTTCTCAATGCCTTTAGGCAAGCCAATGACGTATTGTTTGGTGCGGTGCAAGGAATTACTGATTTGATCCTGTTAGACGGTCTTATCAACGTAGACTTTGCTGATGTACGAACTGTTATGTCAGAAATGGGAATGGCAATGATGGGTACTGGCGAAGCCAGTGGTTCGGATCGTGCTGTGATTGCTGCTGAAAGCGCCATTCGCTGCCCACTTCTGGAAGACGTCAACCTGCAGGGGGCTAAGGGTATTTTGGTTAATATCACTAGCGGATTCGACCTAACGTTGGGTGAGTTTGAAGATGTTGGCAACACCGTGCGTGAATTCGCCGATGAGGACGCCACCATTATTGTTGGTAGTGTCTTTGACCCCGAACTCAATGATCAACTTCGCGTGACAGTTGTAGCCACCGGTTTACGTAGTCCCGTAGCGAAAACCGGTCCTAGAGGCGTTATTGTAGATAACCAACCACCTCGAAAGACCAGTGGCGATATTGATTGGGGCCGATTAGAGCAACCCACTAGCTTTAGGCGCGGGCCGGCGACAGCTGATAGTTCTAGCTCTGCTGCGAGAAAAGTTGATGTGCAGACGGATTCGGAGCTGGACTACCTAGATGTACCTGCATTTTTAAGAAAGCAGGCTGACTGATATTGTGACCTCAGCCCCTTTGTCGCCTCGCCTCAGATTGTAAAAATCTTGGTGATAAAGGGGCTTGTCTGTTACCATTCGCGATCACGGTTTGGGATCAGACATGATAAAGCAACGCACGATAAAAAATACCATACGTGCCAACGGCGTGGGGCTCCATACCGGGGAGAAGGTATACCTGACTTTACATCCGGCTGAGCCTGATACTGGGATTGTATTCCGTCGTACTGATCTAGAACCAATGATCTCAATAGTAGCTTCGCCTGAAAATGTCGGCGACACTAATTTGCATACTACACTGATGAGTGGTGATACCCGTATTTCTACGATTGAGCATTTGATGTCGGCATTGGCCGGATTAGGTGTAGACAATCTGCTGGTTGACGTTTCTGCCGAAGAAATCCCAATCATGGATGGCAGTGCCGGACCTTTCGTTTTCTTACTTCAGTCTGCAGGCATTGTTGAGCAGGACGCGGCTAAAAAGTTCATTCGAATTAAAAAATCAGTCACTGTCACACAAGACGATAAAGTGGCTACCTTTGCACCGTTTGATGGGTTTAAGGTTAACTTCTCAATTGAGTTCGACCATCCTGTACTCAGTCGACAGACACTGAATGCGAGCATTGATTTTTCCACCACTAGTTTTGTGAAAGAAGTGAGCAGGGCGAGAACTTTTGGTTTTGTTAAAGATATGGAATATCTGCAATCCATTGGTTTGGCGAGAGGTGCCAGTCTAGACAATGCCGTTGGCGTTGACGATGAGCATATTCTGAATGAAGACGGTTTGCGTTACAGCGATGAGTTTGTGAAGCATAAAATTCTCGATGCCATTGGTGATCTTTATGTTGTAGGTAATAGCCTTATTGGGCGATATGATGCGCACAAGTCTGGTCATGGCCTTAACAATGTGTCCTTACGTGCGTTGATGGCAGATAAAGATGCTTGGGAATTCGTTACTTTTGTCAACAATCCTGAAGATATGCCAATTTCTTACAACCATTTAAGCTAATAACCTGAGTTTTCGTCTATCGTGAAAATAATTTTCATTAGTCATCATGCCGAAAAAGTTCGGACCATACGTCTGAACAGCTGGGCTAAGTGCGTCTTGTCAATAGTATTGCTTGGCTTGCCACTTGCTGCTGGCGGAATATTGGGTGTAAAGATCGCTGATGGGCGTTGGCAGCTACTTTTTGACAACAGTATTGCCGAAATGCAACATCAGATTGTCCTTCAGCAGGATGAAGTTGATTCCGGAAGAGATCAGTTAGAAACCTCGCTATCTGCAATGACCCTTAAGTTAGCAAAATTGCGCTCCAGATTGGTTCGACTCGACGCGCTTGGCGAGCGTTTAACTCAAGTTGCTAGCCTTGACGATGGAGAGTTTGACTTTTCAACTACCCCTGGTCTGGGTGGCCCAGCGAGTCAGTCGCAAAAACAGATTGCTGAGCAAGTAGAAATACAAGACAAAGTATCTGCAATGTTCGCTAAGTTGGACAGCTCTATTAGCAGTCGAGAGTCACAACTGCAAATATTACAGTCCATGTTGTCTGATAATAAATTAAAGAGCCAGCAGTTGGTCGCGGGACGCCCTATAAAGAAAGGCTGGATGTCCTCCGAATATGGTATGCGAATTGATCCATTTCACGGTAAAAACCAATGGCATGCGGGTGTTGATTTTGCGGGCAGCCATGGAGACGACATAATCGCAGTGGCTTCAGGCGTTGTAACTGCATCAGAAACGCGTAATGGTTATGGATCGATGGTAGAAATCAACCATAGCGATGGATATGTTACCCGCTATGCGCACAATGACAAGAATTTGGCGGAATTAGGCGCCATCGTTAACAAAGGCCAAGTTATCGCCAAAATGGGTAGTTCGGGTCGTTCCACTGGGCCGCATGTCCACTTCGAAGTCTTCAAAAATGGTCGAACAGTCGATCCAGCCACCTACATACGCAATACCCACCGTTAACTCCGTAGACCAAGCTTGTTTGTCTGAGGGATTTACTAAATCCTAGTTTTTTCTGCTTGTTAATGGAATAGATAGTATGTTCGCCAAATTGCTCAAAAATATTTTCGGTACCAGTAATGATCGTGACTTGCGTCAAATGCGCAAAGTCGTCACTAAAATTAACGCTTTCGAAGAAGAGCTCAAATTATTGAGCGATTCTGACCTTCAAGGTCAAACAACAGTCCTGCGCGATAGGCTTGCGGTAGGGGAAACCTTAGATCAAATTTTACCTCGAGCTTTTGCCGTAGTCCGAGAGACCTCTCAGAGAGTTCTCGGTATGCGACATTTCGACGTGCAGATGATTGGTGGGTTAACACTGCATCAGGGAAAGATTGCCGAGATGCGCACGGGTGAAGGTAAAACCCTAGTGGCTACCCTGTCAGCCTATTTAAATGCTCTATCAGGTGATGCTGTCCACGTTATCACCGTTAATGACTATTTGGCGCGACGCGATGCTCAATGGATGGCACCTCTCTATCAAGCGTTAGGTATGTCAGTCGGTGTTATCCAGTCCTATCAAGGTGCCGATAGCCCAAACTCATTTTATTTGGCCGCCAGCGATGAAGGGGAGCTCCAGGCGAGTTCTCGGCAGCAGTCCTATGCCGCTGATATTACCTATGGCACCAATAATGAATTCGGTTTTGATTATTTACGAGACAACATGGCCTTGCGCCTGGATGATAAATCACAGCGCGGACTCGGGTTTGCGATTATTGATGAGGTAGATTCAATCCTCATCGATGAGGCGCGCACCCCGCTAGTCATTTCAGGTGCGGCTCAAGACAGTTCTGAGTTGTATAAGACCATGAGTGGCCTTACCTCACAGCTTGAGGCTGTGGAAGAAAGGGAAGACTTGGAAGGTTCTGTGGACGCTGACCCAGATGCGCCTGTAATCGGTGATTTTGTCATTGATGAGAAATCCAGAAGTATTGAATTGACCGAAGATGGACATCAGAAAATTGAAGAAATTCTCATTAAACAAGAGCTTCTAGCACAGGACCAAAGTCTCTATCAGCCAAGCAATCTCGGTTTGTTGCACCACGTAAACTCTGCCTTGCGAGCCAAGCATCTGTTTCACCGTGATGTTGAATATATTGTACAAGAGGGCCAAGCGGTTTTAATTGATGAACACACTGGCAGAACCATGGCCGGTCGGCGTCTGTCAGAAGGTTTGCACCAGGCTATCGAGGCAAAAGAAGGCTTGACCATTCAGCAAGAAAGCCAAACATTAGCCTCCACGACTTTTCAGAATTATTTTCGGCTTTATCAAAAATTGTCAGGCATGACCGGAACCGCAGATACAGAAGCGTACGAATTCGAGCAAATTTATGGCCTGCGGGTGATGGTCATTCCTACTAATGTCGATGTGGTGCGAATAGATCTCAATGATCTGGTATTCCTTAGCCAAGAGGAAAAGTTTGAAACCGTTATCTCTGACATTCAAGAAATTGTCGACAAGGGAGCGCCGGTGCTAGTGGGCACTGCCTCGGTTGAAACCTCAGAGCTTTTATCAGGCATGCTTAAAAAAGCCAAGATTAAACACAGTGTACTCAACGCCAAGCAACATGAATTAGAGGCTAGCATTATTGTCAATGCAGGCCGTCCTGGTGCGGTGACTATTGCCACCAACATGGCAGGACGTGGTACCGACATCGTTTTAGGTGGAAACCTTGATGCTGAATTGAAAGAACTAAAGCAAAAGAAGAGCACTACTGAGAGTAAGATCGACGCATTGAAGCAAGATTGGACCGAGCGTCATGCCAAAGTTATTGAGGCTGGCGGATTACATATAGTAGCCACAGAGCGGCACGAATCACGCCGTATCGATAACCAGCTACGCGGTCGTTCTGGTCGTCAAGGTGATCCTGGTGTGTCACGTTTTTATCTCTCTCTCGAAGATCCATTGATGCGTCTATTTGCATCTGACACCGTTAGAAATATGATGCGACGCATGGGTATGGAGCACGGTGAAGCGATCGAGCATCGCATGGTGGACAATGCCATCATAAAAGCACAGCGTAAAGTTGAAGGCCGTAATTTCGATATTCGCAAACATCTACTTGAATATGACGATGTAGCCAATGATCAGCGCCAGGTCATCTATCAGCAGCGCAACGATCTGCTTGAAGACGATGATATTTCAGACATTATTACCAATGTTCGTGGTGACGTGGTTGAGCAGTGTATTAGCACCTATATCTCACCCATGAGTATCGAAGAGCAGTGGGATGTTGAGGGATTACAAAAAGCATTGGCAACGGAGTTTGCTCAGCAGGTACCGATACAACAGTGGCTAGATGACGATGATCGTCTTGAAGAAGGCGAGTTGCGCAATAGAATCGGCGCTCAATTACAGCAAGCTTATATTGACCGCTACGCTCATGTGGGTGACCAAATGCGTGAGGTCGAGCGACAAATTATGTTGCAGGTACTAGACAACCTATGGAAAGAGCATCTCGCAGGTATGGACCAACTGCGTCAAGGTATTGGTCTTCGAGCCTACGCGCAAAAAAATCCCAAGCAAGAGTACAAACGTGAATCCTTTGGTCTGTTTGAAGACTTACTGGGCAACATCAAATATGACACTATTCGATACTTAAGCCATATTGAGGTGGCTAGCGAAGAGGACATGACTCGTCTTGAAGAGCAACGGCGCAGTGAGCAGGCTAACCGCGAATATAAGCATGCTGAAGCCTCTGGTTTGACCGGAGCTGATGCCGGCGAGCGCTCTGAAGCAGTTCAGCAACCGATGATGCGACCTGGACCTAAAGTCGGTCGAAATGATCCTTGTCCCTGCCAGTCTGGTAAGAAATTCAAACAGTGCTGCGGTAAAATTTAGTGAGGGAAAATAGAGGATATTCAGATGGCCACAGGTAAATCAGAGCTACCAATACTGCACCCCATCACCGGGTTCAAATTGGGGACGACCAGTGCGGGGATCAAAACTCCGGGCAGACCTGACTTGGTTATTATGGAAGTCAGTGAGGGGAGTTCTGTAGCGGCACTTTTCACTAAAAATGCCTTTTGTGCAGCGCCAGTGACGGTTTGCAAACAGCGTTTATTACGCAGCCGGCCTCGTTATCTTGTTACCAACACAGGCAATGCCAATGCCGGTACTGGCGAGCAGGGCTTACTGGACGCAACCTTGACTTGTAGCAACCTGGCGGCTTTGGCAGAGGTTGATATCGACACAATTCTACCATTTTCAACCGGCGTGATTGGCGAGCCTCTGCCAATGGATAGATTGCTCGCCGGGTTGCCCGGTGCCTTTAAAAATCTCAGCGAGTCCGGTTGGGCCGCCGCCGCAGAGGGTATATTAACCACGGATACCCGTGCTAAGGGCAGTAGTGTGCAATTTGGCGATGATACGCCCATCACCATAACCGGTATCGCCAAAGGTTCTGGAATGATTAAGCCCAATATGGCAACTATGTTGGCATACGTGGCGACTGATGCGGCAGTAGATGATGAGCTATTACATCGCGCGTTAACATTGGCTACCGAAGCCTCTTTCAATCGTATTACCGTGGATAGTGATACCTCCACCAATGACTCAGTCGTGCTGGTAGCAACAGGGGCCAGTGGGGTGTCTATTGATGAGACCTCCTTCGAACATTTTGTTGAACAGCTAGGTAAGGTATTTGTCGATCTAGCGCAGGCAATTATTCGCGATGGAGAGGGAGCAACCAAGTTTGTCTCGGTGGTGATAGAAAGTGCAGCGAGTCAGGCTGAGGCATTGCAGGTTGCCTATACTATTGCAGAGTCACCTCTGGTTAAAACAGCTCTGTCTGCATCCGACCCAAACTGGGGACGAATCTTGGCAGCCATTGGGCGCTCAGGGATTAGCGATCTTGATGTTAACGAAGTGCAGTTGCTACTTAACTCGGTATTGATCGCTGATCATGGAGCCCGTGCCTCCACCTACAGCGAAGAAGCCGGTAAAGCGGCCATGCAGCCTGAGGATATTGAAATCAGAGTTCGCCTGAACCGTGGCAGTATCACCGAAACAGTGTGGACAACTGATCTTACTAATGAATATGTACGCATTAATGCTGAGTACAGAACCTAGCTCAAGTGACTGACCCTATGAAACGTATTCAAGTGGTTGCAGCGGTTATTTTTCGATTTGATAAGACCTTGGCGCAATCTGAGAACAACCATATTTTAATCGCTCGTCGCGCTGATCATCTGCATCAAGGTGGGTTGTGGGAATTTCCTGGTGGCAAGGTAGAGAAGGGTGAGACTCACCATCAAAGTCTGGTCAGAGAGCTCCAAGAAGAAATCAATATTACAATAACCAGCGCCTCACCTATGATGCAAATAAGTCATGACTATATCGACAAAAGTGTCACCTTAGATATTTGGAAGGTCATAGAATTTGAAGGTAACCCCGAGGGAGCCGAAGGCCAAGAGATTCGCTGGGTGTCCATGGATGAACTCCGCGATTATGATTTTCCAGCTGCCAATCAGCCTATTTTACAAAAACTGCTTGGCGAACACTAACCCCTAGGGAGAGGTTAGCTAATAATCCATATCCTCTGCGCCAAGAGATGCCTCATCGACAGCCGCCTCACCCGCCACTCGAAAACTTTCTGTCGCCCAGCCACCAAAGTCAATCAACTGACAACGCTCGCCGCAAAAGGGACGGTATTTTTGTTCACTTACCCAGGGAACATCGACGCTGCAGGTTGGACACTGAACAATAGTAGTCATACTAAAAACCGTTAATTAGTTGGCTGAGCGAAGGTCATAAATTTACGATGCAGACCCTCTATTCTAGCCGCCATCGTATCTTGATTTAACGCATTATCAAAGACCCAATCGGCCCTATTTACTTTTTCCTGTCGCGGCATTTGACTGGCAATAATACGTTCTATTTGCTGCTTGTCATTGCCGTCTCTGGCAGATGCGCGGTCAATCTGCTGATT
>Ga0114995_10003549_pt1 | contig 10568 bp, 10 predicted proteins | sample ArcticOcean_MG_C_11_FD_87038 | JGI IMG/M metagenome (GOLD analysis project Ga0114995, IMG submission 87038) | Marine microbial communities from western Arctic Ocean - ArcticOcean_MG_CB2_154 | ecosystem: Environmental > Aquatic > Marine > Oceanic | place: Arctic Ocean: Canada Basin | collected... | reverse complement strand
CAAAAAAGGGAGGCGGGATTTGGTAAGTGCAATACGCACCTATTTTTTGCAGAACATCAAAGCCGGAAACGACCTCGCCGACCACCACGTTTGTGCGGTCCAGAAGAAGTTCACCTGCACCTGGGGCTACGGTAACAGTAAACGCGGTGCCGTTCGGGCCGGGCGGCGGCGGATCGCGGACCGTCACGAACTTGCCGTTCATGCTCACTAGCCTTTCCTTAGCAGGGGGGGGCGCCGTTCCTCTTTCCACCACCAAGCTGACGATCCCGAAAGGCTTCACGTCGTGTTTTACTAATTTTCGTTCAAGCTCTGGGAGTAGCTTATCGGCGCTCGGCCCGCCCGGAAGATCCGTAACCGGGGTGTTGCTTCCCGGAATCACGAATGCTCTGATTCCCGTACTTCCAAGGAAGGATGGCGTGTCCAGGCCAGTGGTAGGGTCCTCATCGTACTCCACCGCGTTTATTTCACTGCGCTTGTACCCCAAACCCTGGATGCCGTTCGCGAGCGCCAGAAACCGCGCGCTCGCGATTTTGTTGGCCTTTTCGGGAAAGAAAAGTGTCAGTCTTTCGTGATGTGGCCTCGTGAGTAATTACTCTGGAGACAATCGGCAGAGGTAATGCTCCCTTCTGGTACGAGTATGGGCAAGCAGTGTGCCAGGATTTGGGAAAGGCCCAAATACGTACCTCGCCGTACACGCCGACGATGACTTTGCCCACGAACTCGCCATCCACGGCGAGGTCGAAGAACACTTGTTCCGTAATTTTCGGGGCTGAAGAGGCGAAACCAGGTGCGATCTCTGTAATAAAGGTGTCTGCCGCCAATGCCGGGAAGACAGGCGCGCACGCCAGCAAAGCTGTGGCGAGCAAAGTGTCTCGACGCGACGGGATCGATTTCGGCTTTGGCACGTTTTCGGAACCACCGTCCGATCGCGCCTGGAACGTCGAAGCGCGGCGAGTCGTGCGCTTGGTGCGCCATCGCGAACCACGAGGCGCGGAGACCGCCGCGACCCTTGAAGGCGCGGTCGCCGGGGACGCCATCGGCACCGACGGGAGGGGGACGGGCTGCGGGCGCGAGGAGCTGTGGCGAAGTCTTTCGTTGCCAGAGTTGCCAGCTGGCAAAGATTTTCTTCGCCCGAAAAACTTTTTCGGTCGCGTTTTCGCTTTTCCGGGAAGCCACGACGCACAACCACACGCACACGACACCCACACGTATCGCGATGTTTTTCGACGCTGTGCGCGGTTTGATAACTCGCGTGTTAAAGCGAAAGCGCGAGCGCGATACTTATGCGGGCGAGGCCATCCCGGGCCTTCTCAACGATATCGTCGTCACTCACATTCTCAGTGCTGAGCATTTCGACGACCCCGCCGATCTCGCACGGCTCCCAGCGGTGAGCCGCGAGATGCGCGACGCGGTGGCGGCGACGGGGCTTGAGTTTGAAGAGCTTGATGAGGAAGAAGCCTTGTACCTTGGATGTTTTAGCGCGGTGCAGCGCCTGCAACGGGGTGGTCGCCTGTCGCGTCAAGAATTCCTTTGTGAGACAGCGGCGAGGGGTGGACATCTCGAGAAGTTGAAGGAGTTGCGCGCGAAGGGCTGCCGTGGGACTAGGGGACGTGCAAAAGGGCGGCCTATGGCAGCCACTTACAGGTGCTTCAGTGGGAGCGCGCGAATGGATGCCCTTGGAACGCGGAGACGTGCGCGAGGGCGGCGTTTCACGGACACCTCGAGGTGCTGCAGTGGGCGCGCGCGAACGGCTGCTCGTGGGACGAGTGGACGTGCTCGAGGGCGGCAGTTGGCGGGAACCTCGAGGTGCTGCAGTGGGCGCGCAAACACGGGTGCCCGTGGCATGAGGTGACGTGCACGAGCGCGGCGGCGAACGGGAAAATCGAGGTGCTGCGTTGGGCGCGCGCGAACGGGTGCCCGTGTGGCGAGGGGACGTTTTCGCGCGCGGCACAGTATGGACAGCTCGAGGCTATGCACTGGTTGCGCGAGAACGGGTGCCCGTGGGACGAGGAGGTGTGCATGCTCGCTGCGAAGGGCGGGCAGCTCGAGACTCTGCAGTGGCTGCGCGCGAATGGATGCCCGTGGAACGAGATGACATGCGAGTTGGCAGCGCAGAACGGACATCGCGAGGTGTTCCGCTGGGCGCGCGCGCACGGCGCTCCGATGAACGTTGGTACGCGGGCCTTTGCGAAACAATTCAGCTGGCTTGGCGAAGATGATGATGCGTAGGGCGAATGTGATGCTGCTTTAGGACAAAAAAAATGATTTGAAAAAGAAAACACCTGTCCTCTCAAAGCCCGCACCTCGCGACGCGCAGCACCGCTTCTGGGTTCGTTTCCGGCAATTCTTTCGCCAGCGCCACGACTACGCTCGCCGGGTCCAGCCCTGAACCGGGCGGCCCTAACCCGAACTTCGCGAGCGCGCGACGCACCGCCGGCGCCGACGGTAGGCCAAACGCTTTCAGATACGTACCGAAAAGACCGCGGATGTCTTTCGGCTTTGTGGCATTGCTGTGGTGGTTCTTGGTATTCCCATTTACCCCGTCATCGCCGACGGACGACGTACCAGCCGGAACCGCCGCGCAAAACACATCGCCTTTGTAATACGAACAAAGCTCTTTGCCCGGCAAATCAAACCCCATTGCGCCAAGCGCGTCGCGGGTACACTCCCGGAACCCGGAGGCCAAAAAAGAAGGCATCAAGCGTTCTTGATGACGGTCTGATGAGTTAACGTTTGAGTTAACTTTCGAAACCCTCATCGTCGCCGCGCCGATCGCGACGTCCGCGACGGTGAGCGCGCGTTTGATTCGCGACCGCGCGTCATCCACGAGAACGGGCCGGACGCTGTTGTGCAAATTAATCGGCAAATTAATCGGCGAAGTACTCATCGAGTCATTCATCGACTGACTTGTCGAATTACTCATAGAACGAGTCACAAACAAACACGCCTCCACCGCGCCTCGCACCGCCCCCGCGCTGGCGTACGCGTCGATGTACGCGCTCGTCGCGGAAGGCTCCTCCAAGGACGCGCACTCCCGCAACGCCGCGACGCAAAACGACGCCAAGCTTGTTTTCTGCAAAAGGCGAGACTCGTTTTTTTTTGATTTTTCGTCCCCTCCTGAGTTATCATCGCGAATCGCGTCGCCGCACATCAGCCGCGCGAACCCGACTGAAGCTGGGTCTTGCACGAACGCCCCGAACACGTCACCGTGCGTCGCAGCGGCGCTGTGGTTTCCGTTGGTACCGCCGCCGGACGACCCGATTTCGAGGCGGGAATTTTCCAAAGCCTTCTCGTTCGCGGCGCGCACGGCGTAGTCGAAGGTTTCTTCGGCATTTTCAAAAGCGTTGTCCTTTTCCGTGGAGTCCGTTTCGAGTGAAAAGGTCCCCCCGGGCCCGGGCCCGGGCCCGGGCGGCGGCGGCGGTTTAAGCGCGTGCGACGCGTGTACCACCGAAAGGGAAACCCCCACGCCCGCCCGCGCACCGGTAGGGTCAGCGGTGTAAGGCAGCGCCCCCGCTAGCCGCTGCACCGGCAGCTTGCGCGTCGCATACAAGTTCTTTAGCGCGGGCGATTGTTGCGATGCGCGAGATCCTCCTCCCGACGCGACGCTGGCGCCGGCGCTCCCGTCCACCACCGACGGCCAGTACCGGTCGCCGACGACTTTCAGGGATACCAGGGTAGTCGGGTCCGGAAGCAGAAACGGCGTGGTGACCAGTTTGGTTGTTATTGTTTGTGTCCGAGCGTTACTCCGAGCGTTACTTTGCGTAACGGAAAACTCCCTCGTCGCAATCTCCACCGGCGCCGTGACGGAAACCCCGGACGCGGCGTCGACGGTTTCCAGGAGCCGCCTTGCGATGGATGAAAGAAGTGTCAGTATATTGCGATGGATGAACGAAGTGTCAGTATCAGCAAACAGTCAGAGTAATCGGGCCGAATAGTCTTGCAAAGTCTAGGTACGTACGGATAACCGACAAATACCAACCGTCAGTTGTTGGATTTGGGTTGGTAAGTACGCACCTGCGGCTCGCCAGGGCGTAGAGGTGCCTGAACGCCTGCAGGTGGCACCTGTTGTCGGATGCGTTTTGGGGGAACCGCGGGTAGGTGGCGAGCCACAGGGACGCCACGGACGCGGCGTCCGTGGCGAAACGCATGGTGCCCCCGCCGAGAAACAGAAAACCAATCGCGCTCGCCACGGAACAGTGCGCGCCGTAGGAAAGACCGGAGGCGCCGCCGTTCCCGGTCGTCGCGCTCGTCGCCGCGGCGGTCGCGCCTGTGTTTGTTGCGAAACGGGTCAGTATTGTATGGGCGAACAGTGTTGAGAGAGACTCGGAAGACACACACACTAGTGTTACACTGTAGACACAAGCTGTACGAAAAGTACTGCTGACATACCTGCGTTTGCCGCGTTCGCGCCGTGCCCCCTCCCGCGATCCAGGCGTAGCCGTAACCTTCGTAACACCCGGAACGTGTCGATGTCCCCGGTGCCGGCCATCACCGTGGCTAACGCGGTGGCGGAAACGCACACGCAGGTTTCAAGAGTAGGGCGGTCTACGAGCTCGCCGAGTTTTTTGCCAGCCGCAGCGGCGGCTTTCATGGCGAGGAACCGCAGGGTCATCGTTCTCAACGCCCGCCGCGCGTCGCCGTTCGCGGTACCCGCGAACCGCAAACCAAGCGCCATGCAAGCACCCGCTAACGCGTGCACGTGCGCCTGCGCCAGGGCTTCCCGGTCGGCGTTGTCATCCGCGAACGCGTCGAACACGGAGCCGATTTTCGGGTGGCAGGAGCTGCGAGTGTGGGGGAAAAGTGTCAGCCGTCAGTCACGTGTTGGGCGATGTATGGGCAAACAGTGTACGTACGGCCAATCGGCAAACAGTGTGTCCCCGGAGTTGGGAAAGGTCCGCCGGCGCACCTTCCGGTTCTGGGTTCGTAAAACGCCGATCCGGCAATTTTCGTCAACGGCGGGCGGAGCAACGGCGGGAGCTGACCCTCCATCCAGTCAATGCTCGGCTCAACGCTGTCCCACATAATAAGCGCCTTGGCGCATACCCGGGTTAGCACGAAATCGGGCCGCACGTGGTCCAACGCGTAGTGCGTCCCCGGCGGGTTCAACAAGTCCGCGACCGAAGAATCGTTGGTTTTCTGTGATTGGGAAAAATAAGTGTCAGTCGGTCGGACCGTGTGTATATCCGGGATTGGTATGAGTAAACAGTCAGGGTAACAGTCCGAGGGAATGCGCCCTTCTGGTCGTAATAACCGTCCCTTCGCAGGACGAGTATATCGCAATGTATGGACAACAGTCACCAGCTTCGGTAATAGTCCCTTCTGGTCGTAATAGTCCCTTCTGGCACGAGTATGGGCAAACAGAGTCAGCGGGATTTGGGAAACGCGCAAACATACGTACCAGAAACATCAAACCCAGCGCCAGCGCGGCGCCAGGGCTCGTGGCGTCCACGTTTATCATGGCACCGCCGCGCATGATCTGCCCTCCCGTTCCACCGGCGCCGCCGCTGTTTCCAGACTGGTTCGTGGACGCGTTGTTCCCTGCGTTTGTTCCGTCGGTACCGTCGGCATCGTCGGCGCCGCTCCCAACGCCTCCCGTGCCATCTCCTCCCGAAAACAAATCCTCAAAACTCAAAGGGTCCACGTCCTCCGCGCTCCACCTGCGATTGTTTAAGAAACAGTGTGAGTCCTTGTGTTGGCAAACGTAGGTGCCTGGATTCGGGAAACGCGCGACATGATTTGGGAAACGCCAAAGGCCGTACCCGTCCACGCCTCCGTTGGCGTCGCTGGACAACAAATCAACCGAGCTTTGGCCTTGATTGCCTGCCAGACTGTTTTCAACCTGCGCTTGGTACGCGTCGCGTTGGTTTCCTCCGCGTCCGCCGGGAATCGACGCACCGGTTGTGGAAAAGCTCCCCCCCCCGTCCCCCCCCCCGAGGTACCGCTTTAACCGCTCCACTATCCGCAAATCGGATAAACCAACCGCGGTTTTCCCCACGCCTAAACAGGTTAAACCCAGCGCGAACCCCGCGCAAAGCGCGTACCCTTCCCGTCCGCCTTTCGAGTGCGCGCTTTGCGTCTCGTTACCGCCGCCGCCGCCCCACCTCGCGGAGGTTCGATCCGGATCGGCTCCTATTTCTCGCAACACGATCTCCACGGTTCGCCTGTGGGATGTTTGCTGGTACAAAAGACCAATTGACACCAAAGCGGCGCTTTGCGCTAACAAACTCACCTCCACCTCGGGGAACGCCACGGGGTGCACCGCGGGGACGTGTAGGAAACACATCTTCGCCACGTCGTTTTTCGCGCTCCCGCGCCACGCGCAAGCGGTGCCGAGCAGCGCCGCTACTGTGGTCAAATCGTGCTCCTGCACTAAGTATCGGTACAAATCCGTGTTGCTTAACTGTTTCAGCGCGCCCGTTATCCCGAGCGCGAGCAAAACACCCGCGTGCGCCTGCGATTGTTACACGAAAAGGGGTTAACGTCTTTCGGGCCGCGTGTATTACGTAATTACGGGCGGACAATCGGCAAACAGTGTGTGTGTGTCTTGATTTGGGAAAGCCGAAAAGCACGTACGTTACTCGGCGTCTCAGGTTTGTTGAAAAGAATCCAGCTTCTTGTCAACTCGCCTCGCGCCTGCGCCGCGAGCGCCAGCCCCGACGCGACGCCGTTGTGGAACTCGGGCCAGTGCGTGAACTCGGCTCCGGCTGTACCGGATGCGGTTAGGTCGAGCGCGACAACGGCGCCTCGCTGCGTGGGCAAACACCCCGCCAAGGTGAGAACTGGAATTTTTAACGTTTCAGTCGGTCGGCACCGCGCCGTGCCTAACGTGAACGCGCCCCTGCCAACCGCGAGCGCCGCGGTCCGAGGCGCCAAAGCCCACAGCCGCTGCTGCTGCGCCACCACCGCCTCCGGGTCCCCCGTTTCGCTCCCGTCTCCGGCGTGGTCGTTCTCGGAGCTTAGCGAAATCGGGGTGGGTGACGAGCTTCCCAGCAAAAACCGAACCTCGCGCAAACGCAAATCGCGCGCGAACAACAGGGGGCCGATGAAACGCGCGAGGTGCGACATGCCGTCGTGAGCGGTGGTCGCGTCGCCGTCGCCAGAACCTCCTTGCTCTCCTTGCGTGTTACCTTGTCCGTTACCTCCGCTTCCGTCATCGTGGTTCCCACCGTTACCCAAATCGAGGTCGCTATCCTCGGTATCCCCCGCGCCGTCACCAGGCACCAAGCGCACCCGGGTGTCCACCGCGCTCGGCGAGGCACTCGTCGTGGGATTTGGTCTTCTTGTGGACATTCCTTCCAAAAGATCTTCACGAGCACCGCCTGCCCCGCGCCCGCCCCCCGCCGCCGATTGCGCCATAGCCAGGTCGTCCCGCCCCACCAGCGCGTACGCCTGTGCCGGCCAGTTATCCGGCGGGAAACACCGACACAACCGCATCGTGTCTCGTAACCGCAGCCCTAACAAACTCGGCACGCGTTCCAGTTCGCTTAAACCGAACCCGGCGCGCGTCATCGCCATCGCGGTTGTTTCCGCCAGGGTGATTGCGGCGTGGACGTCACCAACCGCCGCCGCCGCGTCAGCGCGGGCGGATAACTCCGCAAAGGCGAGGATATTCGCACACCACGTGATGGAAGTACCGGGTGCGCGAGTGGGGGTCGTTTCGTCGTCGCTGAATCGTCGCATTTCGTTGAGCACCGGTTTCGGAACGAGCGAGCGCCAATCCGTTTGATGCGCGGTTTTCTCCGTCGAGGTATCCATCGATCCACTTGTCGAGGTACCCTTGGTTTCTTCACTTATCGTAAACACCAGCTCCAGCGCGCGACACACGTCAGGCGCGACGCCGCGCCCGTTGGTCGGTTGGTTCGCGCTCCACACACCAGCCGCGGCGAGCGTCCGCGCGGCGAGATTCGCATCGTCGGAGGTGAGTCCGCCGCCTGAGATAAAATAAAAGAAGGTGTCAGTCTTGTATGGGCAAACAGTGTTGGGATTTGGGAAAGGGAATACGCACCCGACTTGACGTCGTCGCCGCTCGAGGAGACGCCGAGGTCCCACTCGAACCAAGCCTCCCTGGCGTGGTGGTCCAGGTACGTAACCGCTTCGTGGGCAAGTGCGTGCGCGGTCGCGTCGGCGCTCGAAAACTACGCCAAATAAAAGAAAGTGTCAGTATTGCAGTGGCAAACAGTCTTGGGATTTGGGAAGTGCAATACGTACCTGCGCCGCGCACGCGGTTGCGAGTTTTACGCAAAGCGCGCGTAAAGGCACCAACTGCGGCTGGGCCAAAACATCAAGCTTACACGACTCATACGCCGCGTGAGTGGTTCGCAAAAGCGACATCGCCCTTTCCACGTGTGTCTTACTCAAACGAGGCGCACTGCGTTCACTTTTTGGCGTCACCGACGGCGCCGAGTTAGCACCGGCGACGTCCACGACGCGACCCGGAAAAACATTTCCACCGCAAATTCCGGAGCTCGACTTTTCCGCAGCCGCAGCCAAGGCTAGGGACGGGTACTTACCCGCCGTCTCTTTGTGCCACTCGCTTCGCAGCAAATACCCCCACGCGTCGTCGTCGTCGTCGCCGTTTGTGCCGTCGCCGTCGTCGTCATCGCTTTGTTTTGAACCTAAATCGTCCTGCATCACGTTCGAACTACTGTAACTGTCGCACCCGCACCAACTCAACAACGACACGCAGACCCGGCCCCACTCCTCGTTCGGCGACCCCGCCTCCGCCGCCGCGGCGAGCACGATTTCCATCGCGTGCGCTCGCGAAACGGTTCCGTCGGTGTCGGTGTTGATGTCGCTTTGAATCATCGTCGTCAGGTTTTTTTCGTTCGCACCCGGCGTGCCGTGTTGCGCATCACGAACCCCGGCGCAATCCAGGGAAGCGTCGATGGCGCGCAGAATGGTGGCCACCGCCGGCGAACGCGGCGCGGCGGGAAGCGTTAGCCGTATTTTGGTTCCGTCGCGCAACTCCGCGGTGACTCGGCTGCCCACGTGGCTGTGCAGCCCGACAATACTCGCGACAACAGAGGCGGTTTCCTGGCCGCCTCCATTGTTGTCATCGTCGCCGCGGCCGTGCGTGTCGCGTTCGGAATCTGAAAAGGGTGACATGAACAACGGCGTGTCGTTTCGCCACGTCATCGCCACTCTTTTCCCGCAAAGCAGAAACAACCCTTCGTCCGTTACAGCGGCGACGTCAGTCAATTTCGCTCGTGACGCCTCCACCAAACTCGCAGTTTTTACGCGCGCGTGCGAAAAGAAAAAGGTCGGGGCGGACGAACCGTCACCCGAGACACCAACAAACGAATACCCTCGCAAAACCCCATCGCCGCCCAACACGCACAGGCGCGGCGTTGTTTTGTCATCGTCGTCGTGCGCCATCCCAACGAACTTTTTTTGTTAAAAAAACGTGTCAGTCTTGTATATGCAAACGTGGAGGCGGGATTTGGTGAAAGGGCAAAGGCCGTACCTTCGCGGGTCGCTCCGCGAAACCTTTCGGTTCCGTCCACACCCGGCGCAGCGAAAGCCTCGCAGGAGAGACGCTTTGCGAATGCGTCTCAAAGTCAACGAGGATCTCGTTTTTGTTTTCTGGCAGGATCTCGGAAGCGTCGTCCATGCGCTCGTCGCAAACGTCCGTCGTTTCTCCCGGTCTCCTCCGCTCGTCACCAAACTCGTCATCAAACCCGTCGTCAAACGGCGCGTCCGCGGCGTTAGCGTAGGCGCTGGTACAGGGCGCGACTCGCCACAGCGCGTGCGCCTTGCGTGTCGGGTCGTGCGTTAAAATAAACACCGAGTCGTACGAACTCCACACTAAACACTCCGTGGGCGCCGGTACCGAGCGCGTCGTTTCGTTGTTGTGTACGGAAGAATCGGCACCTTCCACGGCAACCACGGCTAAGGGCTCATCCAGCGGGTGTCTCAGCGCGAACAACCCAGTGCGAGTGCGCATCAGCAAGCCCATCGCGGTTGGAAAGAAATCCCCGAGCTGGTCTTTGGGGAGCGGCGCCGTTTGCGTGGCGCCGCCCGGGGTGTGGGTCCAGATGGATTTTTGTAACCGCACGCAAAGCGTGGGAACTTCCTTGACGCCTCGGAACCAGGAAAAGGATTCGCAGAAAGCATCGCGGGCGGCTTCTGTGTTTCGATATCCTCGGTCGCGAGCTTCGGTTGTGTCGGCGTCGGCGTGCACCGCCGGTCGGTCATCCCGGACAACACCGTCAACAAATTCCCTCCGAGAGTCCGCGACGAGTCTCCGAGCCGATTCTCGTTCCCGCCGCACAAACGCCGAGCTCTCTTCCCGAAAGAACACCCAGGTGGCTTGCTTGGCGATTTCGTGTTCTGGAAACACGGTTTTAAGCCGCGTAACCCCCCCGGAGCTCCACACCAACCTTGATCCGCCGTCCAGGAAAATCTCCTCGTCGTGGTCCACGTGCAGCGGGTCGTCGTTTTCACAAAACGCCCCCGGGAAAAGAATCGTCTTTCCGCCCGCGATGCTTACCTCGTCCCTGGCTTGAATGGACTTGGTGCGCCGCAGCGAAAGCGTTTGCCTGCGGGCTGGTTTCATGGAAGGTCGTCCT
>Ga0114995_10003548_pt1 | contig 10575 bp, 9 predicted proteins | sample ArcticOcean_MG_C_11_FD_87038 | JGI IMG/M metagenome (GOLD analysis project Ga0114995, IMG submission 87038) | Marine microbial communities from western Arctic Ocean - ArcticOcean_MG_CB2_154 | ecosystem: Environmental > Aquatic > Marine > Oceanic | place: Arctic Ocean: Canada Basin | collected... | reverse complement strand
GGTGGGCGGGGTACTTAAATACTTTATGGCTGTTATTATTATAGTTCCAGGGATTGCTCTTTATGGAATTCTGGGCGATAGTCTGTCTGAGCCAGATTTAGCCTTTCCCTACCTAGTAAAAACATATCTTCCAAATGGGGTAAAAGGAATTATACTCTGTGGTTTATTTGCCTCATTAATGAGCACTGTAGATTCTACATTCAACTCACTAGCAACTCTTTGGTCTACAGATATTTATGCAACTTATATCAATAAAAAAGCAACCGATCGAGAAAAAATTAATGCTGGAAGAAAAACAATTCTCTTTAGCTTAGGAACTGCTTTAATAATGGGGTTCGTTTTATTGTATCTTAAATTTGACAATCCTAACTCAGCATTTACGCATACCCTTAATAATTTACGTTATTATATTAACTGTGGTATCGTTGTATTAATCTGTGCTTCAGTGTTATTAATTAAACCAAATAAAAGAGTTGTATTCATTGCTTTTATTGCTTCACTTCCAATTAATATTGCGCTACAATTCTTATTTCCTGAGATGAATTACTTTCTCAGAGCCTTCTGGGTAATTTTTAGTAGTTTACTTATTGCATTATTAGGAAATAAAGGTGGTGTTCACAAATTAACATCTCTTTTTCAACCCTCTAGTAGAAGAATTAAAAATTGGGGATGGGCTTTGGCTATTAGTTTACTATTACTTCATATTATTTTTCATTAAATCTAACTAAAAACAATACTGTATTACTAGGGCATTGTTTTTCCGATAAAAACATTCACTTTAGAGTTTATCGGATTACCACTAGCTCTTCTATTGGCAACAACTTGGCCAGAGTGCCATATGGCATCAGAAATAGGACCATTAATCATATTCCAAAAAGGGAAAGTCATTTTTTCACCATTCCGGTTTAAAATAATTGTTAAGGATGAAAAATCCTTTATATCTTTAAGACTATGATATACAGCTAGTAGGTTGTTTAAAGTTTTCTCACGCAAGGCTTCATAACTAAGTTTATCTTGATCATACGTAACTTCTTTCCCTTCCATTGTTAAAACCATCGCTGAGCTAAGATCATAGATATGCTTAATGACTTCAAAAGTAGATCTACTGTCATCACTTGGCTTATAATTTAAATCTTTTTCTAGCAAAGATTCTGTTGCCCAATAAAATCGATATCCTAATCCTTCAATCATTCTTGATACAATATTAGTAGGAGAATAGTCTGATGAGTAGCTGCCTATTTCAAAAAATGGTAATTGTTTTTGTTGAGAATTCATAGTAACTAAAATTAATAAAAATGAGAGTGTAATTATTTTTTTCATGGCTTATTAAACTTATAAAGTAAAACCAATATAATGGAATTGTTTACTTTTTTGCTTTGGAGTAAATATATTTATTTAAGATAATAATTTAAGGAATTTAAATTAAATTTTCAAAATTAATTTTAAATCACAATTAATTATAACTACATTAGTTGTTAATAAAAACTAATATTAATCAATTACACTAATTAAATATGAAAACAAGAAAAATTACAGTGCTATTACTTATGATTCCTTTTTTGGTAATGTCTCAAAAAGAAAAAAATGGTAAAGTTTATAAAAATCATCCAGCCATAGCAATCGTAAATCAATTTAACAAAGCGTATGTTGATGGTGATGTTGAAACATTAAAAAGTCTTGTAAGTGATGATTTTAAGATGTGGAATTCTATGAATAATAACCCTAACTACAAAGGAGGAGACATTAATAATCTGACAGGACAATCTGCCTGGATGAATAAGAATTTTGTAGACATGTCTATTGAAAATAGAGGTTCTGCATATTCTGATGCTATAGAATATAAAGATGATGGGACCTATGTCTATACTTTCCAAATGTTTACTGCTTGGGATAAAAACAATGGGTTTAAAATTAAAACACCTCGAAACGGCACCTTTATTTTTGATAAAGAAGGCAAAAAAATAAAACGTTTTTTATGGTCTGATAATCAAGCTGCATGGGATAAATGGAGTATTTCTAGAGAAACAGTTAAGAATGGTGTCATTTATAAAGATCATCCATCTATTGGAATAGTTAGAAAAGTATACTATCATTTAGCACAGGGAAACATTGAAAAAACATTTCAAGATTTTGGTAAAAATGCAAGAATATATGATAGTAATTTAACTGATAAAGATTATAATTCTTTAGAAGAACAAATAGAAAGCGTTACCAATGTACTAAGTGAATTTGAAATAGTATCAATTGATGAAGTAGGATATCCAGATTACCTAGACTATGAAGGAAATGGAGGCGTAGCTTTATCTTGGTGGAAATTTACTTTCAAAAACAAGAAATCTGGAGAGATGAAAACTATGAAACTACATAGTCAAATGTGGTTTAATAGTGAGGGCAAAATTGGTAGGGAAGATGTGTATTACAACGGAGCTATTTTTAACTAACAAAACTTGAAATATAAAATTACTTGTAATACAATAACTTATTATTTATATAAACTAAACATATGAAAAAATTACTTTTTGGATTTGCATTACTTGCATCTCTTTCAATGACCGCTCAATACTATTCTATTACTTATGTATCTGTAGCTTCAGAAAATATTGAAGAATTTGAACGAAAAGAAACTACCTATTGGGCAAAAGTAAAAAAAGCAGCAATAGACAAGGGTGAACAAAACCTTTGGTTATTGGCGCGTAAAGTAGGAACTGCTGGCAACAATGATGTTAATTATGCCTTTGTAAATGGGTACCCATCATTAGAAGCAATGTTAAGCACATCTTGGAATCCTGAAACACTAGGGTTTAATGTTCAAGACGCTATGTCTCCTTATACCGTTTATGAAATTCACAACTATAAAGTGTTAGATCAAATTCCTGGACAGGGAGGAAAATATTCTGTATGGAATTATGCTCGTCCAAAAAATATGAAAGGATTTGTGAGTGAAAACCAAAATTTATGGAAGCCCATGATGGAAGAAACAATTAAAAGCGGTGAATCAGGTTTAACAAACTGGGGTATTGGAGCTAAAATTTATCCAATGGGGCAAGATGAAAGTACGGTAATGACATGGGATGGCTACAAAACTCTTGTTGATGCAATGAAAGCTTTAGATGTTTCAGATTTTACGCCACCATCAAAATCAAAAATGAATGATTATGATCCAGATGGATTCAGGCTTCGTGTGATTTGGGAACAAGTAATGGCTGTTGAACAATAGAAATCTTAAAATATAGAAAATGAAAAAAATAATAGTAGTATTCTTATTGGCAATAATTACAATTTCTTGTAATAATGTAAATGAGTCAGAAACACAAAGCACTCCTAAAGCAATTGGGGTTGAAATTCCTAATGATAGTACAAGAATCTCACTTTATGGAGGAGATATGACCACTACACGACTTTGGGAGGCATATATTAAAGCACACAATGAAAAAGATTTAAAAACTATTCAAAATATTAATGATGATAGTTTTAAAGGATATCCACCTAATGGGGATGTTATTGATGGATCTAAAGCACATATTGTATTTTTAGAAGATTGGTTTTCAAAGAGTAGTCCAAAGTGGACAACTAAATATATGATTGCCAATCAATTTACTGACACAAAAGGAGTATTAAATCAATGGGTCACTTCTGGACAAGATTTAACTGACACAGTAGAGGGTGAAGAAGTTACTTTACACCACGTGCATGATGTACTTTTTGTGAATGGAAAAATTAAAATGATATACGTTTATGAAAGAGCGAAAGCAAAAGAATAAAATTGGAGTTACTCATTTTTAATAAGAGAAAGATTTCAAAAATATTTTTTTGAAGCCCTACCATACCGGTAGGGCTTTTTTATCCCATCAATCAAAAAAAATCTTCTTTTGAAGAGTATTATTAAAATTTAATATTCTGTTCGACTTAAAAAAATTATCTTTCAATCCAAAATAATACATTCATCAAATAATCAATAACCTATGCTATTCTTATCATTTATTGGATTCACCGCTTTAGTAGCAATTATCTCCTACTTAAAAACTAGAAACATGAAAGAAACCTCTTCAGATGGTTACTTTCTTGGTGGACGAAGCTTAACAGCTGGAGTAATTGCAGGATCTCTTTTACTCACCAACTTATCTACTGAACAAATTGTTGGACTAAACGGATCTGCCTATCAAAGTGGCTTATCGGTAATGGTGTGGGAAACACTTGCTGCCATTGCTATGGTAGTAACAGCCATGTTTTTACTACCTAGATATTTAAAAGGTGGGTTAACAACCGTTCCTGGGTTTTTAGCAAAACGCTTTGATGTAGCTACAAAAACATTAACCTCCGTTTTATTCTTGTCTGGTTATGTGGTTGTACTTCTTCCAGTGATTTTATACTCAGGCTCACTAGCCATTAGCGGAATGTTTGATATTCCTGAATTATTGGGAGTAAGTCACACTCAATCTATATGGATTTGTGTATGGGGAATAGGAATTATTGGATCTGTCTATGCAGTATTTGGTGGCTTAAAGGCTGTTGTTGTATCAGACTCTATTAATGCAATAGGCTTACTAATTGGTGGGCTCTTAATCCCTGTATTTGGTTTAATGATGATTGGTGATGGAAGTCTTTTAGATGGGCTTTCTATTTTAACCAGTGAAAACCCAGAAAAATTTAAATCTATGGGTGGCCCAACAGACCCAGTCCCTTTTTATACCATATTTACAGGGATGATGTTGGTACAATTGTTTTATTGGGGAACCAACCAACAGATTATTCAAAGAGCGCTTGGAGCAAAAGATTTAAAAGAAGGTCAGAAAGGTTTATTATTAGCCTCATTTATAAAAATATTGGGTCCTATTATTGTTGTTTTACCTGGTATTATTGCCTTTCATCTTTTTCAAGGAAATTTAGAAAGTGCAGACAGCGCCTATCCAATGTTGGTTAGAAAAGTTCTTCCTACGGCTTGGGTTGGTTTCTTTGCGGCAGTATTATTTGGAGCCATTTTAAGCTCTTTTAACAGTGTTTTAAATAGTTCTGTAACCTTGTTTGGAATTGATGTTTACAAACAGCACATTAATAAAGAGGCAGACGAAAAAACTATTGTAAAATACGGGAAAATCTTTGGAGTTGTTTTGGCAATTGCTTCGATGTTTATTGCACCACTTATTGCAAATGCTGGGAGCTTATTTGATTATTTACAAGAGATTAATGGAATTTATAGTATTCCTATTTTAACCATTATTGTAGTTGGTTACTTAACAAAACGTGTTCCAGCAATTGCAGCTAAAATTGGCTTAGCTTCTGGTTGTCTGTTGTACATTACTAGTCAGTTTTTTATGCAACCTTATTTTGTGTCTAAGGCATTAGAACTGGCAAAAGATGGTGGTATTACAGATGAAGCTGCTTTAGCTTTAATTGAAGCACAAGCATATCCTCACTTTTTAGATGTAATGGCTATTTTATTTATAATGAACGTAGTAATTATGTTAATTATTGGTAAGCTATACCCAAGAAAAGAGGCATTTGTTCAAGAACACACAAAACAAGTAGACATTACTCCTTGGAAATATACAACACAAGTTGGAATGACTATTTGTGTGATTGTAATTGCAATCTATATTTATTTTGCCTAATCACAATAGAAGATAATTGGAACAAGAAATACCCACAGTAATGTGGGTTATTTACTTTTTTGTGAAAGAAAAAACCCAAGTGAATAATTCAAGTTCTTTAAAAGCAGTATCCCAACTATTATGACCTACTCCTTCATAAGTTGTAAATCTAGTTTCCTTATTATATCGTTTCATGTTTCGAAACATTCTTTTAGAGTAGCCATAAGAAACTATAAGATCATTGCTGCCATGAAAAATCCAAAAAGGAGTATTACTTAGTGTCTTTGACCATGAAGGATTACCTCCACCACAAATTGCAAATGCAGCTGCAAAATAATTTGGCATTCTAGCTACCAACTCAAATGTTCCCATACCTCCCATGGACAGCCCACCAATATATCGTCTTGTAGTATCAATTTTATATGATTTCTCCAAGTCGTTTAAAAACAACTCTACTAATTCTTGAGTACGATATTTCCCTAATTTTTTTTGAAATTTAAATTTTTTCTCTTTTTTTTGAATCTGATTTTTTTGAACACTAGCCCAATATGAATTCTCAGGACACTGAGGAAATACTACAATTGCAGGATGTTTTTGTCTAAACTCCTTTGATTTGAAAAGAAAACTCCCGTGAATTAACTGCTGCTCATTATCATTACCTCTTTCTCCTGCTCCGTGGAGAAAAACAACCAAAGGGTAAGACTTATTTGGATTATAGTTTTCTGGAAGTAGTATGCGATACGGAAGCGTATCATTTTGGCTTATATATTGCTTTGTTTCATAGTCTTGACCAAAAGCAGCAACAACTGATAACATCAAAAAAAAATAAAGAGGATACTTCATGAAATAAATATAGGAAATCTTACTAAGATATTTCTAAAAAAAAAACTGACTCATAACTAATCTATTGCACCCATAAAAAAAGGAGTTACCAATACAATGATAACTCCCAAATACTTTTTAATGGTATCAAAAATTAGAAATCTCTAGCGTATTGTACCATAGACGTAATTTTACCATCTAGATTAAAGTAGAAAATTTCAAATAATTCTTTTTCCCATACCTTTCCGTTTTTAAAAACTCTAGTTTCTTTAGACATCACTTGAACACCTGAGGCAGCATCTGTATTGTATATTTTTAAAGGAACAATTGCATAAGGAACCCAACTAACAGATTTGTAATCCTTAAACAAATCTCCCATTTCTTCTTTCTTTAGTTTCTGAGCTTCTCCTTTATAATTATTTAAAACAGCCATATCAGCAAAAGGTTCCGAGAATCCAGCCGCATTCATATCATTATAATCTTTGATCATCTTTTCTATGATTTCAACTTCATTTCTATCTGAGAAAACTAATGGCCTCCCTGAGTATTCGCTAGTACCTTCTCCAATAAATTTTCCTCCATAAGATTTTCCAAAATTAGAGGAATCTATAGATTTCCATTGTCTAAAAGCGTCTACTTTTCCCTCTTTATTAAAATTAAAAAACTCCATAAGATCTAATTTTTCATAAGAGCCATTTTTATAATGACGTTCCTCTTTAGACCATGCCAATACTTTAGTGTCTGGATCACCTGCTAGTTTTACTGGAATAACTACATATGGTTTCATACTTATAGAATCCATAGATTCTAACCATTCTCGTGTAGTTTCTACTCCATTTTCCCCAAGAAATTCAGCATCATAATGTTTTACTAACTCGTCTGTATTCTGGGTGCTATATGCCTCTGACAACATCAAAAGCTTTTCTGACATAGCATTGTCTCCAATACTATAAGTTTTTCCATAATTATCTCCTTCTACTAGATTTTTACCACCATTTGTAGTACAATTAATTAGTAAAACAGATACCATTAGAAAAATAATTTTTTTTAAAAATAATTTCATAATATGAGTTTTTTTAGTTTCTATAAGAAAGTAATTTAGGGAAATTATATGAGGTTTCAAAATATAGTAGTGTCTATTGCCTATAAAAGAGACTCCGAAACAGCTAAAGAATTGCACAAAAAAATTTAGTATCTTTAACATAATTCTTAAATTTTTAGAACAAATGATTGTCTGGCACAAAACTTTAGTTGAAAAAACACGAATTAAATTGAACCTTTCATATTACCAATTGTATTGGATCTGCTTTATAAAAGGAGTTGTGGTTTGTTATATATTGATGCTGTTTTCAAAATAATCATATCACAATTATCCCTACACTTTTAAATAGTTTTGTACTTTCCATCTTTAATATCACTACATCATATATGAATTTTCTCTTAGCCGCTTCTCTCATACTATTTTTAATGGTCATTCTGTGGCTTATTAGTATTCCATTAAAAAATGTTAGTATTGTTGATGCTTTTTGGGGAACTGGTTTTGTGGTTGTAAATGTTGCCTATTTTATGCTGGAGACTCATATGTATACTCGTAATTTAGTTGTTCTATGTTTAGTAAGTGTATGGGGAATTCGGCTATCTGCATACTTATTCAAAAGAAATTATGGAAAGCCTGAAGATTTCAGATACCAAGAATTTAGGCGACATTATGGAGCAGAAAGATATTGGTGGTTCAGTTTTTTTCAAGTTTTTGTTTTACAGGGAACCTTAATCATGTTGGTTTCTTTACCATTATTTGGAATTCATCATGAAACTGTTAGTAACGAACTAAACGCCATTGATTATATAGCTTTATTATGTTGGTGTATAGGATTTTTATTTGAAGCTATTGGTGATTATCAATTAACAATATTTAAGAAGAATCCTGATAATAAAGGCACAATTCTTAAAACTGGTTTATGGCGCTATACTAGGCATCCAAATTATTTTGGTGATGCAACAGTTTGGCTGTCGTTTGGGCTATTTTCAATAGCCTCCGGAGGTTATTGGCAGATAGTTGGTGCATTGGCTATGATCTACTTAATTATTAATATTTCAGGAGTTGCTATGTTAGAAAAATCATTGCAAAAAACAAAACCAGGATATAAAGAATACGTAGCATCTACAAATGCTTTTATCCCTTGGTTTCCTAAAAAAGCTAAAAATGATTAAAGTTCTTTCGGAAAACATATGGCTCATTATTTTCTTTATTTGGGGGCTTCCATTGTCTTATTATAGAAGTAATTTCAGAAAAATAGTCTATCAAACAGATAGTTGGTTCATAAATATAAAGCCTTTATTTATTACCGAGCTTAAGGGGCTTTTTGGCAATCTATATCCAGCAAATCAACACTATAAGAAAGCACGGAATTTTTATCGTTTTTATCTGTTGATCTATTTGGTATTATTTCTATTTTATTATTTCTATTAAAATCTTCATTCTATTAAAATAGCCTCAATATCTTGTTCTGAAATCACAGGGTTTGCTCCTTTATTTTTAGCAACTAGTGCACCAACAGCACAAGCAGTGTCTATGGCTTTTTGTGGAGCTACTTTTTTTAGCAATGCGTCTATTAATGTAGCTAAAAAAGAGTCTCCAGATCCAACAGTATCTGCTACTTTAACCACGTATCCATCATTGTAGAAAAAGGTGCCTTCATAAAAAAGAACTGCCCCTTTGCTTCCTTTTGTAACACAGATATTTTGAGTAGTTGTATGTGAAGCTATAAATTGTACCTGATCCTCTATCGTTTTAAGTGTAACCCCTAAGCTTGTGCAAATTTCTATAAGTTCATCATCATTAAACTTTATAAAGTGTGCTGCTTTCATTAGATTAGTTAACACAGCAATGGTATAATGAGGTGGTCTTAAATTAACATCAAATACAGCAAAACTAGAAAGGGTGAGAAGTTTTTTAAGAGTAGTTTCTGACTGCTTATTTCTAGAAACTAGGCTCCCAAAAATAAAAGCATCTGATACCTTAACCAACGATAAAAGACGTTTATTTATCTCTATAAAATCCCAAGCACAAGGGTGTGTAATGGTATACGAAGCAGCTCCTTTTTGGTCTAAAGCAACAGCTACTTTACTGGTTTCATAATTTTTATTGATTTGTATATTACCCGTATAAACTCCTTGTTCTTCAATAAAATGCAGTAATTCTTTTCCATTTTTATCATCTCCGACGCTACTAATGATTGTAACATCATTCTGAAAAGAATGCAACCGTAGAGCTACATTTAAAGGTGCTCCTCCTATTTTTTTATGCGTTGGAAAAACATCCCAAAGCACTTCGCCAAAACACGTTATTTTATTCATTAATTAGAATTCGTTAATGATTCTGATACTGCTTCCAAAGATTTCCCTTTTGTTTCTGGAACGTACATTTTTATCCAAACTAATTGCAATAGCATCATAAATGCAAAAATAGCAAAAACAGTTACTGCTCCAATAGAATTAAAAAGTATAGGCACTAAAGAAGGAATAATTGCTGCCAAAACCCAATGAACCGAGCTTCCAAATGCTTGTCCTGAAGAACGTAAATGATTTGGGAAAATTTCAGAAATAAAGACCCAAATAACAGCCCCTTGACCTATTGCATGAGAGGCTATAAATGCAAACAATGATATGGGAACAATCATACCAGACCAGTCATTGTAAAAACATAATGAAACAATACTTAATGAAACAATGTATCCAACAGATCCAATATATAATAACTGCTTTCTGCCCAATCTATCAATTAAAAACATTCCCAATAGGGTAAAAACAAAGTTTGTAATACCAAGGCCTATAGACCCCAATGCTCCTGCTTGCTCTGCCAAACCTGCTTCTGCAAAAATTCTATTGGCATAATATAAAATGGCATTAATGCCACTAAATTGATTAAAAAAAGCAATAAAAAAAGCTAAGGATAAAGGAATCCCATATTTTTTACTGAAGATGCTTTCTGCATCATCTGTGCTTTTTTGAGAATTAACAATCAAATTTACTTGCTCTACTATATCGCCTTCATTGTCATATAAGCTTCTAAAAACTTGCTTTGCTGCTTCAATATTATTTTTTGCAGTAATTAACCATCTCGGACTTTCAGGAATTGCAAACATCATAACTGTGTAAATAATTG
>Ga0114995_10003538_pt1 | contig 10598 bp, 11 predicted proteins | sample ArcticOcean_MG_C_11_FD_87038 | JGI IMG/M metagenome (GOLD analysis project Ga0114995, IMG submission 87038) | Marine microbial communities from western Arctic Ocean - ArcticOcean_MG_CB2_154 | ecosystem: Environmental > Aquatic > Marine > Oceanic | place: Arctic Ocean: Canada Basin | collected... | reverse complement strand
GTGAAGCCGTCATATGGCTTGTCTGATGTGCAGATTGCAGACATGATTAAGGCGAGTTGGACTAATGTGGAAGGTGATCGTAGTGCTCGCAGTTTGCGCGAGCAGCAAGTTGATGCAGATCGTCTTGTAGAGGCGGTGACCATGGCGCTTGCAGAAGATGCAGATCGCCTACTTACAGTGCAAGAGAAGAAAGGTATCGTTGATCAAATGGAGGCGCTGGTCGCCGCCCGTAATGGCCAAGATCATCATGCCATTGCTAAACAAATTGAAGTCATGGCTAAGGCTAGTGATGCCTTTGCAGCCATGCGTATGGATTACAGTATTAAACGTGCCCTCGCGGGTAAGGCTGTGGATCAGTTGTAATACAATTGGCCCCAATAATCGCAAACTTAGGATGTCACAAGCTTAGGAGCTAACTTAGATGCCACAAATTATTATTTTGCCCCATGCCGAACACTGCCCTGAAGGGCTTGTGTTTGAGGCGCCTGCTGGGCAAACTATTTTAGATGCTGCCAAAGACAATGGCGTTGATATCGAACACGCCTGTGAAAAGTCATGCGCTTGCACAACGTGCCACGTTGTAGTGCGTGAAGGGTTTCGCTCCATGATTGAGTCTGATGAATTAGAAGATGATATGTTGGATAAGGCGTGGGGTCTGGAGCCAGATTCTAGGCTTAGTTGCCAGGCTGTTATCGCCGAGGATAATTTGGTAGTGGAAATTCCCAAGTATACTATTAACATTGTGTCCGAAGCGCATTAGGCCAGTTAGCGGCCTCAGGAGGTTTTTATGAGTATGGTTTGGACAGATACGCTAGATATTGCTATTGAGTTATATGAAACTCATCCAGATGTAGATCCACGGTTTGTGCGGTTTACAGATTTAATGGAGTGGGTTATGGCTTTGCCAGATTTTAATGATGACCCTAACCGTTGTGGGGAAATGATTTTGGAAGCTATCCAGGCTGCATGGATAGGTGAGTTGGATTAGTGCTCTATCATACGGTTATGGTCTATTAAAGGCGCATAAAACAGCGTATAATTATGCCGTCAAAATTATCGTACGTATTAGTACGTCTTTGCTTTTTTAATATTAACCCATTTAATGGGTCCCACTGTTTGGAGAATACCATGGCGGTAGAACGCACTCTGTCAATCATCAAGCCTGATGCTGTAGCAAAAAATGTAATCGGAAAAATTGTTTCTCGTTTTGAAACTAACGGCCTTAAAGTTGTTAACATGCAAATGAAGCAGTTGTCTGAAGCTGAAGCTCAAGGTTTCTACGCTGAGCACAGCGAACGTCCTTTCTTTGGTCACTTGGTTTCTTTCATGACTTCTGGCCCTGTTGTAGTACAGGTTCTTGAAGGCGAAGGTGCGGTAAACATGAACCGTGATCTAATGGGCGCAACTAACCCACAAGAATCTGCTGCTGGCACTATCCGTAGTGACTTTGCAGAATCTATTGATGCAAACGCGGTACACGGATCTGACTCTACTACGTCAGCCGCTCGTGAAATTGCTTACTTCTTCGGCGCCTAATAGCTGTTGATTAAAGTAGGTTGTTGTTGCTTTGGCTGATTTATTAGTGGCAATAACAGCATGCAGCGTGCGGCGTTCCTAGTGAACGCCGCACTGCGTTTAGACCAAATAAACGGTTGCGCAAAATGATGTATTACTAACAGGTCTTAAAATGTCCGAAGTCAGCACGAAAATGAATATTTTGGGTTTTTCTCAAGCACAAATGGAAGACTTTTTTGCCACTATGAATGAGCCGAAGTTTCGAGCAATTCAAGTGATGAAATGGATTCACCAGTTTGGTGTGGATGACTTTGAAAGCATGACCAATGTCAGTAAAATACTGCGTCAAAAGCTAACGATAAGTGCGGAAATAGTAGAGCCAGAAATTCTGCATCGTGCCGACTCTAAGGATGGAACCCGTAAGTGGGTGATTGGAGTTTCAGGTGGCAATAAAGTTGAGATGGTGCTCATTCCCGAAGGTGATCGAGCGACCTTATGCGTTTCATCTCAAGTGGGTTGTGCTTTGGACTGTAGTTTTTGTTCTACCGGCAAGCAGGGCTTTAACCGTAATTTAACGGCGGCTGAAATTATTGGCCAACTGCGTATTGCTATTAAGTCATTCGGACCAGTAGATCCGAATGGACCGCGGCGTGTGACTAACGTGGTATTTATGGGTATGGGTGAGCCGCTACTTAATTTCGATCAGGTGGCACCTGCGATTGCACTGATGATGGATGATAACGCATATAATCTATCCAAGCGCCGTGTGACCGTAAGTACGGCCGGCGTGGTACCGGCTATCGACCGCTTGAGCCAGATCACTGACGTATCTCTTGCCATTTCTTTACACGCGCCTAACGATTTGCTACGTAACGAGTTGGTGCCAGTGAACAAAAAGTACAACATTGACGCCTTATTGGATGCATGTAATCGTTATTTAGAGAGTCTAAGTGATAAGCGGGTTATTACCATGGAATACACCATGATTGATGGTATTAATGACCAGCCCAAGCATGCCCGTGAATTAGTTAGTGTGCTTAAGCGTGTGCCTTGTAAATTAAACTTGATTCCTTTTAACCCGTTCCCAGGGTCTGACTATCGTCGCAGCCCTAGGCCTCAAATTGAAGCGTTTCAGCAGATTATGGCCAAATCAGGCATTATTACCACTATTCGTTCTACTCGTGGAGATGATATTGATGCGGCTTGTGGCCAGTTAGTCGGCCAGGTTAAAGATCGTACACGCCGAAGTGCTACACATGCTGCACGTATTGAAGCTAAGCAAATTGTGTAAAGGAACTTACCGATACTGGTAGTGTCCAAAAATGGACGTTATGATGGGCTTATGAAAGGCCGTAGGCTAATATGACTAAATATTAATTAACTCAGCGTCAGTCATGATAAAAGGTATTGATAAGTGAGTGATATGGAACCATTAGATATGCAGGATCAACAGGGATTAGATGGCCAGTTACCAGGTTTTCCTGGGTATTTATTACGTCAGGCCCGTGAAGAACGGGGGTTGTCGCAAATGGAAGCTGCCCGCGATTTACATTTAACATCAAAAGTTATTAATGCTATTGAAGAAGATAACTTTGAATTGATTCCAAGCTTTGTATTTGCGCGAGGCTATATTCGCTCCTATGCCCGTCATGTAGGCTTGGATGGCCAATCCTTAGTGGCTGCGTTTGATACAGTGTATGGTGTTCCAGACCACGGCGCTAAGCCTATCTCAGGTGTTGGTAAAGGTGGCCTACAAAGTAAGCCTAGCGATACTTGGGTTAAGGTGATTTCGATTGTTTTTGTTATCGGTTTGTTAGCTGCATCAATTGTTTGGTGGCAGAGCCAAAATGGTAGCCTAACACTTCCTCAGTTAACAAGTGAGACAGTAGAAGCTTTCTCGAGTGATGTGGTTGGTGGTGGCGACGATAATATAGATTTAGCGTTGCTGTCCATTGCTCAAAGTGATGTAGGCGAAACGATGCCTGCAGAGGAAGCTCCGCCTGAAGTTAATGCAGTGGCTGAAGTTAGTACAGTGGCTGAAGTTGATGTAGTCGCGCAAGATGACAAAGAGCAGGTATCTATAGCAGTTGCCGATGCTGACGTGCTAGGGCCGGGCCAAGCTCGGTTAGTTATGGTGTTTGAAAAAGATTGCTGGGTAGAAATTAAAGACGGTAACGGTAAGATGATACTGTCTGACTTGTACTCTGCAGGTGACACCATTGACCAAGTGGTAACATCGCCAATAGAAGTGTTGTTAGGGCGCTCTTCTGGAGTGAGTACAATGACGTTTGGTGGCAAGATCATTGATTTAGAGCCGCATACACGTAAAGACATTGCGCGCGTTACTTTGAGCAAGTAGTTTTACATTAGTTAGTGACACCTCCTATTAGATAAGGAACACATTTTGGCGTCTATAAAAGCCATTCGCGGCATGAATGATATATTGCCGGATCAAACGCCTTTGTGGCAGTTTTTTGAAGCACAGGTGAAATTGGTTTTTGATCAGTATGGTTATCAAGAAATCCGTATGCCTATCGCTGAAAAAACAGATTTATTCTGCCGCTCAATAGGAGAAGCCACTGATGTGGTAGAGAAAGAGATGTACACCTTCGCCGATCGCAATGGCGACAACATGACCTTAAGGCCAGAAGGTACGGCATCCTGTGTGCGTGCTGCTCAAGAACATGGCTTAACTTACAATCAGGTTCAGCGCTTGTGGTATCACGGTCCCATGTTTCGTTATGAGCGTCCACAAAAAGGGCGTCAACGACAGTTTCACCAGTTTGGTGCAGAAGTGTATGGCATAGATGGCCCTGATGTAGATGCTGAATTGATTATAATGACAGCGCGGTTGTGGCGGCAGTTGGGTTTGCAAGACGCCGTAACCTTGCAGTTGAATACCTTGGGCAGCTCTACTGCCCGGGCTGCATATCGCACCGATTTAGTGGAGTTTTTGGAAATCAATATGGACAAACTCGACGCTGACAGCCAGCGTAGAGTGAGTACTAATCCATTACGAGTGCTGGACAGTAAAGACTCAAACACTCAGTCTGTGTTAGATGGCGCGCCTGACTTCTATGGATATTTGGATGCTGAGTCTCGCGTGCATTTTGAGCGTTTACGTGAATTGCTGGACGCGGCGGGCATTGAATATGTGGTTAATCCTCGTTTGGTGAGAGGGTTGGATTACTACTGTAAAACCGTTTTTGAATGGGTGACTGATAAGTTGGGTGCCCAGGGTACTGTATGTGGCGGTGGCCGTTACGATGGTATGGTAGAACAGCTTGGCGGCAAGCCCACCCCTGCGGTAGGCTGGGCTATGGGCGTAGAGCGAATGATTTTGTTGCTGCAAGAAATGCAGCAAGAGCCTGCTGGTTTAGGGCAGCAAGCTGATGTATACCTGGCTCATATTGGTGATGCTGCAAGTTTGCGCACCATGCAGCTGGCCGAGCAATTGCGCAGCGATATCCTGAACTTACGTTTATTGTGGCATTGTGGCGGCGGGAGCCTCAAGAATCAAATGAAAAAGGCTGACCGCAGCGGTGCCAAAGTGGTGCTTATTATGGGTGAGGATGAGTTAGCTCAGGGTCAAATTCAGATTAAACCATTACAAGGGCAGGGAGTGCAGCAAAGTATCTCTCTAGATCAAGTCTCAGCGTATGTTGCTGAACTTATTTAATAATTACTACAAGCAGTATTAAGGAGTTTTTGGTTGTGGCCGAAATGAAGACAGAAGAAGAACAAGTAGAAGCGTTAAAACGTTGGTGGCAAGCAAATGGTAAGTCATTGGTGCTCACCATTGCCGTTAGTATAGGTGGCGTACTTAGCTGGAATGCCTATCAGGACAATCAGGTTAATCAGGCAGAAACGGCCAGCGTATACTTTCAGCAGTTAATGAATAGTGCTCCGGCAGGTCAGTTAAGTGAGTCTGATATAGCCCAAGTGCGCCATAACAGCGGATTACTTAAAACGGAATTTAGCTCTAGCACCTACGCTCAATTTGCAGCGCTTATGTTGGCTCGTGTTGAGGTTCAAGAAGGTGACTTAGACGCTGCTGCTACGCAATTGGCGTGGGTAATAGAGCAGCAAGGTGATGCCGAAATTCATGCTCTAGCCACCATTCGGTTGGCTAAGTTGCTAGGCGCCCAAAATAAACTCGATGAAGCATTGGCTTTATTGGTAGATGCTGATGACGCATGGCAGTTAGGCCGGCTAGAGGCTCGTGGTGATTTGCTGGTTGCTAAAGGTGATTTAGATGCCGCTCGCGACGCTTATACAAAGGCTTCTTTGCTTGTTGTTACAAGTGGCGCAAATAATCTATTGTTAGGTTTGAAACTAGATAACCTCGCTCAGTAGTGATTCATAGCATTTTTAAACAACCTCTAAATAATGACTAGCATAGGAATTGTTAACATGGTCGCTAGATCGTTCAAGCTATTGATTACCTGCCTAACGCTGATAGCAGTTAGTGCGTGTTCGTCATCTGGCGCTAACTTACCAGACCCTACGGCATTAACTGCGTTTAAACAGCAAGTGCAGTTAGTTCAGCATTGGTCTGTACCTGTAGGTAAAGGCGATTATAAAAGCAGTTCTTTCATGCAGCCTGTGCTATCTGAGGGTGCTGTATTCGCAGCTTCGGGACAGCAGCTAGGCTCTTATAACTTAGATACAGGCAAGGCTAACTGGACCATAGATCTTGCGGAGCAGATTACTGCAGGCATAGGCCAAGTTGATCAGCAGTTATTTGTGGTGACTCAAAGTGGTAAGTTAGTTGCCATAAGTAGCGCTGATGGATCTGAATTGTGGCGGGTAAATGCCTCGAGTGAGGCTTTGGCCGCGCCGCAAGCCAATAGTGAAATTGTTGTTGTGCAAACGGTGGATGGAAAGGTCAGTTCTTATTCTGTTGTCGAGGGCAAGTTCCAGTGGTCTTATACGGCAAACTTGCCTAGTTTAACATTGCGAGGCACCAGTACGCCGTTAGTTAATGAAAGCTATACTTATGCAGGTTTTGCCAGCGGTAAGTTGGTGGCTTTAGATAATCAAACCGGTAGTGTGGTTTGGCAAAAGAGTATTGGTACTGCAGAAGGTCGTTCAGAAATTGAGCGTTTAGTTGATGTGGATGGAAAGTTGACGTTGGTGGACGACCTACTCTACGTCACCAGCTATCAGGGCAGTATCGCTGCAATTGATGCTTTAACAGGTGCTGTGAAATGGCAGCAGCCAGTTTCTAGTGTTAGCGGTACAGCTTTAGTGGGTGATGCTGTTTTGGTAGTGGATGCCCAAGATACGGTGCTTGCTTATGATCGAAAGGGTGGCCATGTACTATGGCAAAATGAGGCCCTAAAGCATCGTTCCTTAGCTACTCCTATGGTGATGGCTAACCAAATATTGGTGGTTGATGCGCAAGGTTATGCGCATGTACTGCAGTTGAGTAATGGCGAATTTTTAGGCCGCCAAAAAATGGCTATCAAAGGTTCCCGTATTGGTAGCAAGAGCTACCAGGATAACATTTTCTTACTAAGCCAAGATGGGCGTCTTACGCGTCTTGGCTTGAAATAATTGGTTTATTTATGAATCCTGTAATTGCCCTTGTTGGGCGTCCTAATGTGGGTAAATCCACACTTTTTAACCAATTAACACGTTCACGTGATGCTTTAGTGGCAGATTATTCCGGCCTTACCCGTGACAGAAAATACGGTCACGGTAAATCTGCAGAGCGAGACTATATTGTTATTGATACCGGTGGTATTAGTGGCGACGAAGCAGGTATCGATCAAGTGATGGCTGAGCAATCTTTGCTAGCCATTGATGAAGCGGATGCAGTATTGTTTTTGGTAGACGGTAAGGCAGGTCTAAACCCTTCTGATGAATTGATTGCTGATCACTTGCGTCGTTGTGACAAGCCTGCCTATTTGGTAGTGAACAAAACCGATGGTATTGACGCCGACATCGCCATGGGTGATTTTTATTGCTTAGGCCTTCAGGGTTTACCTCGTGCCATCGCCGCATCTCATGGCCGTGGGGTAAGTCAGCTTATTGAAGATGTACTGGCGCCTTTTCCTGAATCTGAAGGCTTTCCTCCTGAATCTGAAGGTGGTATCCGTATCGGTGTGGTTGGCCGGCCAAACGTTGGTAAATCTACTTTGGTGAATCGGATGTTAGGTGAAGATCGTGTAGTGGTCTTCGACGAAGCCGGCACCACCCGTGACAGTATTTATATACCCTATCGCCGCAACGACAAGCCTTATACCTTAATCGATACAGCCGGTGTGCGTCGTCGCCGTAGTGTTACAGAAACGGTGGAGAAGTTTTCTATCGTTAAAACCTTGCAGGCTATTAAAGATGCCCATGTTGTGGTTTTGGTTGTTGATGCTCACGAAGGTTTAACTGAGCAAGACATGCATTTGTTGGGCTTTGTTATTGATGCTGGCCGTGCCTTAGTTATTGCGGTTAACAAGTGGGACGGTATGACGGTTGACGATAAGGCCAATGTGAAGCATGAGTTGCAGTCGCGTTTGGAGTTTGCCAAATTTGCACGTATTCACTTTATCTCAGCGTTACATGGTTCTGGCGTAGGTGACTTATACAAATCGGTTGAAGAGGCTCATGCTTGTGCCTTCACTAAGTGGAGCACTAACAAGTTAACTACCTTGCTAGAAGATGCCATATTGGATCACCAGCCGCCGTTGGTGCATGGTCGACGCATTAAGTTACGCTATGCTCACCTTGGTGGTTCTAACCCGCCGTTGTTTATCGTTCACGGTAATCAAACAGACGCTTTGCCTACCACCTATAAGCGCTATTTAGAAAACAAGTTCATTAAAGTGCTTAAGATTCGTGGCACGCCTGTACGTTTTGAGTTCCGTACTGGTGAAAACCCGTTCGAAGGTAGAAAGAATCAATTGTCTCAGCGCCAAATCACTAAGAAACAACGCTTAGTGAAGCACGTGAATAAAGCTAAGAAAAAGGACAAAAGGAAGTAATGATTGGCCTCATTACTTGGAGCGTAGCGACACGGCTATCCTCATGTCGCTGACTAGTCTTAATCAATTATTGCACTTACTGGCCGATGGCCAATTTCACTCTGGCACCGACTTAGGCCAGCACCTTAATATGAGTCGAGCGGCCGTATGGAAGCAGCTCAAAGGTGTGGAAGCCTTAGGGGTGAAGCTACATCGTGTTCGTGGTCGTGGTTACCGTATTTCTGGCGGGCTTGATTTGCTAGATGTAGAAGCCATACAGCGTCAGTTGCCGGTGTTAGATCCAACATTTAATGTGCAGCTGCAGATGTCCCTCCCATCCACCAATCAAACATTAATGCAGCGCCAGCACCAGCAGTCTATTCATGCCGAGGTAATTTTGGCTGAAGTGCAAACGTCTGGCCGAGGGCGCTTAGGCCGGCATTGGCAATCCCCGTTTGGTCAAAATATCGCCTTATCGTTAGGGTGGAACTTTGCAGGGGGGGCGGTTGCACTTGAGGGTTTAAGCCTGGTAGTGGGTGTGGCTCTAGCTCAAGCACTGGGCGATTTAGGTGTGCATCAGGTGCAGCTGAAGTGGCCTAATGATGTGTTAGTTGGTGGTAAAAAACTTGCTGGTATTTTGCTAGAGATGCGCGGTGACGCAACAGGCCCTTGTAATGTGGTGATTGGCATTGGCTTAAATGTACATTTAACTCACGATGATGCTATTGATCAGCCGTGGGTCAGTCTTACGCAGCTAGGCTATAGGCTAAGCCGTAATGATATTGTGGCGCAGATACTATTGCGTTTGAATCGGCATTTGCACCAGTTTGTTCGGTACGGTTTTTCTGCCGTGCGTGACGAGTGGCAGCAGCATCATTATTACCAAGATCAACCTGTGCAGCTCTTACTTGCAGGTAAAAGTGTAGAGGGTGTCTGCCGTGGCGTTGATTTGGTGGGTGCGCTAATGGTGGAGCATGATGGCGCAGTAAAAACCTATAGCGGTGGCGAGATTAGCTTGCGACCCATTGGGGAGTGGGCAGGGGCGCAAGTTGGGGTCCAGTTAGGAGAAAAGTCGTGACAGATTTGTTGGTAGACATTGGTAATACCCGTCTTAAATGGCGGTTGCAAGAGGGAGGGGCAGTACAGTGCTCTGGTGCAATGCTAGTGGGCAATTTAAGTCTGGCCCAGTTGCAAGCGAGCCTGCCAGAGTCTGCTAGTGGAGTGTATTGGGCTAGCGTGGCTGCTGATGAAAAGGGTGCCTGCATCGAAGCCTGGGCACGTCAAGGTGGTATGCCATGCCAGCAAATCACCACCTCAGCCTATTGGCAAGGGCTCACCAATGGTTATCTGCAAACTCAGCAGTTGGGTGTGGATCGATGGCTTGCTATGGTGGCGGCAAGACAGTGCACTCAGGGCGCTGTTTGTGTGGTTGATTGTGGCAGTGCTATAACCTTTGATTATATATGTGCGCAAGGTTTCCATGAAGGCAGCTACATAACTCCAGGTGCTAGGTTGATGTCCCAATCGTTAGTTCGCGATACCGCCCAGATTAACTTCGCACAGCAAGTTGTTGAGGACGCTTTCCCCGGTACCAATACAGCCCAGGCGGTATTGGCTGGGTGTTATCAAATGGCTCATCATGGTACTTGTACATTAGTAAGAAATGCACAAGATCGTGGTTATGAAATACTGTTGTGTGGGGGGGATGGATTGGCCATTGCCAATGAGCTTGGTCTGACTTATGTAGAAGAGTTGGTGCTAGATGGCTTGGCTAACGTAGCTGGGTTGAATAAACACTGAAAAACTTTAATAAAATCAGTATTGATGCTTGCATCCTGCCGATTCGTTAAGTATTATACGCCCCTCCTGAGTTCAGGAGCACAGGGCAATTTAGCCGGTATAGCTCAGTCGGTAGAGCAACTGACTTGTAATCAGTAGGTCCGGGGTTCGACTCCTCGTGCCGGCACCAGTTCGTGATGAAGAATTTTTTGGGTGGGATTCCCGAGCGGCCAAAGGGATCAGACTGTAAATCTGACGCGTAAGCTTCGGTGGTTCGAATCCACCTCCCACCACCATTCTTTGCGGGTATGGTATAATGGCTATCACGACAGCCTTCCAAGC
>Ga0114995_10003520_pt1 | contig 10622 bp, 11 predicted proteins | sample ArcticOcean_MG_C_11_FD_87038 | JGI IMG/M metagenome (GOLD analysis project Ga0114995, IMG submission 87038) | Marine microbial communities from western Arctic Ocean - ArcticOcean_MG_CB2_154 | ecosystem: Environmental > Aquatic > Marine > Oceanic | place: Arctic Ocean: Canada Basin | collected... | reverse complement strand
GGTGTTAGAAAGGCATTCGGTAAGAACCGTAATTTGTGACTTTCAGGAAGAGGTTCGTGTTCATAAACATCTATTCCTGCACCTGCAATTTTTTCTTCTTGAAGTGCTCTAACTAAATCTTCTTCATTTATAATCGGGCCTCTAGAAGTGTTGATTAAAAAAGCAGTTTTTTTCATTTTACAAATATCTTCATATTTAAGAAGGTCTTTGCTTCTTTTGCTAAGCACATAGTGAATAGAAACAAAGTCAGATTGTTCTAAGAGCTCTTCTTTTGTGACTGCAAGAACTCCATTTTCAGTTGCGTGAGCGATTTTTAAATTTTCACTCCATGCAATCACATCCATTTCAAATGCTTTTGCTATTTTTGCAATTTGACATCCTAATTTTCCAAGTCCGATAATGCCTAAGGTTTTTCCTTTTAGCTCAACTCCTACCGTTGTCTGCCAATATCCTTGGTACATGTTTTCTGATTCTTGTCTTAAATTTCTAGCTAGATTTAAAAGAATTCCCCAAGTCAGTTCCGCAGTAGGGTTTTTATTCCCTTCTGTGCCTGAAACAATAATTCCTTTGCTTTTAGCGTGATCAAAATTAATGGAAAGATTTCTCATTCCGCTAGTGGCAATGAATTTTAAATTGGGACACCCATCCATTAAACTTGCTGTAATTGGAGTTCGCTCTCTCATGATTAAAAGAGCTTCAAACTCTTTTAAATTCTCAATTGCATGAGCCTCATCATCAAACGGTTCGCGAAATACTTTTATATCGCAACTTTGATTTAGCTTACTCCAATCAGCAAATTCTTGCGCAACACCTTGATAGTCATCTAGTATTGCAACTTTCATACTTGCTTACTTAGTTAACAGTTTGCTTAATTTAGAAAGATCTTTTTGTTTTTCTAAATTTCTAACTGTTTCAATAATTGCTTTAGATTTAGCTAATGGCCATTTTGCAAATTCAGCACATCCCATAAATTTATCAGCCACTTCATCATAGCTCATAGGTATCATTGGGCTACCTTTTCCAAAATCACCTCTACCAGATATTTTCTTTCCATTTTTCAAGTAAATATCAATGATAGTAGTCATTTTATCATAACCAGCTTTTTCAGCTATTGCACTTTTGTAAAAGTTAACTTTTCTTAACATTGCTTGAACATCTGGCTTATTAACCTGCTTGTCTTGATATTCTGGAATGTAAGCTCTTCTTTTAACTAGTAGAATAGCCATAGAATATTCCATGCTAAACTTTGCTTGGAACTCGTTAGTAGGTCTATGGTGAATTAATGCATTTTGCATATTGTGACTAGTTCCCACATCAACCTTCACTACATCCTTTGGTTTGATGTCATGTTTCAAAATTAATTCTAGCATTTTAGTCATACCTGGGTGAGTTAGCGATCCACAAGGATGAGGTTTAATAGAAACTCCTGGTTTATCAAAGGTCCATGGCTTTCCAAGTTTTCCTTTAATTGAATTTAAATCATATCCACCACCGTGAGCTTGAAAAAATCCTCTTGGAGATTCTAAAATTTTATCTGTTGATGACCAACCAAGTTTTACAAGATCGCAAGCTAAAACTCCGCTTTCTGCTGCCCGACCTGCGTGCAATGGTTTTGTCATGGTTCCAAAATTTTCTCTCAACCCAGCACTCATAGAAGCTGCAATTGCAAGACTGTATTGAATTTGATCTACTTTATATCCACGAATTTTTGCAGCAGCTGACGCTGATGCTAATGTTCCACAAGTTGCTGTTGAGTGAAAACCATGTTGGTAGTGTCTTGGTGACATTGCTTCAGAAACTTTACATTCCACATCAACACCAATCAAATATGCATTTAAAAAATCTTTTCCACTAATTTTATTTAATTCTCCTTCTGCAAATGCACTTGGCAAACAAGGAGCTGTTGGGTGTGTTAACAGTCCGTATACTCGATCTTTTCCAACTGCCAACTGTGTGTCATCATAATCATCCGAGTGGATTCCAACTCCATTTGCTAAAGCTGCAAAGCTAGATGGAACCTTCATCTTTGATCCAATCACTGTAGCTTTACCCTTAGCTGCATTTTGTTTTATCTGCTTAAACAAGTAAGTACCTGTTCTTGCTACCGATCCAGCTAAAGCCAAACCAAAACCATCTAAAATATGTTTTTTTCCAAGCTCAACTACCTTCTTAGGTATTGAATTGTATTTATTTTTAACAACGAATTCTGCTACGTATTTTGTTAATCCTTTTCCTTTTTCAGAATGAATATTTGGTGTGAATGCCTTGCCCATTAATGTCTCCCTATTAGTTAATTTTAGAATTTGTAATAAGAAGAGAAAGAACAAAAAAATACTAGCATGTCAATAATTTTTACATTATAAAATCATATTTCACATTGTAAAACTATGGCAAATTCAGATATTAAAGTAATAGATAAGGCATTTGAAATTCTAAATCTATTCACTAAAGACTACAGAAATTTAAGTTTAAAAAATTTAAATGAAATTACAAAACTCAACAAATCCACCCTAATCAGAATTTGCAACTCTCTAATTAAACATAATTTTTTAATAAAGAATGATTTAGGAGCCTACCAGTTAGCTGCTGGATGCTGGAAGCTAGGCTCGCTATATAGCTCTCACTTTGCAAATCAGTCAAAGATCAAAGATATTTTGCAAGTAGTGTGTTTAGATACAGGTCAATCATCATCATTTTGGGTGAGAGAAGGAAAGACTAAGGTTTGTTTATTTAGAGTTAATTCTACTCACGAATTGAATCATCACATTGAAGAAGGATCTTCTTTTCCTTTGCTTAGTGCTACTGGCAAAATGCTTTTGGCTTATTCAGAAAATAACAAAAGTCTAATTCAAGAAGTTGAAAAGAAAGGCTATATCTTTACTTCAGGTGAAAGATTGGAAAATATTGCAAGCTTAGCTATACCTGTTTTTAATTTAAATAAGGATTTTTGTGGAGCTTTAAGTATCTCTGGTTTTTCACAGTTTTTTTCAAATAGCAAAGTTAACGAATATTACAAAGTGCTGCAAAGTAAGCAAAAATTATTACAACTTATTTTATTATAAGGATAGAATATTAATCAAATTTACAATATTAAATATACTTGGACAAAATATTTAAAAATCATTATCCGTATTTCAAAAAAGTCTTAGCCAGTAAAAATACTTTTTTGGTTCCTGGTTGTCACGATCCATTAAGTGCAAAATTAATTGAAAAAGAAAAATTTAAATTTATTTTCATTGGTGGTTTTGCTTTGTCTTCAGGTCAATATGGTTATCCGGATGCTGCTCTCATTACTTTAAGTGAGCTCGCTAATTCAACAAGAAAAATTCAGCGCTCAACAAATGTTCCATGCATTGTCGATGCAGATACAGGATTTGGTGGTACCATAAATATATACCGAACAGTAAGAGAGTTAGCGGATATTGGGGTTGCTGCATTAATTATTGAAGATCAAGAATTTCCAAAGAAATGTGCGTTGACCGAAAAAGTAAAGATACTTGACTTTAAAGAATCCTGCGAAAGAATTAAAGCTGCAGTTAAAGCTGCGAAGGAAAATAAAAAAAAAGATATTGGTATTATTGCAAGAACAGATGCCTATCCAATCTTGGGAATTAACGAAACTATTAAAAGAATTAAAGCATTTAAATCTCTTGGGGCAGATGCAATTTTTGCAACCGGAATTGATACAAAAAAAGACTTAGAAAAAATTAGCAAATATAAAAATTTAAACTTAATGCTAAACATTACCCAGAATGTAGAGTTTTCTATTCCAGATTTAAAAAAATCTGGAATTAAATTTGCAATATACTCTCAAAGTATTTTAAATGGATATATAGATACTACCAAAACTATCCTTAAAACGATTAAACAAGAATCCATCCCAAGATCAAAAAACTTATCAAATGATACATTGAATATTTTAGACTTTCAAAAAGTATTAAAAATAGAAAAAAATTAATGAAAGAATATTTAACTGCATTTAAAAATAGTCACAGAAGTATCTTAATTGGAGTGGTAGGTGGATATGTTGCTTCTTTTACTAAATTGCCATTGCCGTGGTTATTAGGTGCCTTACTTGCTAACTTAGTATTTTCTTTTACACCTGTAAAAATAAAATTTGATAAAAAAATATTTCTTCCTGTTCTGTTGATTATTGGTGTCATTATTGCAGGAACATTTAATATTTCTCTTCTACATAAAATTCATTTGTGGGTTTTCTCATCTATTGCTATGATTATTTGCACAATTATAGGAACTATTGTCACTGCCTTTTATTTGCACAAAGTATGTAAATTTAAAAAAGTTGTGGCAATTATTGCAGGTTTACCTGGGGCATTTGTAGTTATTGCAGCAGCTCTTAATGAAATTACCACCAATAAAAAAGAACAAGGACAAGTTATTATTCCTCAAGCAGCAAGAGTTTTGTTTATTGTTTTGTTTGTACCATTCGTATTTGTGGCTCATTCTGGATATCAAGACATGAGTGTCAGCACATTTAACCAAGAGTTTAATCTTAGGTACTTTGCTGAACTCACATTCTTGATTGCCATTTCGCATTTACTTTCTTTGCTTTTAAAAAGATTTGAAATTCCTTCAGCTCCTATTTTGGCTGCAATGGTTGCAGCAGGATTTTTCTATACCTTGGAAATCACAACAGCAAAATTTCCACCTGTTTTTATTAATTTAGCATTTGTTTTTCTTGGCTCAGCAATTGGTTGCAGGTTAAATGGAATTGCGATCAAAGATATTTTATTTTACAGTTTTCACGGAGCAATAATCTCAATTATGCTTTTGGCAATAGCGGCAGCATTTGCTTATGCTTTACAAGTTTGGTTTGGATTTGAATTTATGTCTGCTTTTTTAAGTTTTGCTCCTGGTGGATTACATGAGATGGTTATTATCAGTGCAGCTTACAATATAGATCCCATTTTTGTTTCGTATCACCATTTTTTAAGAGTATTCTTTATTATTTTTACGATACCTTTTATTTTAAAATTTTTTAATAAACGAAAATAATTTTTTAAGAATAAAAGAGGCCTCTTTGTCTCAAAAGTTCTCGTGTCATATTGGGGCTTGGTTCGAATGCTTTTCTTCCATGAAGTAAAAAATAATTATTTGAAAAAATAGAATGGCCAGGAGGCAGTTTAAAAGCCATATGCCTCTTACTATTTTCTAAAGAATCAGAAAGACGGTTTAAAAAAAGACCTTGCTCTAATGATTTTGGTTCTGGGAACTGATCAATATAGGATATGGTAGGTTTCCCATTTATATCTTTTGAAAAAACAGGATGTTCTATTTTGTAGTCTATATTTTTACTCTTAGGAGAACCCCAAATAAAATTTTGCTTTGCAATAGGGTCTTTTGTAAAATCTTCTAAATCTTCCCAATCATCCAAATGCAACAAAACACTCTCTCCACCATTGGCATTTTCTTCTTTCATTTTCATCATCAACAACCAATCTGTTTTTTCTTTAACGTAAGTTCCATCTGTATGTAGGTCTAGTTTTTTATAAGCTTTTCTTAAATAAGAATCGCTGCTGTCTGTATGCTTCACTTCAAAACGGGCGTAATAATTTCCTGCCATAGAATCAAAATTAGGAGTTCCAATTAAATGGGTTAAAGCAGTAGATACTTTAACTAAGAAATCTGCATCATACTTGTTGGGATCCATTACTTCTGGACCAATAATAAATGCACCTCTTTGACGATCTTGAAGCGTTTCTTTAACAAAGTTTTGAATTTTGCTATCAAAAATTTTATTAAAAATATCAGTAATATGAAAACGAAGAAATGGTTTGTATTCAATGTCTAACAAATCAAATGCATCAAATTGATCTTTAATTTGATCTAAATAATTATTTTCAATTTTTACATCATATAAGCGATCACTTGTAGAATGATTTTGAATAATAAGACCTGGTATTTGCATATCTAAAAATAAAAATTAATTAATAAAAATGTTACAACACCTGCAAAAATACCAAAGATAACATTCTTTTTAAATAGGAAATATACCAGCAATGTTACCAATGTTGCAATAACTCTACTCTCAGATTCTGTTTCGGAAAGAATTCCCACAGGAAATAAAATAATTTTTGCAATTACTGCAGAAATAATTCCAATTGAAACGCATTTAATCCAATTAAAAACCGGACTATCTGTGTTTATATTTTTTGCACTAAACACACCCATAACTCTACATAAGTAAGTTGCGCATGTTGCAATAAAGATTGCTGTGTAAATAGTATTAGCTGTCATTGCTTTCCTTTTTAAAAATAAAAAAACCTAAAGTTCCAGATGCAATGCCCGCTATCAATACTGACCACTCAGGAGTGTATTGATACAAAATAACACTAAAGACCGCTCCCAGAACAACAGATGCAGTAAGTTTTTTTTCATTCAAATTACTGACCGTCATAATTAAAAAATAAATAGGATTAATAAAAACGAGTCCTATTAACAACTCATGAGAAACGAGATGAGAAATAGAAAATCCTAACATCGTACAAATCACAGCATTGAACCATAAAAAACCGCCTAAACCCAAAAAATAATCAAACTTGTCTTGTTGTTGTAGCTGTTTGTGAACTGCAAACATATTAAACCAAGATGTAACGGCAATAAAATGTGCTAGGAAATAATATTTCCATTTGGAATGAGAGGAGTGCCTAATAATAGGAATTAGATTAACTGTCATCGGAAATAATCTTGCGTTTGTTAAGAAGACAGCTAAAAAAATATTTAAAAATGTTCCTCCAGCTAACATAGTTTCTGCCATTACAAATTGACCTGGAAGTGCAAAAGTAAAAAAGGAAGAGGCAAAACTTTGAAATAAATCAAAACCAGAACTTTTTAAGTAAGCTCCAAATGCAAACATGCTTGAACCCAACCCTAAAGCTGGAACACCAAAAGCATGGCTAACACCCTGTCTAAAAGAAATTAATGAAAACAAATTGTAGTAAACTATCCTCCGAGGAATAATCTACCGACATCAGGATTTTCTAGCAACTCATCTCCTTTGCCAACGATAGCTGTTTGGCCTGAAACCAAAACGTAACCATTGTCTGCAAATTCCAAACCTTTTTTTGCATTTTGCTCAACTAAGATAATAGTTTTTTTCTCATTTTGTTGTAGATCTCTCAATATTTCAAAAACCATATCGATATATCTAGGCTCTAAACCGATTGATGGTTCATCTACCAATAAGACACTAGGTTTCATAACTAATGCTCTTGAAATTTCTAATAACCTTCTCTCTCCCCCAGACAATACTTTCGCTGGTTGGTTTCTTCTATTTTTTAATCTTTCATATTTATTTAAAACTTTTTGTGCTTCTTCATAAGATTCTTCCACTTTATCTTTTGCATAACCACCCATTAATAAATTTTCCTCAACAGTCATATCTGGAAAAACTGAGTTATCCTGCAATATATAAGCAATACCAACCGATGTTAGCTTTTCAGCCGGTGTAAGATTAGTAATGTCTTTGTCATCAATGCTAATTTTTCCTGAGAAAATATTAGTAAACCCATAAATAGAATGAAGTATAGTTGATTTTCCTGCACCGTTTGGTCCAATTAAACAAAGAGATTGGGCCTTGCCAACCATTAAATCAAAATCATGTAAAATTTCCATTTTACCATAGCCTGCTGTTAGACCTTCAATTTTTACATGAACATTATCTGGAGAAAGTTTTTGTAAATCTTCTTTGGTGGGTGCGGATCCTAAAACTGAATATTGATCTGACATTATTGTGCTCCTAGATAAGCATCAATAACACGCTTATCATTTTTAATTTCATCGGGCCCACCTTCAGCGAGAAGTTGTCCATGCGCTACACAAAATATTTTTTGTGCAAGCTGCATCACTACTTTCATATTATGTTCAATAACAAACAATGTAATTCCATACTCTTTATTCACCTTGATTAATCGATCAATAATTCCATTAATTAAAGTTGGATTAATTCCAGCGGTGGGCTCATCTAATAAAAGCATTTTTGGCTCACTCATTAACGCCATTGCTAATTCAAGAAGTTTCTGCTGTCCAAAAGACAAATCACCTGCTCTTAAATTTCTTTTTTGATACAAGCCTACAAATTTTAAAATATCTTCTGCTTTTGAAGTTAGCTCTTTAGGTATGCCTGCAAAAACAGTAAGCATCGTTTCATTTCTCGGCTTGTGACTAATGAGCATATTCTGCACACAATTTAATTTTCCATAAATTCTTGTTTGTTGAAATGTTCTTAACAGTCCTAATTTGGCCACTTCTGGAATAGGAAGTGAAGAAATTTCTTTTCCATTAAATTTAATTGAGCCTTGATCGATAGGATGGGTACCAACAATAGAATTAAATAAAGTTGTTTTTCCAGAACCATTTGGCCCAATCAAACCAACGATAGATCCTTGTTCTACTTGCAAAGAAATATCTACATTGGCTTTCACTCCACCAAAAGATTTTGAAACATTACTAACTTCTAAAAGTGCCATTAGTCTAAAGTAACCTGTGCCTTTCTATCTTCTTCGTCCATAACTTCTCCAAACCATTCTGGTTTTTTATCTCGAAGAAAACCCATAATTCCTTCAGGTAAATAAACAACAATTACAATTATCAAAACTCCTAAAGCCACGTACTGCCAGCCTAAAAAATATGACCAAAAGCTTTCTTTAAATATATGAAATACCGAAGCACCAATGACTGGACCCCACAAAGTTCCTTTGCCACCCAAAATACACATTAAAACCATAAAAACTCCCATTTCTCTTCCGTCAAATGCGACTTCAACTGGTTCAATATATCCAACAATGTTTCCTACGAGACCTCCTGCTAATCCAACAAAAAATGCTGAGATAACCCATCCCGTAATCTTATATCTCATAGTCTCAATGCCCATTGCTTCAGCTTTATCTTCATTATCTCTGATAGCATTAAGAACTAATCTAAATCTCGTTGAGTAAAGCCATTTAATAAATACAAATGTCATCACAAAAAGTGCAAGCGTTAAATAATAAAAGAATTCATTTCTATATTCTGTACCGCCAATATCTTTAGGCCAAGGTGGTGCGGTCATACCCTGTCCTGCTCCTATAATTTCTATACCACCCGCTAGTTCTCCTGAAGCTATTCCAATACCTAGTGTACATATTGCAAAATAATGGCCCCTCAATCCTAAAACTCCGTAGCCAATAACAAATGCAATAATGGCAGGAATGATTGCAGCTGCAAGTAAACCTACCCAGAGACCTTGAAAATATTGATCGGGTGTATGAATAAAAGTTTTCTCTCCTCCGCTAACAGTCCATTGACCTAAATCAAAAAACATTCCTATTTGAATACTGGCACAAACATACATTCCAACACCAAAGAACATAATATTACCAAAGGTGTTGTATCCCATTTCACCTCCTTGAATATTCCAAGTTATTGCTAGAATGATTAATATCAACCAAAATGTGAATTGAATTCTATAGTCTGAAAAAACATTTGGAGCAATTAACGCAAAAGCCAAAACTCCCAAATAAATAAAAATATCTTTTTTGTTTATATTGCTTAACATTATTTTAAGTATTCCCTTGATCTTGCTAATTTAAATCTTCTGTACACTAAAATTAAAACTAATAATAAGAATACAGATGCAATTCTAAATTCTGTTCCTAATAAATAGTCGGCAAATTCTTCAAAAACTCCTAATCCCATTCCTGAAAGTGCAACGCCTGGAAGATTTCCTAGTCCTGCAACAATAACAATCATAAAAGATCTAACCGTGTAAGGCAAACCAACATAAGGATGCAAAGTAAATGTAATAGCAATTAGTGCACCTGCAACGCCACAGAGGGCTGCATTAATTCCAAATGTAGATGCATAAACTTTTTCTGTATCTACTCCTAATATTTTTGCTGCTCTAGCATTTTGAGCGGTAGCTCTAATTGCTCGTCCCAATTTTGATTTTTTCATATACAAAACTAAAATTATTGCAGCAATGACACTTATCGCTGAAGCAAAAATTTTAGAATTAGGAAGTGTTACAGAATTATCAAACAACATGGTTGTTCCAAAGTTTGATTGAGCAACCACAACATCTGCACCAAACATAAAATTCATCAACTGCATCATCAAAATACTTATTCCGAATGTTGCCAAAATCGATGTAAATAAGTCTTTATCTACGACTTTATTAATAACCAACTTGTAAATTCCAATACCTACAAAATACATCACAATGGGTGAAACAATCACACCAAAGGCCGGGTGGATTCCGTTCATATATAAGAAGTATGCAACATATCCTCCCATAATCACAAGTTCACCTTGTGCAATATTAATAATATTCATCACTCCCCATTGAAGTGCCATTCCGTATGCAATCAATGCAAATAATATTCCAAGCAAAACTCCGTCCATCAAAGCTTGAACGATTAAAATTGGGTGTTCAAATATTAGAAGATCCATTTTTTTCTTATAAAAAATGCCCCCTCGTGAAAGGGGGCATTTAATTAATAGTATTTATCTTTTAGACCAACTTGGTATTGGGTGTACTAACTTAGCTGAAGCCCATTTTGTAGGAGCCACAACTTTGTTTTCACACTTATCACCAGTACATCTAACTTGGAAAAGCACCATTG
>Ga0114995_10003518_pt1 | contig 10623 bp, 8 predicted proteins | sample ArcticOcean_MG_C_11_FD_87038 | JGI IMG/M metagenome (GOLD analysis project Ga0114995, IMG submission 87038) | Marine microbial communities from western Arctic Ocean - ArcticOcean_MG_CB2_154 | ecosystem: Environmental > Aquatic > Marine > Oceanic | place: Arctic Ocean: Canada Basin | collected... | reverse complement strand
TCCTCTTCTTCTTCTTCCGCCTCCTCTGGTGCGCCGTTCGCCTTAGCCCAAGATAATAACTCGAAGTGCCCGTACTCCGCCGCCCTCGCGCACGTCTCCTCGTTCCACGGGCAGCCGTTCGAGCGCGCCCACTGCAGTATCTCGAGGTGCCCGAACTGTGCCGCGAACGAGCACATCCGATGGTTCTACGGGCAACCGTTCGCGTGCGCCCACTGTAGCACCTCGAGATGTCCGCCTTCCGCCGCCGCTGAGCACGTGTCCTCGACCCACGGGCAGTCGTTCGCGCGCAACCACTGCAGCACCTTGAGGTGCCCTTCCCACGCCGTATACTCGCACGTCTCCTCGTTCCAATGGCAGCCGTTCGCGCGCGCCCACTGTAGCACCTCGAGGTGTCCGCCGTACGCCGCATCCGAGCACGTCCACTCGTCCTACGGACAGCCGTTCTCGTGTGCCCACTGCAGCAACTCAAGATGCCCGAACAGCGCCGCTCTTGCGCACGTCTCCTCGTTCCATGGGAAGTCATTCTCACGTAACCACTTCAGTATTTCGAGTTGTACCTTCCCCGCCGCCCACATGCACACGCTATTGAAGATGTAATCCAAGTCACCTCGCTGATGCATGAGTTGCAGCCCGCTTAAGTCCCCGAACCGTATGGCTTGCTCGGCTTCCAGTTGGTACACGTCACGCCCCGTCGCCGCCACCGCATCGCGCATCTCACGACTCACCGCTCGGAGCCTTGCGAGATCTGAGGGATCGGGCAGATTGCGCGAACTCAGGACGTGCGTGATGTGGATGTGGGCGGGCAGAGCCGCGAAGGCGTCACCAGCGCGCTGGTGCGCGGTTTTACTCAACGCGCGAGTGTTGGGGTAGGAGGTGAACATGGTGCGTCGTTGCGCAGGCGAGTGTGACTTCAGAGCAACGTGTTTTGGGGCTTCCCAGAAAAGCGTTACGATCTGATGGGACCCGACAGGCCGTCTTGTCAAACGCTCGTTTCGAAAAATAGGAATTAGGAAAACTCGAAAAAAGTCAATCGACCACTTCCCCACGCGTAGTCCCCACACCATGTCCCTCATCGCAACCCCCTCCATCGCCATCAAGGTCCCCGTGCACGCGGGCAAGTCACGCGCCGCACCTCCGGTCGCCGCGCGCCTGCAGGCCCGAAGCTTCCCCGCGCGCCACGGCTCGTCTCCCGAGGTACGCCGCGTTCTTGCGTTGACCACGAATCGTCGCACCCGCGCGGCACGACACCGCCTTCTCTCCTCCGTACCGCCGAATCGTGACGTGCTACACCTCGACGCCGTTCGAGGGTATTGTCAACGCAAGCTGCGTGCATTCCCGGAAACAGGCGCGCATCGCGCACCAGCGCGTTCGATGTCCGTCCCCGCGTCGACAGACAACGCCGCTAACAACGACACTTCCCGCGCCTTTTCTCACACAGGCAATCGCACGCAAAGAGCTCCTCGTCGCGTCGCACAAGGCGCGCGTCAGCGCCAACGCGGCCGCGCACAACGCCCGCGTCGCGGATGTTCACGACGTGACCGCGCTCGTCGAGTCCCAGGTCACCATGTACAAGCGCTCGTCCATCGACCGCAAGCTTCAGGTACGTCTTTGACACTTGGCACATTTTTTGCGTTGACCGAGTTTTATTTTTCGACAAGACAGCTGACATTTTCCATTTCTCCTATCAGGACGCTTCCGAGCTCCGCTCGCGTCACCTCTCCGCGCGCGCCGCGAAGGCTTCGTCTGTTTCCGCGCGCGCGGCGGCTGTTGAGTCGCGCGCCGCGGCTCGCTGCGCCACCGTCGCCGCGAAGGTGGAGCGCAAGCTGGAGTCCGCGTCCGAAGCGCGGCGCCGGCGTCTTGATTCGATTTCCTTCAAAGCCGCCGACGCGGCGGCTCGCGTCAAGTCCGCGGCGCTTTCGCAGCGCCGCGAACAAAGAGACGCTCGCGCCGCGGTGGACGACAAGCTCCGCGACGCGCAGCGCAGGAGGGAGGCATGGACCAACCGGGTCGCGCTGAAAGCTTCTTTCTTCGTGTTGCGAGCCGCGCGAGCCGTGGTGCACGCCGAGGCAATTGTGCAGACCACCGCCGCTGTGACGCAGGCCAAGCTCGCCGCAAGGCTCGCGAACGCGGAGACGCTCAAGGAACTGGACGTGCGTCTGCGCAAGTGCAAAGCGAGCCTTGTGGTGGAACGCGCGTCGCACGTCGTGGCGAGGCGAAGGCTTTCGGATTCCGTCGCCCCCGTGCTGGGCGCGGCGAGGCTCAAAGCGCAGCTCGCCAGGGCGCACAGCAGGCGCGAGTCCCAGGTAGGCGCCGTCGCCGCCAAGGCGCGTCACTTCGTGCGCCGCGCGGTTGTGACGTGCGCGACGAATGAGGTTCGGGCGGCGCGAAACTCGGAGGAGAAGCGCGCCTCCCTGGACGCGCGCATCGAAGGCGCGACGCGACGCAAACGCATGTTCCTGGAACTCGGCGTCGCAGGGCTCGGCCACCCCATTGGGGGGGGAGGGCCGTCGCCGTCGCCGTCGCCGTCACCGGCGCGCTTTGGACGCGACACCCACGGGCGTCGCGCCTCATCGGCGTCCACAGAACTCGCGTCGCGATTCTCGCAGGTCGCGGAACGGCCCACCACCTCGCGCGGGGTTCAAACCCAAAGGGTCGAAACCGCGCACGTCGTGTTATAGGTGAGAAGAGAGTGACGTGGGTCTCAACAAAAGTCCACCAACCAAACAAGACGGAGAGAGTGTACATACGGTAGTCGTCGTTTTTATGAAATAAATTGTCAAGCTGATCGAAGATACTTTTTCGTCCCGTCCGAGAGCGTCACCGAAGCCAAACTCGGGAACGCGACTCGGCACACGAGCCCATCACTTCCACCCTCGCTCCGCTCGCGCACGCACGTTCCACCGCGTGTCTCTTCGTCCCCGGCGAACGTACCGGTCGTTCGTTCCCTCGTCGACTCCGTTCGCACCGCCTCCAGTCGCCGTTTGACGACTTTCACTTTTCGGCTTTCCTCGAAAGCGACTCGTGACTAGACTTTCCCGAAAGCAACGACACATGTTCGGTCTCTCCTCTTCCTTCGTTCCGATCCGCGTCCTCCCCCAAACTCGCGCCCGCCACCTGAGTCGTCCCATAAACACGCAAACTCGCGCGTACGTGACCTGGGTGATGGACGGTTTGGGGTGCGACACCGCGAGGTCCGGGGACGACGGGTCGTTGTTGAAGACACGTAGGGATTTGTCCTGTCCAACGAAACCGATGGAAATTTCCAAGTTGTGCCTTGACAGGTACGTCTTGGGGCTTTCCCAAATCCAGGCACACTGTTTGATGCCCTGTATGGAGTGCAGTCAGACAGTACTACCCACCACTCGACCTTTCCCAATCCCACTCTCTACTGTTTTGCCGATTGCATACAAGACAAGTGCCCTGTTTGCCCATACAGTACACCCATACTCAGACTCAAGACTGACACTTTTCGTTCACACTCGCAGCGATGGGCTTTTCAGAATCGGCGACGCCGCGTTTGAAGCCAAGGGCGAGGATATCTGGCTCACCAACGTCAACGCGGGCGGCGGCGAGGAATCATTCAAAGATGACTCCACCGTGAAGCTCAACGGTAAGCCGGTTTCGTACGACCAGAGCGTCAAGCTCACGCCGGGCGCGGTGCTTGAAATCGCGGGCAAAACCTGGCAGCTCAACCGGAACACGATCGCGCACGCGTAAGGGGAGGAGGGAAAAGTGCGCACTGTTTTCAAAACGCGTGTACCGGTCTCGCAACGAGGGGTTCACGTATACTTGATTTGCTGACTATCAATCTGATATCCACCTTGTGTCAAAGCTTTAGTTTCAAGCAATTGAATGACCAAACCTATGTGACGAAGTGGAAGACAGATCGATGGTCAGAAGATGAAGGCTATGTGACATTCCTTGTGTTGACACCGGTACACGCGTCCGGCCTCGCGAGGGGTTACATGTTCATGTCCTGCGACACGACGTTCGCTCGCTGTTGTTCAGAAGATGTCGAAATCGAAGGTTGTTTGATAACTCCTGCAAATCCATCGAAAATCTCCACCCGCAAAAGACGGCGCACACGGAACGCGCGCCGAGACGTTCGGGATCGTCTCCTTCGTCTTCGACGCGTCCCTTGAAAGGGCGTCGTCGTTGGTGGCTTTTGTGGGTTGCCGAGTATCGTTGCATTCGCGTGAGCTTTCAATAACCTTAGGTTTGGGCATCTTCTCAACGACAGAGGTGAACTCCGTGTCGGAGAGACTGGGATATGTAACCCCTCGCGAGACCGGTGCGCGGTTGGAAAAACGTTAGCGGAGACTGTTTTTGGTACGCGCGTCCGGTCGCGCGAGGGGTTTACATAGTCTCTTATCTCCTACGACGAGTTCAACGAGGCTCTTAAGGAGATGTCTGAAATCGAAGGAAATCAGCGGGATATAGACGCTGATTTCCTTCTTGTTTCTGACACCTTCTCAGGCGGCATAGTTGAACTCCTCGTAGAGTGTGAGGCTATGTAAACACCTTCGCGAGACTGGTACACAGCACCGAAAATACAAAAGACATGTAATGAAACGAACAGACCTTTCGTACTCGCTTTGACCGCGCTAAGAATTCTACTCTGTTTATATAAATAACTCCAGCAAAGGTAGATAGGTAATTAGGTAACCCTTCTCCCCTCACTCCACGTCTTCGTCGAAATCCGCGGAGTACGCGATTGAGGTCACCGAGGTCACCGAGGCGCGCGTTAGTTCCTCGACGACGGGTTCCGAGTTTTCCGAGTTTAAACTTCCTGTTGTTACCCCGGGGGTGTCAACGGCAACGACCCCTAGGTGCTCCACCGCGGCGGGTACCGTATCAACCGAATCGAACTCGCCGGTGATGCTGGAGCGCGAAACTAGGCGACCTTCCCTGACCAGGTCGTCGACGGTCACACCCTCGCGACCCAGGTCATCGACGTTACCCAAAAATTCTTCACCTCCAAGCACCACCCTCGCCACGGCGCCTTGCACGAGCACCGCGGCGGCGGCGGCGGTGGCTTCGTCGCGAAGAAACAACGCGCGCGCTTTGTTTGCCATCGAGAGCGCTTTCGCGGGTGAAGGCGGCGGCGGCGGTTCCGTTTCGTGGGGTGAGACGTTCACGTTCTGTAAAAACACCGCCTCGTCCTTTTCCTCCACGTTCTGTAAAACCCCCGCCTCGTCCTTTTCCTCCACATTCTGTAAAAGCTTTTCCGTGTCCTTTGCCTCGCGCTGACGCACGCGCTCGTAGTACGCGTCCACTTTTTCGATCTGCCGCTCCGCCGCTTCAATCGCCGCTTTCTCGCGCGCCACGCGCTTCGCGTCCCCAACCTTTTGAGAAACCGCATCCCTCTCCCTCGCAGCGTCACTCAGGAAACACCAAGGGTCGTTTTCGTTTTCGTTTTCCTTTTCGGGTGATTGTTTGAAAGGTTTCGTGCTCGCGCTCCGTAGACGCTCACTCGGTGCCAACGACCCCCCCGGGACGGTTTCGCCGGCGGGTTTAAAACCACTTCTCTGCGCTGAACCCTTTTGCTCGGCATCTGCCACTCGCTTGTTCGCCCGCTGTACGGCTAAGTCGCACAAGTGCTGCGTGCGTTCGATTTGCAGCTCGTACCCGTTCTTTATTGTTCGCACGGTGTCTTTGGCGTCAAGCTTTACGTCCCGGATTTCGATATCCAAGCGCGCACGCAGACGCCACAAACGAAACGCCTCGCCTCGTTGTTGGCGCCGCTTCGAGGTACCAACCGCTTCGCGGCATTTCATGGCGTGACTCACCGCGGTGTTCCTAACGGTCTGCTCAGCCTGTAACTTCTCAAAAGATTCCTGAGTCACTCTTGTGACTTCTCGTGAGCTTCCGCTGAGTTGGTTTCGCAACAAAAGATTGGCGCCGTGCAAAGCGTCGCGCTCCGCTTCTAGTCGGTTGATCGCGCGCAGATGCGTTTCCAAAGCCAACCCGCGCGCGGAACGTTCCGAAGCGAGGGTTCGCGTCAGGGCGTTAATTTGTCTCGCCGGTGCGTCACGCGCGTCCGTGAGCTGTAGGTGCAGTAGCCCAAGTTCCTCTTCGTGTCTCTGTTGTCGCATCAACAAATCGTTGGTGTTTTCCAAACCCGCCCGCATCGCTTCGTCTCGCGCTACGTTCGTCGCGTCCACCACGCGTCGCTTTTGTCGCTCTCCCAGCCCAGCTCGCTCCCGCCCGAACGCGAGCACCAGCCCTCGCACCGCGTGTCGCGCATCGTCCCGGTCTTGTTTAAGCTTGCACGCGATGTCGAACAACCGGGGGAGCTCGCCTTGGTCTCGGGTCAGCGCGTTTCTCGCCGCGTTTGCGATTTGGTACGTCGCGTCGCGGACCAACTGTTCCGCCCCATCTCCGAATCCCGAACCGACCGGGCCGTCACCCAGCGCGCGTGTTAACGATGCCGCGACGGACACCAACGTGGTTTGGTGCGCGTCGTGGTACGATGACCTGTACTGGTATTTGGACAAGCTTGTTTTCAACACCCTCGTCGCGTCACTCCGCCTGGACTCGACTTCCAAATCAAGCAAAGGCGTGGGGCACACCAGACGTTGGAGTTTCCGCATCGCGTTCTTAATCACACCCGCTTCCGCGACCGCATTCTCGTCGCCATCGTCCAGGGGACGCACCTCAACCGCACCCAAGGTGTCGTCTCCCGAATCGGGGGGAGGGGACACCGACGTCATCACGACCCGGGAAGGTGCGCGTAGTGGTGTGATGATGCGATTTGTGGTTTCCCAGAAAACGGCACTTCAACGGTCCGGTCTTTCCATGTGAAGTGTGATGACCATTTTCTTCCCATCTCCCCATCACTCTCCGCAACACACCTCCGCGCGCTGCCCATAAACGCGTTCGTGCCCGCGCAGGTCCTCCGGGCGTAGGTTACGGACGTGTGGGTCACGCCGTTTCGGGTGGAGCGTTTCCCGCGGTGTGCTGCAGTGGACCGACTTGTCAGATGTCGAAGCGCCCTGCCACGGATGATGAACTGATGCCGCCGCCGGGATCTTCCGTCCGCGTTCCTGCCTCGTACCTGCCCTGCAAGACGTTCCAGGGCCCTCGTCCCGGTTACTTCTTCCGCCTGGGAGACACAGGGCCGGGGTACTACGTGGATCGCGTGGCGCGGGACGCGGCGACGCGTGCGATGCCGCCTCCCCCGAAGAGAAGGAAAAACGCACAGGAGCTTCTCGCCGATGCGGAAGCCGAGGCGGGTTTCACCGCGGGAGGAGGTTCCGGGCGCGGCACCGAGAGCAACGCGTTCGCGGACGACTCGACGGTGTTGGACGAGACCGGCTTACGCAAGCTGGTGTTACAGTTCGAGCGGAGGTACGCGGCGAACCAGCAGCTGCGGCTGAAACACCCGCACTCGCCCGAAAAATTTGTGGACTCGGAGGTTGACTTGGACGAATCCTTAAGAGCTCTTTCGGGCCTCGCCGGGTACCCCGAGTTGTACCCCGAGTTCTGCCGTCTAAACGCGGTGCCGAGCATACTCGGCTTGCTGTCACACGACAACCCCGATATAAGCGCGCACGCCCTGGAGCTGCTACACGAACTCACCGACGCCGATTCGGTGGAATCGCACGAGCAAGGCGGGTTAGCGCTCGTGACGTCGTTCGTGAAAGAATCGGGGTACGAGGTTCTACTGGCGTCCTTAGTTCGATTCAGTAAAAACGAACTGAACAGCTCTGAGGACGCGAACGCGGTGCACCACGGGCTGGGGATCGTGGAGAACGTTCTGGAAATCGACCCGGAGCAGGTTGGCGAGATGGTCGCGCGCTGCGACGGCGGTTTGCCGGTGTGGATTTTGAAAAGAGCCACGCGAAGTTTTGGCAAAAAAAACGCGGGGGACGACGATTCCGTGGACGACGTCCGGTCCTACGCCGCTGAAGTGCTGGCAATTTTGTGCCAGACCGACAACAACGAGGTGAAACTGCTAATAGGAAAGGACGGGGGTATCGACCGCCTGCTGCGCGCGGTTGCGCCGTATAAAAAGAAAGACCCCACGAACGAAAGCGAACGGGAGTGGCTCGAAAACGTTTTCGACGCGCAGTGCGCGTGCCTGGCGCTTCCGGAAAATCGGGATCTGTTCGTACAAAACGAGGGACTAGAACTCATGCTCCTGCTGATGCGGTCGAAGAAGCACGTCAGGGTCGCCGCGATAAAAACAACCGACCACGCGTTGACCAATCACAAAACTGGAAGCGAGCGGTTCGTGGACGCGCTCGGTTTGAAATCCGCGTTTAGCGCGTTTATGGGGAAAGGTACGTCTTTCATTTCCCAATTCCCGCCCCCCTGTTTTGACGATTGTCCCGAGTAATTACTCATACACATTGCGAGTGAGCCGCCGAAAACAGAGTTACTAATTAGTAAGGGCAGCACCATGGTGAAATACTGACACTTTTCTGGCAAAACTCTTCAGGAAAGAAAAAGAACCCGTCCAAAGGCGAAAGCGCCGACGTCGCCGCCGAGGAGGAGGAACGGGCGGTTTCCGTGGTCGCGTCGCTTTTCGCTAACTTGGACAGCGATGGCGACGCCCCGAGGTACGGCCGACTCTGTGCCAAGTTCGTGGAGGATGACTTCGCGAAGTGCGACCGGCTGTGCGAGCTGTGGAGTTCGTACGTCGGGAAGGTTGCGCGCGTGGACGCGAAGCTTGCGCGGGACACGCGAGATGGCGGCGTCCTGGAGGGGGCTGATGAAGATGAACTCTACGTGGAGCGCCTGGGGGGTGGCTTGTACACACTGGAACTGCTAGGAAGCATCATAGGCAGCGCGTACGCCACGAAACACGAAGGAATAAGGGCGAGGCTGTTGCTTCAGCTGGAACAAAATTCGGACGAGGTGTGGGACGGAAACGAGGACGCCGCGCTTCGGCTGCTGCGCCCCGTCCGAAAAGTTTTGGAAACGCACGCGGAGAACATCGGGGACGTGGATGGCGAGGAAACGCAGATGCGACGGCGCATGAGGGTAGTGAAACTCATCGTAGCGCTGGGGGGAGGCAGAGACGAAGCGCGGGAGGACGAGTAGAGGTGTTTACCGAAATTCTATCTCAACCTGCACTTTCACGAAACTCAACTTTCGAAACTTTCGAAAAGAGTCTCATTCCAACCAGTCTCGCGCGCGGGGCTCGGCCCTCGGATGTTCGTCCGCTCGCGTGTGTTCGGGACGCTGGGGTTGGTCCTCGCGCTCCTCGCACTGATACCGCCGTGGTGCGTGCCAGTCTTCCAGACCCCTCGATTTTCGTTTCCCGGAGTGCTCGCGCGAAAAGTCGTTTCAATCGCGTCGTCCGATGTTTCGCTGACCTCCGCTCTGACGCAGGTTCCACGGGTGCGATTTACGCGCGGTGTGCGAGACCGCGGGCGCGACGTCGTGGACCAGTGACTGGGCCGCTCCCGGATTAGCCGCGTATTTACTCCCGCCTTTTCTCAACGGCGCGTGGGTGGTGGTGTTGAGTTTGCAGATTAGAAATATAAATGGAACGACGAGAGACGCCACGAAAAGCGCGCGCGCTCGAAACGGGTTCCGAACGGTTCCGAACAAAGCGCTCCGTCGTGTTGGCCGTGTGGTGGGCGCGATCGGTGCGATTGCGGGTGCGGCCGGTGCGTACGTAGCCTACGAAAGCGCGTACGAAACCTGCCGCACCGCTTCCGCGGAACTCGGAAAAGTGACCCCGCGCGCGCAACACGTCGGGTGGTTTTTTTGTGTCGGCGCGAATACTTTCGTCGCAATCGCCGGCGCGGCTGGGTGTTTTTTTGGGCGAGGCGCTTTGTGCGGGCCTACGAAAAAACAAATTGCGAACCGAATGCAGGACGAGTTGTTGCTGCAAGTCATGTTATACACACCGGCGCCGGTACAGGTAGGTGTGACGCCCAGAGGCGAACGCGTGATGCGTCTGCAAACACCGGCGCCGAGCGGATTGACGCATTTGAACCATTTGAATCGCGCGTTTTCGCGGCGAGGCAAAAAAACGCAAAAGATGGAACCGCCGACTTCGTGGACGCACGGAAATTCTAGTGGGGGGCGTGGGAAACGAGTGGCAGGCGTCACGGGAGACTCGTCTCGGGAACGCATGCAAGGTACGAGAAGTAATAGAAGTAATAGAAGTATCAACTCGGGAGGGATTTACGAATCACCAGACCTCGAAACCAGTTCCGGGGATGCCGAGACGAGCGGCGACGACAACGGCGTTTTTGATTTGGAACGCGGACCGCGAGCTCCTCCGCGCGGGTTTTCAGAAAAAACAACACCAGCTCATCACCCGGCAGCTGGCCAAGGGGGCTGGGAAACGTGGAAGGCGAGTTTCTGGAAAGCAACCGCTGGGGCTGGCGCTGTGTCTGCCGCGGTGTTGGTACCCACGGGCACAGGAAACGGCAGCCGCGCAGGCGGCGGCGTATCTCCTAACTCAGACGCGCCGCGCGACGACGACGACGAACACGTCGCGTACCGTTCCGAGCGCGACGCGATTTCGTTGCGCTTGAACGCTCTGGTGAATTCACCTGACACGAAACACTCACACTATAGCCGCCCGGCGTTAGGGTCCGGGTCAGACGCCGGGTTCGCGACGGGGACGAAAAAAGAAGACGTGGATTTTGATCGACGTGT
>Ga0114995_10003505_pt1 | contig 10641 bp, 9 predicted proteins | sample ArcticOcean_MG_C_11_FD_87038 | JGI IMG/M metagenome (GOLD analysis project Ga0114995, IMG submission 87038) | Marine microbial communities from western Arctic Ocean - ArcticOcean_MG_CB2_154 | ecosystem: Environmental > Aquatic > Marine > Oceanic | place: Arctic Ocean: Canada Basin | collected... | reverse complement strand
GACCTCGCTCTCGCTCCAAGTGGGGATCTCATCATCGGGAGGAGCAGGGACGTCCTGCGGAAAGAGCGTTTCGGGGAGAGGTCAGCAGAAGCGTTTTTTCCTCGGACGACACGATGATGGACGAAGACGCGCGACCCGACGTGTTCCAACGCGCGGGTCAAACGCACCGGGAGGTCCTCCGCGAGTATATCCACCAAGTTGATCATCCGCACCGCATTGGGGTCCATGTTGCGTCGGGACGAGAGCGCACGCGCGTGTGTCCCTCAGCCTCCCCAGAGCGCGAGAAAAAGGACGTTTCGGACGGTTCGAGGCGAGACTATCGGGCGATCCCAGCACACTTTTCAAATCGATAGTTTCGTAGAAGTCTCGAGTCCCTCGTCTTTAGTCCCCACCCCTCTCTCGTGTCGTCTCGCATAACCCTAACCCTACCCCCGGTGCTCCCATTGACCCCGCAAAGTCTCTCACAGATTCTCCGCGAGGCGCAGCAGCAGACTCTTGAGCGAGTTCCCGGACGCCGCTTCCTTTCGTTTCTTCGCGGCGACCCTGGTGAGCTCCTCCGCTTTTTTCATCGCCCTCGTCTTGATTTGCTCCGCTCGTTTTTTGAGCTGCTCCCTTGCCGCCTCCGCCGACACAAGCGCTTCTTCTAGTGCCTGATTGTTCACCGCTTCTGCGCTGTGAAGCCCCTCGCGCGCATCACGCGTCGCGTCCTTGAACACCTCGTGCGCCGCCGCGAGCGTGCCCACCACGTCCCCGACGCGTTCCTTCGCGTCCGTTTCCGCCTGGTCAAACATTTGCGCCACCTGTTCGCTCACCCTGCGCGCCTCGACCTCGAGCCCGTCCATCTCACGCGACGTTTCTTCCTTGAAAGTCTTGGTAAGCGCGGCGATTTCGAGCTCAGCGCGCTCTTTGCGGGTCGTGCGCATGCTCCTCAGTCTCTTTTCCAGCGCGGCTATTTCGTCGTCGCTCTTGGGTTCGTTCTCCGCGTCATCATCCACGTCATCCGTCGGTTCGTCATCACCCACGTCCCTTCCGACCTTGCGTTTCTTCCTCTTCCCGCCTAACACGCCGCCGAGCAAGTCGCCCAGCGTCTCCACAACGGGAGAAGGGCGCTTCATACCCTTGGAAACGTGCGTGTTCGAAGGGGTGGGTCCGGCCGCGGGCGACGCGGGGGGGGTACCGCCGGTTTTGCGCGGCAACACAATCTCGAGAATGATCTCCCACTTGCGTTTCTCCTCCGCGGTGGAAGCCTTTTCGCTGAGCTTGAACAGCGTGGGGACCTCCATGGAAGTCCAAGCGTCCGCCTCCGCGGAAGCAGCGCGACGAGCGCGCTGTTCCATTTCGTCCAACGGATCCGTCTGCGCAAGTTGCGCGGACGGAGACGCAGTGGGTCGCGGCGACGGCAGAAAAGGCGAAGGCTCGTCGCGCATGGAACTCGCGCACGAAAGTGTCGCCGGGCGCTTCGCCGAGTCTTCAACTCGACCGTGAGACTTGAGGCCGAATGATGCGTGGTGGTCGTCGTCCCTTGCAGCTTCGGCGACTGCGTTCTGACCGGTCATCTTCTTCAGCGCGGCGGCCGCATCGATACCGTTTTTGAAAAAGTTCTCGTCGTCCTCCGTTTCGTCCGAGTCGAACCCAAAAACCGGCGCCTCGCGCGCGTCCGCGGAAACCCCTTCCTCCGTCTCCGCCGGAACCGCGTCTTCCTCCATGGATTCGGAAACCGTTTCGGAAACAGGCGCGGACTAGGACTCGGACTCGGAGGACTCGGTTTCCACCGCCGGAGCCGGCGCGACGCGTCCCTTCCTCTCGAAAGTTTTAGGAGCGAGGGTCAACGCGCCCAGGAGCGTCTTCGGCTTTTTCGCGACGGGCGCCTTCGCTTTCGCGACGGGTACCGCCGCGTCATCTTCGTCGTCGCTTTCTTCCAAAGCGGCGACCACGGTGAGGTTCGTGGGCGGTGTGGCACGGTGAAGGCTCTGGCTGTCCTTCGATACCTGGCTTTGCGGCGTCTCGAAGCCCTTGGCCTTCAGCATGCCCTTCTTCTTCGGCGCCGCGCCTTTCTTGTTTCCAAAGGTGGCTTCCAGGCCTTGCGCGGCGCCGGCGCCGTGGGAGGTGGCGGCGGTGTCGGGAAGCCGGCTTCCCTTGGACTTGAAGGGAGACGCTCGGCGAAGCGGCGCGACGACCTGATCAACCGGGAACGCTTCTTTGTCGAACGCGGACCCCGCCGGAGATGTGGACGCCGCGGGTGAAAACGGGACTCGCGTCGCGGCGACGGAAGCGGGGTAAGGGCTCTTGCTTCGGTCTCGGCGAGCCGCTCGTTTCGGCGCGGCTCCGTCTCGCGCGAAGACGTTGCGACTCGCGCCGGCACCCGCCTTGGGAGAAAACCAAGGCGTAGCCTCCTGGGCAGGTGACGTGTCCTGCTCCCACGGCAACTTCACTTCGTCGCGAGCCTCGGTGTTTCCCAATCGGAAGTCCTCGAACGCGTTTGTGGTGTCAACGGCATTCTTGGCTTCCGTCGGTTTCGCTTTGCCGCGAGCCGTTTTTTTCTTCACGGGAAGCGGCGCCGGCGCCGACTCCGCCGGAGGCGCCTCTGGCTCCGGTACTTCAGGCTTGCGCGGTCGACCGCGCGCTTTCTTCGCCGGAGGGTTCGGTTCGTCCCGAGCGGAAAGAGGTGCACGCGTATCGGTGGTAGGCACAACATCCACAGGGACTTTCTTCGCCGGGCGTCCGAGCTTTCGCTTCATCGTCACCGGTTTGGCGTCGGACGTTGCGGGCGCGCGCGACGGCGCAGGCGCGGCCACCGCCGCGCATGAAGGTTGCTCCACGACCTGCTTGTTCGTCCTGGTCGTCCTGGTGATCCTGGAGGCCGCTTCCGGAGCCGCCTTGGGAGGGGCCTTAGCAGCGGCGGGCGCCAGCGCCGGCGTCTTGTGTTCAGATTTTGTGAACCGGGTGCTCCGTCGCGCCGCCGGCGCCGGCTCGGTGCGCACGGCTTTCTGACGCGTCCGCGTGGTCACCACGAGCGGAGGCGGACTGGGAGTAGGACTGGGACTTATGGGACTCGGCGAAGGACTTCCGCCGTATGATATCCCTATCGAAGCCTTCGGTGACTGCGACGGTGACTGCGACTGCGACTCGGGAATCGCGTCGAGGTGTCTCGGTGACTTTTCCACCGACGCCTTCGCGGTGAGGAACACCGGCTCGGGAGACGGCGCGGGAAGGTTCGCCGGAAGCGCCTCCATCGTTCGTGGTGACGTGAGATCCGTCTGGCACGTCAAGTTCGGATCCGTCTCGAAGGCTCGGTCGCAACCGATACGAACAGGCGCCAAGTTTTTCGGCGGTCCCGCGAGTTCGCACATCACCCCCGTTGAACTTTTCAAGGGTGACGCCGCGCGAGCGAGAAAAGAAGAGCAACCGCCGCCAAAGGCGCTGGGGTACTCCGCCGCCGCTTTCGCCAAAAACGATTTCGCCTGCAAAAATCGTGCGGAATCGAACGAGAACGTGATCAAGCGATCGTCCTCGGCGTCGAACGTATCGCTCGCGTCGAACCCGCGCGGTTCCTCGCGGACGCCGAGCGCCACGACGCCCGGCTCGGGCGTCGAGATGACGCGAAGGCAAGACGCGTACGACAAGTCGATGAAGACGGGATCAAGTGGGAAATCTTCGAAGGCGTAGCGGAAGCTGATGCCTCGACGCCAAAATATGACGTGCGACTCAGAAACACCGCTTGTGTGCAAGCCGCTGGTGACGTTGATCTCGATTGCCGCGACGCGTTTGCACGGCGCCGCGTCACCGCAACCCGAGGCGTAATCGTAAACGACGCCGTCCAGGCTATCTTCGAAGTTCGACCTTCCCGAATCGCTTTGGAAATCGATTTCGTTGTTCCGTGCGCTTCGTGAGAGAGCCCCGAAGCTGGACTTCGCGGTCTGCAAGCACTTAGCCACGTCGTCAAGCTTCAGGCTGACATCCCCGGCGGCCGCGGTAGCGTGCACGAGACTTTCCACCGCCGCGCGCATCGCGGGCGCGTCGCCGTCTGACTCGGCAGCTCGCCAGAACGCGACGAGACTCGAGGGCGTTCCTTGCGGGACGATTTCGTTCGCGGTGCCGTGACCGTTCCTTCCAGGCTCGTAGTTATCAGACGCGAGAAGTTTTGCGAGAGACCGTGCGCTTTCCGGACATCCCGCGTTCTTCCTCGGGTTGACCACCACAGCGAGGGTTTCGAGAACCTCCCTGCGCGCAAAGGCGTAGAGATCAGTCGCGGAGCACGTCGCGGCGTCGACGAGCTCGGCGACGAGCGCATCGCCGAGACTCTTGTTCCAACGCTTGGAGTTGTGGTGCACAGCCATTGAACGGACGGCGACGTTGAGCTCGGTGAAGATGTCAAGCTCGGTCATCTGCTCGCGAAGAAGACGGTGCGATGGATGCGAGGGTGAGTCACGGAGAGGAAAAAATCGGACGTTTTTGAAATTTTGCGCAGGCTTGGGAAGAAAAACGAAACTCACCGTGAGTGACCCGCGTCGGGCGGCGTCCATGACGTGCTCGGAGAAGGACTTGTACACGGCGTGAATACTTTGGACGACGTCGCCGCCGTCCTCGCAACGATAATCCTTGAAGAAATTCATCCTGCGATTCGGACAAGAAGAAGTGTGAGGCGGGCGTACGGAGGCGGGTCGCGCGGTCAGAGAAGGCGTCGTTTGAGGGGGACGAAAGCGCGGAAACGCGAGAGGGGGTCGGGTCGGGTCGTATCGCGCACTTTTTGAATGTCGTCGGAAGCAGTTTCACCAAGCGATGGATGAGTTCGAGGCTCCATGTGGACGATGACCGCTTGCGGTCGAGTTCCTGCGGCGGGAGACGTCGCGAGAGGGGGTCGTGGTCAGTGTCTTTCGCGTGACGTGCGTGTGTTTTTGAAATAACGGGCGAAGCAAGTACCCACCGTTCGGAGGCACTTCCAGACGCCGTACACAGCCTCGGGATCGTCGCTGAGCTGGCCTCGCGCGCATACATCCGCGGCGTCGATGGATCTCGTGAGCTCCGCGGCGTGCGGTGTGCCCTGCAGCGGGTGCTCAGCGAGCGCCGTGAGAAGGGGCGCGGAGGTGAGAGGCGGCATACGGCCCGTTTGAAGGGGGAAGAAGTTCGCTGCGCGCTCGGGGAGCGCGCGCGAGGTTAGGCGCGAAGCGAACGCGCGTCCGCGAAAGCGCGGAGTGCGGCGTCGGCGAGCCTCTTCGACGAGGAGAACGGCGCCGCGCGTGCGCTTGACGGGAACGGTGTCGCACGACCGCCCGAGTGCACGCGGAAGTGCTGGAAAAGCAACGCTCCGACAACCCAAAACTGGCACCGAATCGCGGAAATCCTTGGCCACGCAAAACCCCGGCAAAAGATGACGTGCGAGGTGCATACTTGTCGCTTCCAATTTAGCCGTCGGCCCGCGATCAATCCTCACCGCGCTGTCGTCGGTCTTCCCCGGCTCGCACGAGAATCGCCATGGTCGGTGCCGTTGCCATGGTCACCATGGCTTCCGCGGTGCGCCCCGTCGCGCGCGCCACCCCGGGTGCCGCGAGCGCGCGAGCCGCGCATTCGGCTCGCGTAAGCGCCGTCGTTCCTGGCGTGTCGTCGCGCGGGTCGCCGCTGCTTACCCGCCGCCCCGTCCGCGGTCGCCGCGTCGTCGTGGGCGAACGCAAGAAGCGCGACTCCGAGGGTCCGTTGGACACCGTCGAAATCGAAGAGTGCCTGCAGGTACGCACGCCGTCCCACCTTCCCACACCCGCGGGGTGGCTTTTCTTCATTTCTCCGAGGGACGAACGATGGAGGGACCAACACGCGACGTGTGCATCGGACCGGCCGACCGGTTGGTGCGGCGGACCGCGGGAAGCGAGTCTGCCTGCGCGTCACGGCGTTGTCTTGGTGCCCGTGTGATGACAAGTGCGCGAGTTTCCGGGTGCTCCGCCGTCGCGCGCTTCCCTTCGCGTCTCCCACGCGTCCTGCGGCGCCTCGATCCTCGCTGACCATCTTGTTTTCCATTCCCGACTTTGCGATTGTTTTCCACAGGATGCGGAGTGCAAGGTGGAGATGGTCTCCGCGCTGGAGGAGGCTCTGCTAAATCAAAACCATTTCGCTGAGCCGGAAAAGCTGGTGGCGGCTGCTGTTGCCGCGCCCGTCGCCGTCGCCGCCGCCGCCGTCGCCCCCAAGGACACGAAGCCCAAGGCGCCCAAGCCGACGAAGGCTGAAAAGGCCAAGGCCAAGGAAGAAGCGAAGGTTTCGGAACCCCCCCTGAACTTCGACCGCTTGAAGTCCGTTGGAACGTTCGTGAGGACGGTGGAGATCTGGTCGTTCGTGTTCGCGTTCGTGTTCAAGCGCTTGAAGTTGGAGTTGAAGTTCACGTACAAAGGCGGGTGGAGCGAGGCGAAGAAGCTGGAGAGGGAGGCGGTTTTGGCGAGCTGGTTGCGACTCGGGTTGCTGCGTTTAGGGCCGACGTTCATTAAAATCGGCCAGCAGTTCAGCACACGGGTTGACGTTTTAAGCAAGCCCTTCATCGCGGAGCTGGAGAAGCTTCAGGACAGAGTGCCTCCGTTCCCGACACGGCTGGCGAGGCAAATCGTGGAAGAAGAGTTGGGCCGGCCCATTGAGGACGTGTATTCGGAGTTCGCGGACGAATCCTTGGCAGCGGCGAGTCTGGGGCAGGTACACCTTGCGAAGCTGAAGCTAACGGGGGAACAGGTAATCGTGAAGGTCCAGAGACCTGGGCTGAAGGAGATCTTCGACATCGACTTGAAAAACCTACGAGTAATAGCGCAGTGGTTACAGAAAGTGGACCCGAAAACCGACGGCGCGGCGCGGGATTGGGTCGCGATATTCGACGAAACCGCCCGCGTGTTGTACGACGAGGTTGATTACCAGAACGAAGCCAACAACGCGCGCGAGTTCGCCTCTCAGTTCAAAGACACGAACTGGATCAAAGTTCCGAAGATCTTCCAGCAGTACACGAAAACGCGAACGCTTTGTATGGAGTACGCGCCCGGGGTGAAGATCAACGACTTGGAGGGTTTGCGGCGAATGAACGTCGACCCCGACCGCATGGCGCGCCTCGCCGTGGAGGCGTACCTGCAGCAAGTCCTGCGGTTCGGGTTCTTCCACGCGGACCCGCACCCCGGGAACGTCGCCGTGGACACGGGGGACCCGGAGGGGTTGGGCAGGTTGGTGATTTACGACTACGGCATGATGGGCCGCGTGCCGGATGAAGTAAGAGGCGGGTTCCTGGAGCTGTTCTGTACGTGTTGCGTTTCCCAAATCCAGGTACTGTTTTATCTCTCAGCTGGTGACTGTTTGTCCATACATCGCCCAACACGGGACTGACACTTTTCGTGTAACAATCACAGACGCCGTGTTCGAAAAGAACAGCGACAACGCGGTCAAGGCTTTGTCCAAGATGGGCGTCCTGGTGGACACCGGCGGTGACCTCACCGCGGTAAAGCGAACCGCGGATTTCTTTTTAGGGAGCTTCGACCAGCGCGTGGAGACGCAGGAAAAGCAACGCGAGACAAACAAAGACGAGTACGAATCCGACTTCAAAGCGAAAAGGACCAAGGAGGAAAAGAAGACGCGACGGAAACAGATTCTTTCGAACATCGGCGAGGATCTGTTAGTGGTGAGCAAGGACCAGCCCTTCCGGTTTCCCGCAGAACTCACGTTCGTGGTGCGGGCGTTTTCCGTGCTGGACGGCATCGGCAAGTCGCTGAACAAAAAGTTTGACATCGGCGAGATCAGCGCGCCGTACGCGCGGTCGTTGCTCATCGAAGACAACCCGAGTTCGTTACCGCCGCAGGTCGTCGCGAGACAGCGGGATTTCCAAAGACGGTTCGACAAACAAAACAAAGCCATCATCAACCTTTTCAAAGGCCCGGACGCGATCGAGGAAATCGCGGACGTCGTGCGCGCCATCGAAAGAGGCAAGCTTAAGATTCGCGTCCGCGCGCTTGAAGCGGAAAGGGCGATTGACCGAGTGTCCGTGATGCAGGACGTACTGTTAAAAGCCATGATCGCGTGCGCCGCGGTCAACATCGGGACGGTGATGTTTGTGTGTGGGATGTTGGTCCAAGCCAAGGTGGCGTTTGGGGTTTCCGCCGCGTTCGGGCTGCAAGCCGTCGCGGCGCAGGGGAAACTGTCGAAACTCGTGAAAAAGGAAGCGAGCTACTCGGGAGCGGCGTGAGAGGTTGGTTTCGGCGAATTCATTTGTACAGGCGAGCGCGGGCGGTACGCGCGTTCGCGGTAGTTGGACGTGCGTTGGTCACGCGTTTAATAGCACTAAAGCGAACATAGGCCCGATACGTTCGCGTGTTACCAAAACCGGTACCTATAATTAAAATGAATGCATGTGCTGCGCGTTCCGATCGTAGTCGCTGCGCCCCTCTCGCCGCGCGTTTTTTTCCTCAACATTAAAAATCCACGTCCGTGCGAAACTCGTACGCGTCCGGCCCATCCGCGTCGCCGTCCACCGACTGCATCACCCCGTTCTTCTGGTACTGGTCCACTCTGTGTTCGAAGAAGTTGGCTTTTCCTTGAAGGGAAATAGTTTCCATCCAATCAAACGGGTTTGGGGTGTTCCATACCTTCGTCCCACCCAGCTGCACGATTAACCGATCCGCGACGAACTCGATGTACTCCGCCATCAGCCCCGCGTTCATCCCAACAAGCGCGCACGAAAGCGCGTCGCACACAAACTCTTTTTCAATCTCCACCGCGTCTTTCACGATGTCCTGCAGTCTTTCGTTTTCAAGCGGGTGCTTCAGCATGCTGTACAACAAGCACGCGAAGTCGCAGTGCAAGCCCTCGTCTCGGCTGATCAGCTCGTTTGAAAACGTCAGGCCTTTCATGAGGCCTCGTTTTTTGAGCCAGAAAATCGCGCAGAAGCTCCCGCTGAAAAAAATCCCCTCCACGCACGCGAACGCGACGAGGCGCTTTGAGTTTTGCCAGAAAAGTGTCAGTATTGCATTTGCAAACAGTCGGCGGGATTTGGGAAATGCAATACGTACCTCGGCGAAGCACTCCGCGCTGTTGATCCATCGCATCGCCCACTGCGCTTTCCTTCCCACGGTGGGGACGTTGTGGATGGCTTTGAACAGGTACTTTTTCTTCACCGGGTCTTTGATGTACGTATCCTGGCCCGATAAAAAAGAAAGTGTCAGTCTCTCGTGATGTGTATGAGGGATTGGTATGAGGGGTTGGAAAGGGTATACTGTACTCCATAGTATGAGTAAACAGTCAGGGTAATAGTCCCTTCGCAGGACGAGTATGGGCAATCAGTCTTCGGAGCGTATTCAGTGGGAAAGGCCCTTACCAGAAGCAACCCGTAGGTTTCGCTGTGGATGTTTTCGATCGCGAGCTGGAACGCGTAGAACGCCCTCGCTTCGGGCATCTGTACGTCTTTCAGGAACCGCAACCCCAAATTCTCAAGCACGATACCGTCGGACGCGGCGAAGAACGCCAACACGTGCGAGATGAAGTGCTGTTCGTTTTCGGTTAAGTTGACCCAGTCGCGGTAGTCGTAGGACAAATCGATCTCCTCCGCGCTCCAAAACGAAGCCTCGGCTTGTTTGTACATCCGCCACACCTCTTGTTCTTTGATTGGAAACAAACAAAACCGGTCGGGGTTGTCCTGTAGCATTGGTTCATCGAGGTCCCGGTTCCACGTGGTGGTTGAAGACCCCGAGGCGCTTGAGGAGGACTTGTTGCTCTTTTCGTCGTCCTCAAGGGGCGACCGCCGCAGATCTCCGAAAGAACTGAGCTCGTCGTGGCACCCCAGCTTGGGGTGCTTGCCGCTCGCCATCGCGAGCGCGGCCGCGGAGAGGGACTCTCCCTTGGCATGCACATCGGTTTCAAGTGCCATAGTGTCTTCAACACGGGGCATCTCGTTCAACAGGTGGTACCCGACGCAACACTCACGACACGTCACACCGATCAATCCGTCTCGTCACGTGATCCAATGTAAACCCTGTTTCTCCGAAAGAAAGAAGGGTCCGACACGAAGGTGCGGCGGTATCTAAGTGGGAACGAGAACGAGGAGTTGGAAACCGGCTGGAACTTCGAAACGAGTGCGTTGGGAGACGCAGGACGAGTTTCCGGAAACACGACGCGGCGCGGGGGTACCCGGACGTGCGCGCGTGAGTGGCGCCGCCTGATGCAAAGTGGACGTCACCACCGGAAAATTCCCGCCGAAAAGACCCCGATGAAATCACCACGTGGCGGTGTCAGTCTTCTTCACGACACCCCCCCCCCCTTCCTCCTCTCCTCTTAATCTGCATCCTCCTCGTCCTCCTCGTCCTCGTCCTCCTCATCCTCTTTCTCGTCCTGCTCTCCCACCGAGAAAGAACTCTCGTGCCGAACCAGGCGACCGCAGAGAGCCCCGAACCAGATTGGATTGGTGCGGCATGCGGCGATGCGGTGAGGAGAAAAAAATGGATTCACAAAAGTAAAAAAATCCCAAAAACGAAGGAGCCGTGCCGATGAAGTTCACCCCGTCTTCCCCGCCCCCGCCATTCTCCAGCACGCGGCCGTGAAGCCACGCGCGTGTCACCTCCCCGGAAGTCACGAGACTACCGAGATGGGGAAAGCCGCGTTCAGGTACGTGCCCCCCACCCGCGGTCGGACCCCGCGGTC
>Ga0114995_10003503_pt1 | contig 10647 bp, 5 predicted proteins | sample ArcticOcean_MG_C_11_FD_87038 | JGI IMG/M metagenome (GOLD analysis project Ga0114995, IMG submission 87038) | Marine microbial communities from western Arctic Ocean - ArcticOcean_MG_CB2_154 | ecosystem: Environmental > Aquatic > Marine > Oceanic | place: Arctic Ocean: Canada Basin | collected... | reverse complement strand
CACCATCAACTAGGACATCTCCTTCTTTTAATTCTGCAGAGAACCTTGTTCCAAAACCTGTTATAGTTGAACTACCGCTATCCATGTTAAGTGTTCCACTCAACACTTTGTCTGCATCTAAACTAACATCTGCAGTAAAGTTTTGTGCAGTACCACCAACTTTTGGTGTTTGAAATAGAGACCTTGCACGGTCAATGTTGTAACTTCTTACTGCAGATATATTTGTATAAGTACCTGTTGAGTTACCGAATGTTAAATCTTCTGTTCCTGAAGTTAAGAAATTTCCAACAACATCGTGTAGATATAGGTCATTACTAGATTTATATGCAACTATACCAGTTGCATTACTTTCGTTTCCTGTTACCTTGTCACCTACGTTGATTGTTCCACTTGTAGTTCCAGTAAGTTTTGTGAACATCTTAATATCAAACATGTATAGATTGAAAATAGATGCATCTGTAAATACTCCACTTGATGAAGTTCCTGAGACATTATCAATGTCTCTTACTCTTGCAAACCCAATATGTCCACTTGCATTTGCAGAACCAGGCGTTCCAGCAACAGCATCATAAATCTTTACAACACCGAAAGGTGATTTAGATTGTCCTGATGTTTCATTTCCAAATTCAGGGAATGAATGTGTGTTCTTAACTCTTAGTTTGTTTCCTAGTCTAACAGGTGTCTTAGTGTTTGCAAGTGTCTTAGTTGTTCTTGCTTTTAGGAACGATAGTGTTGATGTTCCTATCTTATCAATTTCAAAACCTTTAACGTAAGCTTTGCCTGGCGATACTTGTAATACGAAGTTAGATTCCTTACCACCATTCTTTGAAGTATAGAAACCTCTGTTAGTGGTATCATCCAAATGTTCTCTCATGGATTGTGTAAATTGTGTTACAATGAAGTCACCACTTGCATCGAATGTTCTTCTTGCTAGTGTGTTTTCAATTGTGTTGTAAGCGGGTCTATTAACTGTTAACTCAATGATACCTTGGTTAACTCTTGCAAGTTCTACAAAGTTAGTATCAGTAGTTTCTGTAATAGTAAACTTAGAAAGTGTTAATGCTAATTTAAGTCTGTCTGCACCTGCAGCGTTTTCATTAGTTGTTCCTGTTGAGTTGTCTTGTAATGAAGTGTCTGTAGATGAGTTAACCATACTTTCTGTAATGGTTATACCAATTCTATAAGATGGTCTATGTGAATATTTGTCTAATACCAATTCTTGAGCTGGAACCTTGACAAAATATCCTCTAAGGTATATAATACCTTCTGATATCTTGGCCATAGAACCAACACCAACTGGAGAATTTACTGTTGTTTCAACTTGAAATTCGTTGTTGTTTGATGCTACTTCTGAATAAGTTCCACCTGAATCTACTTGACATTCATGTAGTTCTTCGTTTGCAATGAATGTATATGAGTTATTAGTATCCGTTCCCTGTCTCATATATTTAACAAAGAGTGTTAGTTTATCTGTTGAAGTTTCTTCGACAGATGATGTTACTAATGCAACAACACCCGATGTCTGACCAATGATTAACTTATTGTGAAAGGATGTTCTGTAACTTTCTGCAGTTGCAGTTCCAAGACCATTAGGGTTTGCAGATTTAACTTTAACATAGTATAGTTCCATGTCAATGTCGGACTGAGCTCCTTGAACGATAGAACCCTCTTTAAACATATGACTACCAAATCTTTCAACTTGGTTTTGTAATATGGATTGAGATTGTGTTAACTCTCTTGCCTGTATAGGACGACCAGCACGATAAAGAACCTTATGAAAGTTCTTATCTTCTGAGTAGTCGTCGTAATAAGGTGATATGTTTAAATCTGTCTTTTCAGGCATAGTATTCTCTAATTGTTAGTTGGGGTTCTATTGAACCCCGTAAATTACATTTCTATAATTAATTTAATATCTTCAATTTGGTCAGCTGCTCTAGTCACTGCACCTCTATTCTCAATATACATGATTTCACCTGAATATCTTTGAACTTCGGGATGTAAAGCACTAACTGCAACTGAAGTTGCAACACTCGAACCACTTAGGTAAATAGTATCTGAGTTTACAAAGTTTACATACTCACCACCACTATTTGCAACAGTAGTATACTTAATTGTGTTTGTTCCACTGTCTAATGATACGACTCTAGCGACTGCAGTTGCAGTTCCGTCTGAGTTTGCATTCATTATAGTATCATCAATACTTATACTTGCGACTGATGAACATGTCATTTGATTATATGCAGTCAATGTAGATGCAGTTGCAACTGTTGTTGAACTAACATCGAATGGGTCTTGAATCAAACCAACTCTTCTGAAGTCATTGTCTATTGGGAAGTCACCTGAACCTTCAGCAAACTCTAATCTAGAGTTTACGATTACATAGTTTCCACCTAGTTCTGAAACTGGGTCTGCACCATGTCCTAATAAAGGAGAGATGATTACTTTTGCACTTGCACCTGTACCTGAACCAATACCTGATATATTTGCAATATCAATTGATGCACGTTTATAACCTGAACCAGCAGTTGTTACTGAAATGTGTGAAACCTGTTCTGATACAACGTGAACTGTACATACTCCACCTGAACCATCTCCATCGATAGTTATTCCAGTGTAGTTATGTGTTCCACTGTTTCCAGTGTAACCTGAACCAGCTGTACTTACGTGTACATGGTGAACTCCACCATCTACTGCTTGATTTTCAACATCGTATTGTGAAGAACCATCGTCTGTTCCAGCAGAACCGAATGCACCTAAATCACCTTTGATTTCTGTTTGAGCTCCCAATGTTTTCACTGGGATAAAGTCGTTTGTTACAAATTTAATAGTATCTGAAGCAGTAACAGTGTACATGTACTTCCAAATATAACCCCTACCAGTCGCAGCGTCTGTGTCTGAGGTTGTTACTAGTGCAGTAGGACTTGTTCCTGATGGTTTAACTGTTGAGTTAACAACAACACCCGAACTGTTTCTTCCACTTCTAATACATTTGTATACATTGTACTCGTCTGTGATTACAAAGTATCTTGAATCATACAAGTTAGTTGCACTTGTAGCTGATGATGGATTTGCAGATGAAACATCATGTGAGTATTCATCATACTTTGTACTTTGTGTTGAATCCCAATCGTATCTTGTTAGACCATGTGAAACGTCTGCAGAAGTTACTTCCTTCATTGCAATCATGTCTGACCATGCATCTATTTCCTCTCCTACTGCATTAGCAGGTGTAGGTGGTACTGTATCATCTGTCCATGGATATGAACGTCCTATGAATATATAAGTGTTTGAAGCTGCTTCTCCAAAATCTTCTTTGAATTGTCTAGCATTGTGTACTCTAAACTTTTCTGTAATTATTGCTGCCATTTTCTTTTATCTCCTAAGATATTTAATACTATTTATAACACTATGCAGACTTTATATAAGCACTAAATGTTAAATTCGTTCTTTTTCGTTGATGATTTTCATATTCCGATACATAGAATCGTGGATACATGCTGTCTAGGTCGACTATTTTCAGGCCTTCTGCTTTTGCACCCTCAATCATTACATTACCACTTCCATTTTCTAATATGATATCATCACCATCAGTTTCATCTTTAAAATAATATGATATATCATATGTATTTTGTCTTGCAATTGTATTTATGGTTCTAATTGTACTACCAAGTGGAACAAATGATGAAAGATTTCCACCACTACTATCGTCTTGGATAAATGGTTCGTTATCTTCTGATACAATTCTGTTATTATCTTCAAAGTAGATATACTTTCCAGTGTACTCTATGTTTCTTTCTGAAGTAAAGTAGTGTACTTCTTCAAGTGTAGTTGCACTCTCTAATCGTAAAAGTTCAGTTCCATCTTCGGATATAATCCTTTCACCATAATCACCTTTGACTTCTGCATCCTTGTCGGGTTCGAACCTTAATATACAAGCCTCTTCCTCAAGTTCTATGAGTCCACCACTTTCAAGGACTAAAGTCTCATCGTTAGGTTCCCATGATTGGAATATCTTCCCATCAATTGCCTTTCTGTGAAAGAACTTTTCACTTCGACCATTCAACCAACCATTATCAGTCCAGTCTAATGCAAGAATTGTAGGGATACCATCGTGTGAATACATACCAACTTGTGATGATGCAACACTCTTAGATACAATCTTAAGAATGTTCATGTGTCTACTTCTCATCTCTGAGTCATTGACTTCAGTACCTTTACCAGTTTCTATGCCACCAACCTTTGAATATGCTGGAATTGCACCACCTCCAACTGGATTAGTATCGGGAGTTGGTATTCCACATGCTCTTAGAACAACGAATGGGTCGTTCAGTTCTGAATCTAATGTGTATAGTAGTATCTTTCTAGATGAGTTAGAAAATGCATTTGCAATACCTAGTGTCGGTTCTCCATGTATTACAATAGTAGGGACAAACTTAAATTGGTTTTCGGGTACTGCAGAAACACTGTTCTTAATTGCAACCTCACCGAAAAAGATGTGTCCTGCTGGATGAAGTAGGTCTTTAACTGCAGACCTATATTTGTTAATTGACTCACCGACTTTGATAACATATGAGTGAGTCTGATAAAGATGTCCATCTTGAATGTTTGCAACAATAGAATTGAGTTGTCCTCTGTCTCCTAAGAACTGTTTCTCAATAATACCTTCACCACCCATCAGACCTTGACCGTTAAATCTTTGAGTTTTTAGAATGTAGAAGTAATCAACTGAGTTGTATGTGACCTGTTCTCCGTCAACAAACTCTCCGTTTAATGTTGAGTATTTTAATATGTGTCTATCGGTGTCATATGACACTACAGTTGCAGTTGTTCCTGATACCACTCCAGTTAACACTATATCTTTTGTAAGTGATGCAGTGGGTGTTTCAACCAACATGTTATGTTGTGATGTTGAACTCAATATACCATTTGAATCGAAGTTGTAACCCTGACTTTCAAAGTTAACTGATGTGATACCACCGATGTTACTTGACCATGCAAATATTTTTGCACCTGTTCCACTAGTTACGTTAACTTGAGTGGCATTGTTTGTTGCACTAGTTCCAATAATCTGTTCACCAGCTATAAAACTTCCTGTATCAGATGAACTTCTTGATACTACTATTCTACTTCTGTCTGATTCAATTCTTAATACTTTACCAGTTGCAGTTGATGTACCACCTGTTAGTGCTTCTCCTACTGCATAGGCTTCACACTCTGCAGAAGTCTTGAAATAAATAAATCCACCTGTATATACTTTTGGAACTGTTCTGTAACCAGTTCCTTCGTTTACCATAAAGATACTTCTGATATTAGATTCAGTAGTTTCTAAGTTCATTCGTGTTCCGTCTTCGTATAAGACGTTATTGAACTCTCTGTATATGTCTACGATTTGTCCTACTGAGATACCATTGGTAAATGTTACTCTGTCATTTTTAGTTGTGTAACCTGTTGATGCATTGAGAGGGTCTCTCTTAACACCATCAACAAACACTTGAACTGTTCCATCATTAAAGAACATTCTTCTGTTGTAATCATCACTACCAGTAAACAATGTTTGATTTGCAGTTGCAGTAAATGTGAACTGACCATAATGTGATGCATTCTCTTGTATTACTTCGTCACCGACTGAACCGATGTAGGCCTTTGCACCTGAACCACCTGTATCGGTGTTATCAAACACTACCATTTGTGGTAGACCGACTTGAATTATTGAATCACTTGATAATGATATTGGTCTCGAAACGACCATAGATTTTCTATCGTCTGCAATAGAAACTACTTTAACTTTATCTACGTTAGTTCCAAATATATCATGTCCTAAAACTATTGCACTATCTAATGCAGTGTCAAATGAAACTAGTGTTGAGGCTTTAGATGTCTCTGTAATTATGTTTGCACTATCTTCCATGACGATGTAATCTTCACCGTCTTCTGACCTCATACTGTCAACTGTTCCTTTGGTCGTTGCACTATAAGTGTTGTGGAAACCTGTACCACCATCTTCAATAAAGATGTGTTCGACTCCACCAGTTGTGATACCATCGACTATTGATTTTGCTTCAACTACACCTGAGTCTAGTTTCTGACCACTAAAATTTATTCTATCGTTTAATGAGTACAGTGAACCAGCAGATGTTTGTTCTAAGACAATACCATTACCATCTTCATCTGTAATCACTCCACTATCATCATGTTCCAAGTAAATAGATGAACCATCGAAGTTCAATCCACTCATGATACCTAGGGTTGTTCCAGTATAACTTGTTATTCCGTCTCTGTCAAGGAAAGTTACAGTTTTACCCTTTTCGAATGTTCCAGCATGTGTGTCCATTATCTCTAATGAGTAGATACCAGTAGCTGCATCAAGTGTGAAGACTTTTTCTATAATAGACTCTGCTTCTATAAAGTCGTCTGAACTTCTTAGTTGTTGAATCTTATCTGTTGATTGTGGAAGTAATGCAATGTTAGTTAATTGAACTACCATTCTTCTTCTTTGACTGAATTGTGACTCTGAGACATGTGATGTCTCGTCAATTGGATATCTAACCTCTGCGTCTTGAGCAAACAATATTCTCATTAAGAATTGTAATGACTCTGCAGTTCCTTTCTTTTGGTAAAGGTCGTTTATGTTTTTAATCGTAAGACGTTTGTTCTGAGTAGATGCTAAGTCTAATGCTGGAACAAAGTCGTTTTGATAAAATTGTAAGAATTCTTCTGAAGTATGGTCGATATCCGAATAGTCTAATAACCTATTGTTTGCAAGGATAGAGTTTTCTTTGTATGTGTTTATTACTGCAGTTTGTTTGGTATTCCTACCTTCAATGGTTTCGTTCTTTGCAAAACCATTTCCTGAAATTGATTTGACGTATAAGACATTACCATTAATGACTTCAATACGTGCTACTGAACCTGTTGTTTTTCCGAAGATGTATTCTCCGACAACATATGGGTCAGATGTTGGATTTATATTTCCAATAGATGATTCGTTAGCCACCTTGGAAGTGTTTCTGTCGGGTGTTGCACCAACAGTGTCGGGTTCCAAAAAGATGGAACCCTGACTGTCTTCTAATAAGATACCGTCAATGTCACTCTGAGAAGTTAGAGTAATTATCTCTGCTTCTAAGAATTCAAAATATGCACGAATGAATTGTTCAAACGCAGGGGCCTCATCCTTTAGATACTCGGGTAGTAAAGTGGGAAGTCTCTGACTTAAACTTTCAGATACATATTCTGTATGTGACATTTATGGTAATCCTATATTAACTTAATGTTGCACCAACATTTGAGATTGGGAACCAATTGGAACCATCCCAAAAACAAATTACTGCCTCACCTAAAGTATCTAACGTGATTTGCTCAGTAGTATCTGCTGAGTAACCCCATGATGTTACTGTTATCTTAGCTGCATACGTAGATGCTGGTTCAGTTTTAGCATAGATTACTTTAATCTGTCCTGTATCTGTTCCGTTATCTAATGTAAATGCAACGTCAGCACCAGCACCTGAAAGGTCTAATGCAGATGCAAAAGAACTAGCAAGGTTAGCTGCTGTTGAAGACAAATTTGTAATGTCGTCAATTGCAAGGTGAGTTGGAATGTTTTCAAAAAGTTGACCAATTGTCATCTTTTTGTTTACAGGTGTTCCGCCTGGGTTATCTACTATGTGTAATAAATCATCTGCACCGATATCACTATCTGAAACTGATGTTAATGCACTTATTTTCTTATCTGCCATTTTGTTTTTCTCCTATAAAAACCAAGTTAATGGAATGCTACTCTAAGCACCGAACCTACGGTCTTAGACCACTTTATTCATATTAATATGAACTACTAGAGGTGGATGTATACCCAACTCCAGCACTACTTTCACCACTTGCGATGGTGTCTACTTCACCTGTTACCTTAACATCAGCAGATGAGATGTCAATCAAAGAACCTCTGATTGCAACCACATCATTACCTGATGGGATAACGGTAAAGTCAATCGTACTATCTACATTTACCGTTGAGGTAAACATGATGGCATTGACTGAAATCTTTCCTTTAGAATAATCCACTGTTCCAGCTTCAATATCCTGATAAACTCTTGTTGACCCTGATAGATAGTATCTTCTTAGAATACCTTTTCCATCGTCGTCAAAAAATTGTATGTTAACTGTATCTCCTGATACATAGAAACCAGTAGTAGTTGTAATACCACCAGCAGCTGCATTGTGTCCTGAATGAGGATTATTAAGTGCATTTCCAAAGTCTACTGTATAACCCTGTTCAATATTTACACCAATATCGGATGCCTTTTTAAGTCTAATGTTTGTAGTGTTAGATAAAATTGAACCCTCTGCATTATCAATCTCTTTCAATAGATTTGAATGTCTGAATATTGCATCAAAATCTTTTAGATAGTTTTTATCATAACTGTCAATGGTTAGAGATACTAGTGTCTGCAACTCACCAACTGATAAATCTGTTTTAGACTTGTCATACTTGAATACTGTTGAGATAAGAATCTTAACAATTTCAGGGTCTACTAATTCGGGTCTAACTGTTAACATGTTTAACTTATTAAGTTTAGTTTTAATCTCTGCTTTCTCTGTCCCTGATAAGTAATCTGCATTGTTGGGTTTAAGTGCAACAAATACTTTACCATATACAGGTGGGTCATTATCTTCTCCACCCCATACTGCAACTGCATCTGCATTCGGGTAATATTCCTGAACCTTTGCTTTGTAATCGTTAAGTGTTACCAGTCTGTTTTGTGAAGTGTAGAATTTGTTTGCTTTAAATTTGATGGACTCGATAGTCTCTTTCTCTGCACCACCAGTTGAATTAGTAGTAGTGATTACAGTTGCACCAGCATAACTGTTGATTGCAGTTTGTTGTGAAAATCTTTTTGCACCATTAGCATGTTGTTTATCCACGATTATGTAATTCACACTTATGATATCACCATCTAACAATCCTTTACCTAATACTCCGTCTCCGAAATAGAATTCAGTAAACCCTTCTTCGTTCTCTTGAGTATAGTAGACTGTTGATGTGGATTTAATTGTTGAGACATCTGTTGCAAGTGCATATGTTGTAGACACTCCATTAGAGTTTACACTTACAATCATTCGTTTCTTATCTACTCTTGCATTTGATAATACAAATTTATTGTTCTTAAGTTGTGAATCAAAAACATATTGGTCTGTTGCATAAGTTCCTTGAACCAATGGTACACTTGCATATGCATAAGTTGAACCATTTTGTGTTGGTAAAACTGATGATGGAACTACGAAGTAATAGTTAGTTCCATCAAATGTTGTAGAGAAAATAGTTCCTCTAGGCATTGTCATTTGAGTGGGTGTCGGGTAAGTCCCATCTGCATTTCTGACATTGTTAAGTGTAACATCTACTATTGCAGATGAACATACTTCTGAAGCTGGTGTGAACCCTAAGTCCTTTGCACGAGACACAACGTTCTTTCTCATTTGTGCTGAGTCTAAAAACATCTCTGAGGCTGCAATGTTTGTGTTTACTGCACCAATGTGTGATGCATATGCAAGTAAGTCAATAAGAACTGACATACTAGAACCTTCAAAGTCATAGTCTTTAAACTTGGACTGTCCTTTAAGATAGTTCTTAAGATTATCTGAGATTGCATCAAAGTCTAACTCTGTTACGTTTATTTGTGAACTGTTTGTTGCCATTATCGTGTCCTTGTTACTGTGAAGTCTACTTTTTGATTACTTACACCGTTAGTGATGTTGTAAAAAATAGTGCATCTAACATCATTTGAATCGTTTTCTTCTAATAATACTTCAACATCTTCTACTCTTGGTTCAAATGTAGTAAGTGTTTTTATAATTCTTGCCTGTACTCTTTTAATTTTAGGCATGGTGTCTAGTTCAAACAACATGTCTCTAAGAGAACCACCAAAGTTTGGTTTAAAAGGTCTCTCAAACTTGTTTGTTAGGATGATATTTCTTACAGAACGTCTGACTGCATCAGTATCCGTTTTAACTGTTATATCACCCGTTACTGGATGAGGCGTAAAGAATATATCTAAGTCTGCATACTTTTTCGGGGTAGCAACATTAATGCCTTCTGACTTTATTGAATCAACCATATATCTATTTATACTGCACTGGGAACTGTTATATCAATTTTAAACGGAAAACCTATAAGTTTTAACAAATCACAGAATGTTAGAGTAAGTAAATCTAATATAGCTCCCAGTCCTATTGCATCTAAGAATTCTTTAACTACTTTGACCCATGCTAAAAGTAATTTCTTTTTCCAATTAACTATGAAATCTCTGAAGTCTGCTATCATGTTAGCAATTTCATCTTCTAAAGATTGTACTGACAATTCTATCTTACCACCTATAATAGTTGCAAGGTCAATCCCTGCTATTTTTAAACTCTCAAGTTTCTTCTTGATGTATTCTTTATATTCCTTTGTCTTCTCTCCGTACTTTGCTTTTGCAGCTGCCTTCCATGTTGCTATCAACGCTTCTAAATCAAATGCAAATATATCGGGTATACTTGGAAGACCTAATGCATCCCATATCTCCTTAAACTTACCTATGAGTTTCTCCCCCAACTTGAATATTGAATTAGTTACCCAATCCATAATCTCCGTCTTGATGTATTTCCAAGTGTACTTTG
>Ga0114995_10003501_pt1 | contig 10651 bp, 8 predicted proteins | sample ArcticOcean_MG_C_11_FD_87038 | JGI IMG/M metagenome (GOLD analysis project Ga0114995, IMG submission 87038) | Marine microbial communities from western Arctic Ocean - ArcticOcean_MG_CB2_154 | ecosystem: Environmental > Aquatic > Marine > Oceanic | place: Arctic Ocean: Canada Basin | collected... | reverse complement strand
CGCGGAGAGTTTTGTGTGTCGTTGAAGTTGCTACATGAGCGTATGGGAAGGGGCTTGGATGTTCCTTGGCAGCAACAAGTCCAGAAAAGTGAGCCATATCAACCATTAAATAGGCTCCTACAAGGTCTGCTATTTCACGCATTTTTTCAAAATCTATTTGACGTGGTATAGCTGAACCCCCAGCAATAATTAGTTTAGGTAGATTTTTTTTTGCTAAAAATTTTACCTCTTCGTAGTCTATTTCAAGTGTATTCATATCTACACCATATTGAATGGCATTAAACCACTTTCCAGATAAGTTTGGCTTTGCACCGTGAGTTAAATGCCCTCCAGCGTCCAGACTCATTCCGAGTATAGTGTCTCCTGGCTTGAGTAGAGCTAAAAACACTGCTTGATTAGCCTGGGAACCAGAATTGGGTTGAACATTAGCATAATTACAATCAAATAATTTGCAGGCTCTTGAAATAGCTAAGTTCTCTGCAAGATCGACATATTCACAACCTCCGTAATATCGTTTTCCTGGATATCCTTCGGCGTATTTATTAGTCATAATAGAGCCCTGAGCTTCCATCACAGCTCTAGATGCAATATTTTCTGAAGCTATTAGTTCGATTTCCTCTTGTTGACGCAAAAGCTCCTTTTTAATAGAGCCATACAATTCTGGATCACGATCATTGAGACCTTGTTTAAAAAAATTCTTGTTGTAAGGGTTAGCCATTCTCACCTCGAATAATTTGTCACTATAATAATTGGTTACCTGTGTTTAGAATGCTTAACAGAAAAGTAAACTCGTATTGTATATTTTAATACCTTAAAGTAATTTATTATACTTGTAATTTTATTTGGTACAGACAACTAATAGGTCATGGGACTTACATTATGGTAAAAAAGTATAAGCTTTCATTTATGGCCTCAGATACACTTGAGGCGCGTAGCGCTTTGAAAAGCTTGGTAGAGACGTATGGTCAAGTAGAGGCAGACGAAAGTGATGTGATAGTAGCACTGGGTGGCGATGGCTTTATGTTGGAAACCCTCCATTTAACTCAACCTTTAAATCGTCCTGTGTACGGAATGAACTGTGGGACAGTAGGTTTCTTAATGAATGATTTTAGAAAAGAAGATCTGCAGAGTAGACTTAAGAAAAGTCAGGAAGAGTTAATTAACCCCCTTAGAATGCGAGCAGTTAGTGCGACTGGTCAAACACATGATTCTTTAGCAATTAATGAAGTGTCTTTGTTGCGGATTGGCGCACAGGCGGCTAAACTTAAGGTGTCAGTTGATGGGAAAGTTAGAATAGAAGAGCTTGTGTGTGATGGGGCACTAGTCTGCACCCCTGCAGGGTCAACCGCTTACAACTATTCGGCACATGGCCCAATTTTGCCAATAGGAAGTGATGTTTTAGCATTAACTGCAATGTCGGCATTTCGGCCCAGACGATGGAGAGGGGCTTTATTGCCAAAGATTGCACAAGTTCGATTAGAGGTCTTGGAATCAGAAAAGCGTCCTGTAGTAGCTTATGCCGACAGTCGAGCGGCTGGGCCAGTAACATCCGTCGAGATTGAGACAGAGCCAGCCATTGTTCATAAAATTCTTTTTGATCCTGGTCATGGGCTAGAGGAAAGATTAATTACCGAGCAATTTGCTTAGTTACAATTTTTTAATTGAATTGCGCCAGTCTGACAATTATTCTACACCTAGAAAATACAATGACTGCTGGAACATCAGTTGAAAAATAGACTTAAGTTGAATCCCTGATGTATTTGAAAAAAGGTAGATCATTTTTACTTCTTTTGTTGATAAAATGAATCTAGCCTTAGTAATATCCATAGTTTTAACTTTCGAAAAATATAGCTTTGGATAAGATATTATGCGACACTTGATCTAGATTTAAGAAATAATAATTAATAGGCCATATTTACAATTTAGTTTAATATTAAACTAAATTTAGGAGTAAAAGAGTTGACTACAGGAAGAAAAACCAATTTCACCCAGGCGGCGCTTGATTATCATCGATATCCAAAGCCAGGAAAGTTAGAGATTAGAGCTACTAAACCTCTAGCCAATGGTAGAGACTTATCACGAGCATATACCCCTGGTGTCGCGGAGGCTTCCCTTGCGATTAACTCTAATCCTGAGCTTGTAAGTGAGTACACTATTAGAGGCAATCTTGTTGGAGTTGTAACTAATGGTACTGCTGTTCTGGGTTTAGGGAATATTGGAGGTCTTGCTGCAAAGCCTGTAATGGAAGGAAAGGCAGTACTATTTAAGAAGTTTGCAAATATCGATTGCTTTGATATCGAGTTAAATGAAACGGACCCTTATAAACTTGCAGAGATAATTTGTTCACTGGAGCCAACATTCGGAGCTATTAATCTTGAGGATATAAAGGCTCCTGACTGCTTTATTGTTGAGAAAATATGTAGAGAGAAAATGAATATTCCTGTTTTTCATGATGATCAGCATGGAACTGCAATTGTAGTTGGGGCGGCTGTTACAAATGCACTATTAGTTAATAAGAAAAAATTTAAAGATATTAAAGTTGTTTCTACAGGAGGAGGCGCAGCAGGAATAGCATGTTTGAATATGTTAATGAAACTTGGCGTACGAAAAAAAAATATATGGCTATATGATATAAAAGGCGTTGTTTATAAGGGGCGTCAGGAAGAGCAAAATTCACATAAAAAAGACTTTTCACAAGATACAAAGTTACGTGATCTAAACGAAATTATTGCTGATGCAGATTTATTTCTTGGACTTTCAGCAAAAGGCGTCCTAACTACGCAGATGGTAGAAAAAATGGCTTCTTCTCCTATAATATTTGCCTTAGCAAACCCAGATCCAGAAATTTTACCAAAGGAAGTCCTTTCTGTCCGTCCTGATGCTATAATAGCGACTGGTAGATCAGATTTTCCAAATCAGGTTAACAATGTATTATGTTTTCCTTTCATTTTTAGGGGTGCGTTAGATGTAGGCGCATCTGAGATCAATGATGAAATGAAAATTGCTTGCGTCAATGGGATAGCTCAATTGGCGAGGGCTACAAGTTCTGCAGAGGTTGCTGAAGCATATCGTGGAGAGAAAATGTCTTTTGGAAGAGATTACCTAATTCCAAAACCTTTCGATCCACGTTTAATGGGGGTGGTAGCTTCAACCGTTGCGAAGGCCGCTATTGAAAGTGGGGTAGCAACTAGATTGATCGAGGACTTCGACGCTTATCAAGAGTCTTTGGATAATTCTATATCAAAATCTGCTTTGTTAATGAGGCCAGTTTTTGATGCGGCTTCCAAACAATCTCGCAAAGTGGTGTTCGCGGAGGGAGAGAGTGAAAGAGTTTTAAGAGCGGCATCTGCAGTATTAGAAGAAACTACTGATAGACCAATTCTTATTGGTAGAAGAGACGTAATTTCTCGAAAAATAGATCGAGCCGGTTTGTTAATGCAGGCTGATAAGGATTTTGAGTTGGTGGATCCTCAGAATGACTCGCGTTATCGAGACTATTGGACAACTTATTTGTCAATTATGCAAAGGAGAGGGGTAACTCCTGAACTTGCGCGTAGAATAATGCGAACCAATACGACTGCTATAGCTGCAATAATGGTCCATCGTGGAGAAGCAGATAGTTTAATATGTGGTACATTTGGTCAATATCGATGGCATTTAAATTATATTCAGGATGTATTAGGTAGAGGTGCTTTACATCCGATTGCGGCTCTTTCTTTGATGATTTTAGAAGATGGACCACTTTTTATAACTGACACAAATGTACATTCAGAACCAACTCCACGTCAAATAGCTGACACCGTCATTGCGTCAGCAAGACATGTTCGGCGTTTTGGAATTGAACCTAAAATCTCCCTTTGCTCCCATTCGCAGTTTGGCAATCTAGATTGTGATACAGGAAGGAGAATGCGTGAAGCATTAGAAATTCTCGATAATGAAAGTAGAGATTTTATGTATGAAGGGGAAATGCATACTGACTCAGCTCTGGATGAAGAACTACGAAAGAGGATTTTCCCAGATTCTAGGTTTTCTGGTTCAGCGAATGTTTTGGTGTTTGCAAATACAGATGCTGCATCTGCAGTAAGAAATATCTTAAAGATAAAGGCGGGTGGTACAGAAGTTGGCCCAATATTGATGGGAATGGGTAACCGTGCACATATAGTTACCCCTGCTATAACTGCTAGAGGTTTGTTAAATATCTCTGCGTTGGCAGGAACACCAGTATCTGAATATGGTTAAGTTTATTTTTTTAAGTTACATTCACTTTATTAATAGGTAATTAGATCAGGCTTATATAAAACTTAATTTTTAAGATGAAAGTGGAGTATTTTTTTGGGTTACGATGAAGTCTACGCTAAATGGCAGTTAAATCCTGAAAAGTTTTGGATGGAGGCAGCCGAAGGAATTGATTGGTTTAAGAAACCAAGTAGAGCATTTTTTGAGGATGAAAACACATCCAACTGGTTTAAAGACTCGAGTGTAAACTGTTGCTGGAATGCAGTGGATAGGCATGTGGAGGCAGGTAACGGTGATCGGACGGCCATACTTTATGATAGTCCAGTAACCCTAACTAAAAGAGCTATTAGCTACTCCGAGTTACAAAAAAAAGTAGCACTTCTAGCGGGAGGGTTAAGCAGCAAGGGCGTAATAGCCGGAGATCGAGTAATAATATATATGCCAATGGTGCCAGAGGCGATAGAAGCAATGCTTGCGTGTGCGCGTCTTGGAGCTATTCATTCGGTGGTCTTTGGTGGTTTTGCATCCAATGAGCTTGCTACCCGAATAAATGATGCAAAACCAAAAGCTATTATTGCAGGAAGTTGTGGGATCGAAGGAAATAAAGTTATTGATTATAAGCCGCTTTTGGATGGTGCAATAGAAATGTCAGTCCACAAACCGTTGTTTTGCGTGATACACCAGAGAGATCAATTGAAAGCAACACTAATAGCAGAAAGAGATGTTGATTGGGATGAGTTAAAAACCAACAGTGCCCCTGTGGAATGTGTTCCGGTTAGTGGTGATCATCCTTTATATATCCTATACACTTCTGGCACTACGGGTGAACCCAAGGGTGTAGTTAGGCCTACGGCAGGGCACATGGTTGCATTGCATTGGTCTATGTCAAATATATTTAATGTTAAGCCTGGAGACGTTTATTGGGCAGCTTCGGATGTGGGTTGGGTGGTTGGTCACAGTTATATTGTTTACGCACCTTTGTTGAATGGAAATACTACAGTTCTTTTTGAAGGAAAGCCGGTAGGTACACCTGATGCTGGTACTTTTTGGCGTATTATGGAAGAGTATAAAGTAAAAACTTTCTTTACAGCGCCAACTGCTTTCAGGGCTATTAAACGTGAAGATCCACTTGGAAAGCTGGTAAGTGGGTATGATTTAACTCACTTGAAGGCATTATTCTTAGCTGGTGAGAGAGCGGACCCTGATACGATTAATTGGGCTTCTAAAATGTTAAATGTGCCAGTGATAGACCACTGGTGGCAGACTGAAACTGGGTCACCAATGGCGGCAAATCCACTCGGAATAGAACAATTACCTATAAAATTAGGCTCCCCGTCAGTGGCGATGCCAGGTTGGAATATACAAGTACTTGATGATCAAGGGTTGGCAGTTAAGGCTGGTGAACTAGGTGCTATTGTAGTTAAATTGCCTCTCCCTCCGGGATCAGCAACTACTCTTTGGAATGCGCCAGAAAGATACACGAAGAGTTATCTGGATACATTTTCGGGCTATTATGAAACTGGTGATTCTGGATATATTGATATAGATGGGTACATCTATATTATGGCTCGAACAGATGATGTTATTAATGTTGCTGGTCATCGGCTTTCTACTGGAGCAATTGAAGAAGTTTTAGCAGGACATCCAGACATAGCCGAATGTGCGGTGATAGGGGTTTCAGACCCTCTAAAGGGTCAACTTCCATTAGGTTTCTTGTGCTTAAATACAGGATGCAACCGAAAACATAGTGATATTGTAGCCGAAGTTATCGGCGACGTAAGAGGTAAGATTGGACCGGTAGCCTCCTTTAAGTTGGCTTGTGTAGTTGACCGTTTACCAAAAACTCGTTCAGGGAAAATACTTCGAGCGACTATGCTCTCTATTGCCAATGGCAAGGAATACAAAATGCCTGCAACTATTGATGACCCTTCTATCCTCAAAGAAATTTCATTAGCGTTAAGTTCTTGTGGGTATCCTATTGGTTAATTATTTTATATTTCCAAAAAATACTGATAAGTAGATATCTCAATTAAAAGGTTTATATCAATGTCCAAAGAAAGAGAGCTATTTAATGCAGCAATAAAGGTACGAAAAAATGCCTATGCGCCGTATTCAAATTTTTTGGTGGGGGCAGCTTTAAGGAGTTCATCTGGGAAAATTTATATAGGTTGTAATGTTGAAAATATAGCATACCCCGAGGGTACGTGCGCTGAAGCCGGAGCGATAGCATCTATGATCGCCGCGGGTGATACAGAAATAAAGGAGCTCACCGTAGTAGCAGATAGCCCTAAACCTGTTGCTCCGTGTGGCGGTTGTCGACAAAAGATTTCAGAATTTGCAAATGGTTCGACGGTTATTTCTTTAGCTACAACTTCTGGTGTTATTAGTAGCACCTCATTGAAAGAATTACTCCCTGGAGCTTTTGATCAGAGTTTCATGAAGCTCTAATGAATGTAGGGTCTTTAATAGAGCGGGTTCGTAACAAGAAGTACATTACTGAAACTGATATGTTGGAGTTTGGGTCTATGATTTCAAACCCAATTGTAAGTGACGCGCAGATTGGAGCGTTTGCTATGGCTGTCTGTCTTAATGGCTTAAGTCTTGAGGCTCGAGTAGGCTTAACTAAGGGAATGCGAGATAGTGGTGATCAATTAGTATGGGATTTACCTGGACCGGTTCTTGATAAACATTCCACAGGTGGTGTGGGTGATCCTGTTTCATTGTTACTAGCACCGGCTTTGGCAGCATGTGGTGCTTATGTCCCTATGATTTCTGGAAGAGGGCTGGGTTATACTGGAGGTACACTGGATAAGTTGGAGTCAATTCCTGGTTATTCATCAGATATTTCTAAGGAGAGGTTTCAAGGAATAGTAAAAAAAATTGGACTCGCTATAGTTGGAGCTTCAGCCGACGTAGCCCCTGCAGATCAGCGCCTCTATAAAATACGTGATGTGACGGCTACAGTTGATAGCCTTGATTTAATAACTGCATCTATCTTATCAAAGAAATTGTCTGCAGGCCTTGATAGTTTAGTTTTAGATGTAAAAACTGGATCTGGAGCTGTAATAAAAAAATTTGAAAAATCAGAGCTATTAGCGAGATCATTAATAGGTGTAGCGAATGGCGCTGGATGCCCAACAGTTGCCCTTCTAACTGACATGTCACAGCCTTTGGTAAATGCGGCAGGTAATGGGCTAGAAGTAAATTCTGTGATGGAAACCCTCAGTGGTTTGAAAGTTAATGATAGATTGTTGGAGGTGACTATTGAGCTAGGCTCCGAACTTATAAACCTTAATGATCCTTCCCAAAGCCTCAAAGATAGTAGGTGCCTACTAAAGAGCTCTATATCTTCAGGTAGGGCTATGGAATATTTTTCTAGAATGGTTTTTGAGATGGGGGGACCAAAAAACTTTGAGAGTGAGTGGGTGAATTATCTCCCTCAAGCATCTGTCGTAAAAGAAATTAGAGCCAACAAGGTGGGTTATATTGATAGGATTGATACTGAGGTCCTCGGTCAAGTAGTAGTAATTTTAGGAGGAGGGAGGCAAACGGAAAGTGATGAAATCGATCCCTCAGTTGGTTTATCGGGTCTAATGGAAATAGGAAATAAAGTTGATCTTACAATACCTCTTGCGATCGTGCACGCCTCTAATGAACAGGACATAATAAGAGTAGCAGCACTAGTTCGAGGGGCATTTTCAATATCAAATGATTTCAAACCCCCACCGAACCTTATCCATCGGTTAGAGTCTAAATGAGTAGAGTTTTTTTGATTGTAATGGATTCGGTTGGTTGCGGGGGAGCTCCAGATGCTAAGGATTTTGGTGATGAAGGTGCCTGTACATTAGGTAATATTATAAGCACCTGTTCGAGCGGGGGTGCAAATATTGGAAGGACTGGAAGTTTGAATGTTCCCAATTTTAAAAGTCTTGGTTTGGATTCGATCCTTAAGCTTTCAGTAAGCTCAGATAATACAGAGGCCTTAGAAAAACCTAAAGGACTTTGGGGGGTCGCTACACCGACTTCCCCAGGGAAAGATACACCTACAGGTCATTGGGAGTTGCTCGGTGTTCCATTACCTTGGAAATGGAAATACTTTAAGAATAAACAGGTTAGTTTTTCAACTGAGATCATAAAGCTTATCCAAGAGCTTTCAGAAACGAAAGGCATACTTGGAAATTGTCATGCTTCCGGTACGGAAATAATAGAGAGATATGGTAAACAGCATTTAAATAGTGGATGGCCAATCTGTTATACTTCGACCGATAGTGTAATCCAAATTGCTGTCCATGAAGAGAAATTTGGTCTTGATCAACTTTACGCGTTATGCCGAAAATTAGCACCGTTCTGTCATGCCAGAAGAATTGGAAGAGTAATTGCGAGACCTTTCCTTGGAGACTCAAAAAGTGGTTTTACTCGAACAGCCAACAGAAAGGATTTCTCTATTGAACCCCCGGCGCCTACACTTTGTGAATGGGCTTTTGAAGAAGGTAGACAAGTAAATGCTTTAGGAAAAATTGATGATATTTTTTCAAATAAAGGTATTTCATCATCCAAAATAGGGCCTGATAGATTACTAATGGAAAATTTGTATGATTTATTGGATAATGCCCCAGACGGTAGCCTGAATATAGCAAATTTTGTGGAGTTTGATAGCTTGTATGGTCATCGTCGAGATGTTTCGGGGTATGCGCGGCATCTAGAATGGTTTGATTCAAAGTTAACAATTTTATTAAAAAAGATTCGTCAAAACGATTTAGTTATATTAACTGCTGATCATGGTAATGATCCAACCTGGAGAGGAACAGATCATACCCGTGAATGTGTACCAATTTTTGGTATAGGTTTGGGTGAACGAGAAATAGGTAACGTTTCTTTTGTTGATGTGTCTGCATCAATTGCCAAGTATCTTGGTATAAGAAATCGTGGGGTTGGTAAAAGTTTTATTTAGATCCCAATTATATTAATTAAGAGATGTAGGAGAAAGAATATGGTAGATCACCTCACAATAGTTAAACATCCGCTCGTACAACATAAATTAACTATAATGCGAAAAGCGTCAACACCCACTGCTTTGTTTAGGCAACTTTTAAGGGAAATCAGTCAGCTTTTAGCTTATGAAATTACTAGAAATTTAGAAACAAAAAATTTAAAAATTGAAACACCCTTAGTTGAAATGAACTCCCCCGAGTTGGCTGGACGTAAACTTGCTCTCATTTCAATTTTACGTGCTGGAAATGGTTTGCTAGACGGTATGTTAGAGTTAATTCCTTCTGCTAGAGTAGGATTTGTTGGATTATACAGGGATGAAAAAACTCTTCAACCAGTTCAATATTATTTTAAGGTTCCAGAATTATTAGAAGAGAGAATGGTTATTGCTGTTGATCCTATGTTAGCTACTGGAAACTCATCTGTGGCCGCAATTAATCTTCTCAAAGAAGCGGGAGCAAAAAATATTAGTTTCTTGTGTTTATTAGCTGCCCCTGAAGGAGTTGAAAACATGAGAAAAGCGCATCCTGACGTAAAAATTGTAACAGCAGCGTTAGATAGCCATTTGAATGAAAATGGATATATTGTGCCAGGCTTAGGCGATGCTGGCGACCGAATGTTTGGTACAAAGTAAATTTATTTATAGACTTTTACTGTTCACAGATAGTCTGTAAACTTATCCAATCACTATCTTGGATAAGAAGTGGGGCGCTAATCTTCTTATAAGGATCACCTTCTATCAACGTCACTGTAGATTCACCCGTAACATCGAGGGCATAGGCAAAAGGACTTGTTGCAACACGCGCATTTTGGAATCTCTTGAGTAAACTTTCTTGATCTATCTGACTTCCAGAGGTTGTTAATATTTTTTCTGCATGTTTTCTCAAAGTCTCTTTTTTTATTTCTCCTGTGGTAAGTAATGTGAATAAGGTTCCAATCTTAGCTTCTTTAATAAGAATTTGGAAAGGGTCATTATTTTTGTATTTCTCAAGAGAGTTGTAAAGATATCCTGCTGCTACCTCAGGAGTGTCGTGGTCTTCAAAGACCGTCTTGTCTATCAAGTGTATTTTTCCAGGTAACGACACCACTTTTTTTCTACTGTCTGGAATTACTAACAGCTTGTGATCAATTTTTCCAAGGACACGATTTTTAAAATTTAGGAGAGCTCTGTCACCTAAAGTTGAAGTGCACGGGGCCCCAGTTAAATTCACAATTTCTGTTACTAGACTCTCTCCTATTTGGACTTTATGGTTTTGTGTGGTGACAGATAAAGTGTGCTGTATTAATGCGTCAGGTAACCACGTAAAGCCAATGATGCCTAAAGTAAGAATAATGCTTATTAAGATGTAAGTACGAACTCTACCATGGCGTGGCTTACGTTTTTCGATTATACGACCAACCTTTGAAATAGCTTCGATCATAGTTT
>Ga0114995_10003498_pt1 | contig 10653 bp, 9 predicted proteins | sample ArcticOcean_MG_C_11_FD_87038 | JGI IMG/M metagenome (GOLD analysis project Ga0114995, IMG submission 87038) | Marine microbial communities from western Arctic Ocean - ArcticOcean_MG_CB2_154 | ecosystem: Environmental > Aquatic > Marine > Oceanic | place: Arctic Ocean: Canada Basin | collected... | reverse complement strand
TAAAAAATATGATTACTGGTGCTGCTCAAATGGATGGTGGTATTTTAGTAGTATCTGCAGCTGACGGGCCAATGCCGCAAACACGAGAGCACATTCTATTAGCAAAACAGGTAGGTGTACCCTATTTAGTTGTTTTCTTAAACAAAGCAGATCAAGTTGATGATGAAGAACTTGTTGAATTAGTACAATTAGAAGTTCAAGAATTATTAGAAAGTTATGACTTCCCTGGAGATGAAATTCCATTTGTTTCTGGTTCTGCTTTATTAGCTTTACAAGCTGTTGAAGCGGGCCCATTAGAGCGTGGGGTAGATAAGTGGGTAGATTTAATCTATGCACTAATGGATGCAGTTGATAGCTATATCCCAACACCAGAGCGTGAAACTGATAAAACATTCTTAATGGCTGTGGAGGATGTATTCTCAATTACAGGTCGTGGTACTGTTGCTACAGGGCGAATTGAACGTGGTGCTATTAACGTCGGAGATGCTGTTGAATTAGTAGGTCTAAAAGACACTAAATCAACAACCGTGACAGGTATTGAAATGTTCCAAAAAACTCTAGATTCTGGAATGGCTGGCGATAACGTGGGAATTTTAATTCGTGGTATTCAGAAAGATGAGATCGAAAGAGGAATGGTTTTAGCTTTACCTGGCTCAATTACACCACACAAAAAATTTGAAGCAGAAGTATATGTTTTAAATAAAGACGAAGGCGGAAGACACACTCCATTCTTTACAGGCTACCGACCACAATTCTACGTTAGAACAACTGATGTAACAGGTACTATTGTACAATTCACAGGTGATGATGGTAGTGTTGCTGAAATGGTAATGCCAGGTGACCGTATTAAAATGACAGCTGAGTTAATTAACCCTATCGCAATTGAGCAAGGTATGCGTTTTGCTATTAGAGAAGGTGGAAGAACTGTTGGTGCTGGCGTAGTCTCTAAAATTATTGAATAGAATTTAATAGATAGTTAATGAACACCTTAAATTTTAACAAGCTTCGTATAAGTCTTAAGGCTTATGAATCTTCAATTTTAGATAATTCATGTAGTAAAATCCTCGAAGCGATTAAGACTAGTGGCGTTGAGGCAGTAGGCCCAATACCACTTCCTACAAAACGACGCCGTTATTGTGTTTTAACGTCTCCACACGTAAATAAAGATGCTCGTGAGCATTTTGAGATTAGAACGCACAAACGTGTGATTGATATTTATAAACCAACGGACAATACGTTAGAAAATCTTCGTACGTTAGATTTGTCTGCTGGTGTTGACGTTGAAGTTAAAAACTTCTAAAAAAAATTCCTTTTGTCGTAAGACAAAAGGAATTTTTTTTTACATTAAACTATAACATATTTACGGTATTTGAATACCGCAAATATGTTATAAAGTAAGCTTATAATAAACAACACGCAATAATTAGAAACGCGTTTGGTGGGCTTTTCGTGGCGATTGCAGCCGTTGTAACTAACAGGAACTATACTAATATGTGTTGTGTTTTACTCTATTACGCGCTCATTTTGCCTATCACTTCGCTTGCTAGTTTACCTGTCACTGTAACGGGATTTACAGGGTCAGCGTCATGCATTCCTGATGACAAACCGGAACAAATTCCAACACCGTGCAAGCAAATCATTGCTTTTTGTTCCCAACCCATTCCGCTGCAAACCGCTGAGCCTACACCAAACCCGAGACCACCAACAAGTGCTGCAATACTACCAATTGTAGTTACGGCTGTACGTACGCCAGGGTCAGGTATCGCACTAACTCCTTGTTGAGCCACTTCTCGCATTCCTGCAAATTCAGCTGTGATGAAGGTAGCGTTTTTACCAAATTCCCCATCTACCCCCAATGCCTCAGGTAAACTAAGTGCCATAGCCTTACCTGGTGTAATAATTGCAATTAGACCTAATAAAGGAATGAACTTTCTTACAATTCGAGATTTTGTAAACTTGGCAACTTTCTGACCTCCTGATTTAATTGCCTTTTTTACTCTATCTCTCTTGCGTTGTTTTTGCCTCATAAAATGATTATTGATACCATTAACAAGATCGTATACAAAAATATAATAATATCAAAATGCAGAATAAGTTCCATTTTAATTACCCATACAGGATATACGACACGCTGAACTGAATCTAATTCTGACCAACTTACTATCATATATATATATGATAAAGAAAATTTTAGCGTAGCTTATTAAAAATTTGACTAGGGAGATATAATAGAAATTATTATTGTTATTTAACGTAACGAGACTGACGGGACTCGAACCCGCAACTTCCGCCGTGACAGGGCGGTGCTCTAACCAATTGAACTACAGTCCCTTTTAAAGGGTATATAGATATTATCATACCTCATTAAAATGTAACGCGTCAAGAACCATTCACGCGATCTAATACTCGTGTTATTTCACTAAACAACATTAAAGAAAAGAGATATCGTTTCCTTTTTGATTCTGTTGATAATCAGTTTCTCGTAATTTTTTCAGGATTTTACTAAAGTATTCCTGTAAATAACGCTCCAAACTTAAACGTTCGTCAGTCCAAATAATTTCATTTATAGGCTTTTTAGACGACGAAGAACTAGAAACTAATTCACCAAATTGTAAACGATCTGAGATATTCCACGTAAACTCAAAGAAACGTAAAAAACGGCGTAGCAAACTAAATGCAAAAGCCGGAATATAAGATATATTAGCGGTTTTACCCGATAGTCGTTCACAAAGTTCGATAATTTCTTTCGAAGTCCAAAATTTTTCGCCAATTAAAGAAACGGCCCTTTTATCGCAATCTGCTTGATTTAGACTTTTTATCACCATACGAGCCGCATCTTGCGTATCTAAATACGCAATTGGAAGAGAATCTGGCTGTACCCAAATAGTTTCATTTTCTAAAACGGGTAAGGCATACTGGCTAATAAGCCCTTGAAAGAAACCCGAGCACTGAAAAATTGTGTAATTTAATCCCGATTGCTTTAAAGCTCTTTCCATTTTTAACTTTAAATCTAATAAGGGTATAACTGCATTATTAGAAGCGTTTAGGACAGAGAAGAAGATAAATTTATTTATCTTAACTAATTTCGCGGCTTCCAACAGCGCTAGTTTACCTTTCCAATCAACGGATTCGGCCGTATAGCTATCTGTTGGACGTACAGTTGAAGCATCAATTAGAACCGTCGTATCTTTTAACGCTAGTGGGATTGTTGATGGTATAGACAAATCACCATAAACAAGTTCAGCACCCCACTCTTTCAAAAAGGCACTACGTCGAAAATCTCTGACTAAGCATTTTACATTATGACCTTCATCGATGGCTTGTTTTACAATTTGGCGACCAAGTGTTCCTGTTCCACCAACTACAAGTATACTCATATTTAAAATATTTTAATTTAACGATAAATTATAATAATGATATTATTATACCAATACTTTGTAAAGTTCAAGGAACTTTAATCCACCCCGGTGTTTTTATAAAACTTGGAGAGCTAAACTGTCCGGTGTCAGAAAAATAGCTTTTCGGTAAGAATCGAAGGTGAGGAAATTTTTACAAAAACCTCACCTAAATTTTTATGTAGTAACCCAGTCTACATCAACATTTTCTAGGATAATTGATGAGTTATAAATCTCTAGTATAATAACCAAAAATACTAAAAATAGCGCCATAAAAACACCCATTACTGAAGTAGTTCCCCAACCTGGTGCTACTTTACCATATTCTGAATTAAGTGGTCTTAGGATTTCGCCAAGTCTTGTTCTTAATGCCATAGTTTTTTATTAAAATAATTTAATAGTACAAATGTAAAATCTGACTCATAATATATATTATAAGCAAATTTTAATTTTTTTTTACATCTTGTAGAGAAGCTAATTTTTTATGGAAACAGCAACAATTTTAAGTATTTTTATTTCAGGTCTACTTATTGGTATCACAGGCTATTCAGTTTACACAGCTTTTGGCCCTGTCTCAAAAGAACTACGTGATCCATTTGAAGAGCATGAAGATTAAAAAAAACATCAGAAAAAATCATTCGCTTTCGAAGCGAATGATTTTTTTATTTTTTAGATCTACAAAAAGTTATTTTTTAACAATTCTCGGTGGATCTCTGAAGAAAATTGCGAAGAAAATGACAACTAAAGTTCCGATTAATAGAAAAGTATATACTAACGCTTCCATTTTTTAATATTAAATAAACAGATTAATTTTTGATGTTGTATTAAACAATCCCTTGTTTCTTAGTACTCTTATCACCAAGCTTTTGGAATGCACCAAATTCTACCTGCTCAAGTACTTCTGTACCGATACCCGCAAATACATCTCTAAATAGAGTACGACCACCGTGCCATAAATGACCAAGGAAGAAAAGTAAAGCAAAGTTAGCGTGGCCAAATGTATACCATCCTCTTGGGCTACTTCTAAATACACCATCTGACTCTAAAGTCGTTCTGTCAAATTCAAAAACTTCACCTAATTGCGCCTTTCTAGCATATTTCTTAACTGTAGGAGCATCTGTAAATACTTGCCCGTTAAGTTTACCACCATAGAAGTTACAACTTACACCAACCTGCTCAATACTATACTTTGATTCAGCACGTCTGAACGGGATATCTGCTCGAACAATACCATCTTTATCAACAAGGATAACAGGGAATGTCTCAAAGAATGCTGGCATTCTTCGTACAGTTAACTCACGTCCTTCTTTATCCTGGAAAACAGGGTGACCTAGCCAAGCTTCTGCAATACCATCACCTTTGTTCATCGGACCTGCACGGAAAAGACCACCCTTTGCAGGGTTATTACCGATGTAGTCATAAAAAGCTAACTTATCAGGAATTCTTGACCAAGCTTGGCTTAGAGAAAGACCTTCATTAAGAGAAGATTCTACACGACGCTCAATTTCTTGTTGGAAGTAACCACTATCCCACTGATAACGAGTTGGACCAAACAGTTCGATTGGTGTCGTTGCAGCACCGTACCACATTGTACCAGATGTAATGAAAGCAGCGAAGAATACTGCTGAGATACTACTTGATAGTACTGTTTCGATGTTACCCATTCTTAGCGCACGGTAAAGACGCTGAGGTGGACGAATTGTTAGGTGGAAAACACCTGCAAGAATACCTAAAATTCCTGCTGCAATGTGATGAGAAGCGATACCCCCCGGGTTAAATGGGTTAAATCCTTCTGCACCCCAAGCTGGAGCTACAGGTTGTACGCGACCAGTAATACCATAAGCATCAGAAACCCAAATACCAGGACCAAAGGTACCTGTAACGTGGAATGCACCAAAACCAAAACAAAGAAGACTTGCTAAGAATAAGTGAATACCAAAAATTTTCGGTAAATCTAATGCCGGCTCGCCGGTACGAGGATCTCTAAAAAGTTCTAGATCCCAAAATGTCCAGTGCCAAATAGCGGCTAAGAAACACATTCCAGATAGAATGATGTGTGTTAGTGCAACACCTTCAAAACTCCAAATTCCCGGATCAGAAACTGCTTCACCGGTAATACTCCAACCACCCCAAGAATCTGTAACTCCAAGGCGGGCCATAAACGGCATTACAAACATACCTTGACGCCACATTGGGTTTAAAACTGGATCGGATGGATCAAAAACAGCTAGTTCGTATAAGGCCATTGAGCCTGCCCAACCAGCTACTAAAGATGTGTGCATTAAGTGAACAGCCAATAAACGACCGGGATCATTAAGGACTACGGTGTGTACACGATACCATGGTAGTGCCATTTAATTTTTTCTCCTATGTAAAAATTTTTGACTTTCTTACGTTTTTTAATGTGGAAAATAATAATACTAATTCCCTTGATATAAATTATATTCTATTAAATTTAAAATTCTACCTCTTTTAAATAAAATGCTTAATTCAAGGAAAGAAAAAATACCTCGAAACGTTGTAATTTTGTAGTTCAAAACCCTTAATTAAGACGTTTAAATAAAATTAAATTAATGATATTTGCTAGTGGTAAAAAATTACTCAAAACTAACAGATAAAATCGTAACAGCAAATTACGAACAAATAGTTACGAATGGGCTACCGTTCTTAACTATTATTAAGTATAAAATTGAAGGCGATTTTTTAACTGAGAACTTAGCCTTTATGATGATCCTGAAATAGAAACTATAAAAAATTAAATAAAGCGGGTGACGCGATTCGAACGCGCGACATCAACCTTGGCAAGGTTGCGCTCTACCCCTGAGCTACACCCGCTTCTATATATATGACAATTATAGCGGAACTTCTAAATAGTGTCAATTTAATTTATCTATTTTTAAATAAGTAGCAATAATCCTTTCTCTTTTAATTTCGAAAACAACCCACGACAAAATAATATACTTTTCTGAAATACTTTTAACTGCGCCACTAAAAAATTAAGGTTAGAAAATAAGTGGTTCACGTTTTTCGTTACAGTTAATTGTGTGTAGCGCACAAGATAATTACATTTATAAAACTAGTTTTTTATGGAAACTACTTATTAGATTTACTATCGTTCATTTTGCCGCGCGCCTAATACTTCTTATTTTAAAGAAAATGTTAAAAACAAGAACGTCCTGAAAGAAGACCAACTTGTTAAAAAACATACAATCATTGAAGATAATGTGTTGGGCGGGGCCAGATAATTACCATAAACTTATTCACCATCACAACTTTAATTTAATAATCGTTAATCCTTTTTAGGACACAATAGGAGTATTCTCTCGACTTTAAACTCCCCAGGTAGGATTTGAACCTACGACAAACCGGTTAACAGCCGACCGCTCTACCCCTGAGCTACTGAGGAAACTATAATAACTATATATTAATTATATGTAACTTTTCTATTTTGTCTACATCTTAATCGTACAAATTAACGTAACTTAAAAAAAAAACCACCATACACTTATGTAGGAGAGGATGGGATTCGAACCCACGGTACATTAAAACGTACACCAGATTAGCAATCTGAAGCTTTCAACCACTCAGCCACCTCTCCATTCAAATAAATATATCATACCACATATGCTCACGTCGTAAATACTCTAAACACGCCCTGAAGGACTTGAACCCTCGACATCAGGTTTTGGAAACCTACGTTCTACCAACTGAACTAAGAGCGCTCTCTAACTACTTTTGATTATAATTAATAGCTTCCGCATCCGTCAAATTTAGTTTAGATAAAAAGATAAAAATACTATAGTTCACTTAAAAAAAACTAGTTAAAAATTACTAATTTAGTATTGAATAATTAGTACACTCTATACAATTGAATAACATAAACCAAAAAGCTACCTGCGTTTGAACAGGAAGTTTAAAAATATTATCAATTAGTGACTTACTCTGTTGTTTTTTTTTTTCGAATTTTCGGAGCAGAATCAATTTCTCTTTAATTAAAGTATAAATATCTTTTTAAGTACTTAATAATAATATTTATAACATCAAGAAATTTTTTTTTCGTCTTCGTATAACGGATGTAGGATTTTTAAAGGACTGGTAGTGAACTGTTGTGTAAGAATTACTTAATTTATGGTATGATGATAACTATCAAAGATAATGATAATCTCGTTGTTCATTTTAAAATATGTTCGAATGTTTTACAGAAAAAGCCATTAAGGTTATTATGCTAGCCCAAGAAGAGGCTAGAAGACTTGGCCATAATTTCGTGGGTACGGAACAAATATTACTCGGTTTAATTGGTGAAGGTACCGGAATTGGTCCTAAAGTGTTAAAGGCAATGGGAGTTAACATAAAAGACGCAAGGGTTGAGGTTGAAAAAATTATCGGCCGTGGTTCCGGGTTTGTTGCTGTTGAAATACCTTTTACACCCAGAGCGAAAAGAGTACTTGAGCTGTCTTTAGATGAAGCTAGTCAACTTGGTCATAACTATATTGGTACGGAGCACTTATTACTAGGGTTAATTAAAGAAGGGGAAGGAGTTGCAGCACGTGTCTTAGAAAATTTAGGTGTTGATTTATCTAAAGTTCGTAGTCAAATTATACGTTCACTTGGTGATAATACAGAAACTTCAGGTGGTAAAGATTCAAATAGAAGTAAAACACCAACGTTAGATGAGTTTGGTACGAATTTAACTCAAAAAGCTATTGAAGGTTTACTAGATCCAGTTGTTGGACGTGCAAAGGAAATTGAACGTGTGATTCAAATTTTAGGTCGACGAACAAAAAATAATCCTGTTTTAATTGGTGAGCCTGGCGTGGGTAAAACAGCTATCGCTGAAGGTTTAGCTCAACGTATTTCAAATAGAGATATACCCGATACATTAGAAGATAAGTTAGTTGTGGCACTTGATATTGGTTTATTAATTGCAGGTACGAAATATCGAGGGGAGTTTGAAGAGCGTTTAAAGAAAATAATGGATGAAGTGCGTGTTTCAAACAATATTATTTTAATAATTGACGAAGTACACACGTTAATTGGTGCAGGTGCCGCTGAAGGGGCTATTGATGCCGCAAATATTCTTAAGCCCGCTTTATCTCGTGGTGAACTTCAATGTATTGGTGCCACAACATTAGAAGAATACAGAAAGCATATTGAAAAAGATGCTGCACTTGAAAGACGTTTCCAGCCAGTAATGGTAGGAGAACCCTCAGTTGAAGAAACTATTGAAATTTTATATGGTCTACGTGATCGTTATGAGAAGCACCATAAGTTAGTTATTTCAGACGAAGCTTTAACAGCTGCGGCTAAATTCTCAGATCAGTATATAGCAGATCGATTTCTTCCTGATAAAGCAATTGATTTAATTGATGAAGCTGGTTCTCGAGTTCGTTTAATGAGTTCACAACTCCCACCTGCAGCAAAAGAATTAGATCAGGAACTGCGTGAAATTTTAAAATCGAAGGATGAAGCAGTACGGAACCAAGATTTTGAAACTGCTGGACAACTTCGTGAGCGAGAAATGGAAGTAAAAGTTCAAATTAATGCAATTGCTCAGAGTAAAAAAGGGACATCAGATTACACAAGCAAAGCCCCAACAGTAACAGAAGAAGATATTGCAGAAATTGTTGCTGCTTGGACAAGTATTCCTGTAAACAAGCTAACAAAAAGTGAATCAGAAAAGCTTCTTCAAATGGAAGATACTTTACATAGTAGAATTATCGGCCAAGATGAGGCGGTTGTTGCTGTTTCACGAGCTATCCGAAGAGCAAGAGTTGGTTTAAAGAGTCCAAACAGACCTATCGCAAGTTTTATTTTCTCAGGCCCAACTGGAGTTGGTAAAACCGAGTTAACAAAAGCGTTAGCAACATATTTCTTTGGTTCGGAAGACGCAATGGTCCGATTAGATATGTCGGAATATATGGAAAGACACACCGTATCAAAATTAATCGGTTCCCCACCTGGTTATGTAGGGTACAATGAAGGTGGTCAACTTACAGAAGCTGTTAGACGTAGACCATACACGGTTGTTTTATTTGATGAAATTGAAAAAGCACACCCCGATGTTTTTAATTTAATGTTACAAATTTTTGAAGATGGGCGTTTAACAGATTCAAAAGGTCGAACAATTGACTTCAAAAATACTCTTCTTATTATGACATCGAACGTAGGTTCAAAAGTCATAGAAAAAGGTGGTGGTGGCTTAGGTTTCGAGTTAGCAGAAGATCAATCTAACTCTCATTACAACCGTATTAAATCACTTGTTAATGAAGAACTTAAACAATATTTCAGACCAGAGTTTTTAAACCGTCTAGATGAAATTATCGTATTCCGTCAATTAACAAAAGATGAAGTTGGCCAAATTGCTGAGATTATGTTGAAAGAAGTTTTCGACCGTATTGCAGAAAAAGGCATTCAATTAGAAGTTACTGATCGCTTTAAAACACGTTTACTAGACGAAGGTTATAATCCTAGTTACGGTGCACGTCCATTACGTCGAGCAGTTATGCGTTTACTTGAAGATAGTCTTGCAGAAGAAGTTCTTTCAGAAAAAATCAAAGCTGGCGACACAGCTGTTGTAGATGTAGGAGAAGATAACAAGGTTAAAGTCTTACTTGGTGAAAAATTTGATGTCCTACAGGAATCGTAAAAAATAATCTTGTATTATATTGACTCGCTTTTTTTAATTAAATCCGATGGTGTGTTAATAAATTTAGTTAATTTACCGGACTTTTTACTCGAGTAAATTTTTTTTATTAATATTCTTCAAAAAAAACCTACACTAAACGGGTGATCCGTTTAGTGTAGGTTTTTTTTTAGACTTTAAGCTACAGCTTGCAGTCTTGCTTTTGCTTTACGTAATTCAAGAGTAGCTTCGATTTTTTCTTTTTTTGTTGATGCTTCATCAACTAATAAAGTTACCTTCTCAAGCTCGGCTTGAGCAGTAGGTAAATCAATAGAGCTAGCTTCTTCAGCCCCATTACAAAGAATAGTGACTTTATTATCTTCTACCTCTGCAAAGCCTTCCATTAAAACAATAGACGTCCAACCAGCATCTGATTTTAGACGCATAACACCAATGTCTAAAGCTGTTAGTAAAGGTGCGTGACCGCCTAAAATACCAATCTGACCTGTGCTACTAGGAAGAATTAACTCTTCTGCACCCGCATCCCAAACAACTTTGTCTGGTGTAATTACACGAACATTTAAACTCATAATAGATTTTTATTTAGCGTTTAGCTTAGCAGCTTTTTCAATTGCT
>Ga0114995_10003491_pt1 | contig 10670 bp, 9 predicted proteins | sample ArcticOcean_MG_C_11_FD_87038 | JGI IMG/M metagenome (GOLD analysis project Ga0114995, IMG submission 87038) | Marine microbial communities from western Arctic Ocean - ArcticOcean_MG_CB2_154 | ecosystem: Environmental > Aquatic > Marine > Oceanic | place: Arctic Ocean: Canada Basin | collected... | reverse complement strand
GGCAGCTATTGTTTGGGATGTCACACGCAACAGATCTAGGTACGTCGGCACTTCGCCGTCAGCTTCGCTTAGACTATCAACATAAAGAACCCCACCGTAAGCAGCGCCGGTTTCGCGCGACACCTGTTTGGCGGGGGAAGCATTAACCGTACTTTCGCAGAAGACAACAGGAATATTATTATCCCTCACACCGTCAATCACTTTACGCACCTGTTGTGGTGTGCCCATCTGATCGGCATTCATCGGCCACAGATATAGCTCTTTCATACCAAAATCACGAGCTAGGTAGCTGAACGCGCCTTCGCAAGTAACCAACCAACGACGATCTTCCGGAATTCTCGCAATAGCTGCGCGAAGTGGTTCGATAGTTGCGCGAAGCTCCTGTTTATATGCGTCAGCGTTTGCCATATAGACAACTGCATTGTCTGGGTCTTGATTGGAAAATGCCGTAACAATGTTATCAATGTAAATTATTGCGTTATTTAGTCCCATCCAAGCATGGGGGTTAGGCTTGCCTTCGTAGCTGCCCGCTGAGATTGAGATAGGGATAATTCCATTGGTCAGTATAGCTGATGGTATGTCTTCCATGTTGCTGAAAAACTGTTCAAACCAAAGTTCTAAATTCATGCCATTCCACAAAATTAGATCGGCATCGGAGGCACGTACTATATCTTGTGGGGTTGGCTGATAGCCATGAATCTCAGCCCCGGGCTTTGTGATGGAGACCACGTCTGCAGCATCACCCGCAACATTCATCGCCATATCTGCAAGGACTGTAAATGTAGTGACAACCTTCATTTTGTCATTGGCACAAACGCCAGTCGCAAAGAGTGTAATAACAGCAGCGGTAGATATCGATCTAAAGACTGGGAATAGCATTTGGACCTCCTGTATAATCATTCATTATCTGTTAATGCAAATCAGTCGCAAACGTCAATAGTATTGAGACCTATTTATATATAAAATATCGTGAAGGATAACTAATTGGTACATATCACTCGATTTCTTCGGGTTTCCCGAATTGCAATGGCGAGCGTGCTATCAGTTTCTGTGGGTTGTAAGTGATTTGATTAGAGCTACCACTCCGCGGAACGAATGCCTGATACTGTGGAAACTTAGGTCGGCGTTCATTGTCTCTAGTCGTAACCATTCCAGGTGCGCCAGTTAGGGTCAAGGGTCCTGAACAATCTTGAAACATAGACTTTCTGCGACGCAGAAAATAACCGCTCAAGTCAGTGCAAGTTTTGTGTCACCACTTACCAAGCAGAAAATTATGGTTATTCTCTTTTGGGCGCCTTGTTTTTAACATTCCTCTAATGTCCTTCTTGCACCAGTTTTGGAATTTTTGGACAGTACTTTAGTGGGTAGGCAAGGTTAGGTTATCATCGGTCTCAGGTGGTGTTCTGGGAAGTTATTATAAGCCTGAGGTACTGCAAGTAATATTTATCAGTGGGCTTCTTAATCTGCCCTTTCCAGGACAAGCTAAAGGGCAGGCACAGCTATTGCTAGGAACCTTAATGGTGTAAACATGGCTGCTCTCCATGATTATTGTTATCAACATAGAACGTGGAAATTACTCCGTTTTACCTGCTGGATTTGAGCTATCATTGGTGAAAGTTTGTCCGACAGTGTAGGTTTTCTCTGGCTCCTTGGGTTTAGTCGTACGAACTAATCACCTGAGGCGCCTTCGTTGGTTTGCCTTTTCCTAACCTTTGATGTCATTTTTGACCTTTTGGTAGGTTTAAGACTTTCAGTTCTGTTCGGCTCTTGTTAGCAACTCCCAACAAAATCCACAAAACAGAGAGACTTACCTATGACCGACAAGAAACCGACTACGAGTCCTCAGAAAGCCCTTATGGAAGACCTACTCAAGCGCAAGCAAGAGAAGCGGTCAGAGAGCTTCTACCAGAAGACCCAGAACGGTAAAAGTAACCACCCCAAGAATGTGGGCAGAAAAGGAATTAATATCGGCAAGAGTGGTGAAAGCGAGTAAGTCTACTAGATATTCACAAGGACTTTCCTCATGATTTCCACAGAGTAGTCTGAACTGTAGCTAGCACCTTTGCCTGCCGAGCCGATGCTGACACCAACACCTATTCCTGCCTGAGGATAAGGGATTGCCCGTTTGTTTACTTTAAAAAATGTCTCTTATATTAATCGACCTAGGAACCTATTTTTTGAATTACTTTCAAGAGTATTCCATATTCTATTTATAATTGGGGTGACTGTTGATTTGCTTCGCGTTCCACTATGAGAGCATTTTGGAATGCCTAGCTTAAACTTGCAGCGCTACCAGCCCTTTCCTCGCATAACTTAAACTGCGCATGAAGTTGTCGTCTATTTTATTTATTAGCCCTGTTCATATACAAACGCCGCTGACTTTTTTTAACATAAGTCCAAGCAATAAAACGGCTAACTTTTTGCCCCTGTGCCATTTCGACCACTTTAACATCCGTAACTTTAGCCTTTCCCAAAATTTTGTAGAGTGGCTTGAGGTTATCTTTTTTAGATACCAACGAGCTAAACCACAGGCACTGGTCTGCAAACTCGATGCTCTGTTCAACCATGCTAGCGATAAACTTTATCTCGCCGCCAGGACAGCAAAGTTCAGTGTTTTGACCGCCAAAGTTGAGTTTTTTTGATTGTCCCTTGCCAAGATTTCTCCACTTACGTTGGGCGACTTTATTAGCATTCTCGATGGAAGCATGGAAAGGTGGGTTGCAGAGGGTGATGTGAAAAGTTTCGTGGGGTTCGATCACCCCTCTAAAAATATTTTCGCGTATATTTTGTTGTCTGAGGTCAATTTCCAGCTCATTGAACTGGCATATGTGCTGTGCCACTTTGATAGCGGTCGGATCTATATCTACACCAGTAAAGTGCCAACCGTATTCACTTTGGCCAATAAGGGGATAAACTAAGTTAGCACCAGTGCCTATGTCTAATGCTTTGAAATTACGCCCACGAGGGATCTCCTGATTATTGTCGCTGGCGAGTAAGTCTGCCAGATAGTGGATGTAGTCGACGCGACCAGGAATTGGCGGGCATAGATAGTTGGCAGGGATATCCCAATAATTAATATTGTAATATGTCTTTAACAAAGCTTGATTAAGCACACGAACCGCCCACACATCCTGAAAATCAATAGTAATCTGGCCGACAGGGTTGCTGATAGTAAATGCCTCAAGTTTGGGTAACTGCGCCACTAAGCGCCCAAAATCGTAACCTTCTCTGTGTTGATTGCGGGGGTGCAGCTTGGTTTTGGTGTCCATTAGGCGGCCTTCAGTAAACTAGATGTTAGTGTCTAGCCCAACCTCTCACTAATCTCAAACTCTTATGGCCCGTTACAGGCGTCTGTTATTCGCGCTCCTCTAGTGGCGTTCGATCAGAGATAAGTTGCGCAGTTGTGTGGCTCATAATTTGATCTTGGTACCGTCACCTCCGACGATCAGTTCTCCGCTCCAGTGATCTGCGCAGGCGTCTTGCCAGTCTTTGGGGCCATAGGTCGGATCATCGGATGGGATAAGGTGCGACAGGGCCAGCCGTTTCACACCGGCCTGCGTCGCCGTTTTGGCGGCATCATGGGCAAAGGTGTGCGAGCGCAGCCAATGCTTCATCAGTTTATCACTGCCGTTCCCAATACGCGTCATCAGGGCAGGAAGCGCGCTTTCTAACATGGCTTCGTGGATCAACAGATCCGCACCACGTGCAAAATCCTCAAGGGCTTTGATTGGAGCAGTGTCGCCGGAAAACACCACGTGTTTGGCTGCCGTTTTGAAAGAGAACGCAAAACAATCGATCAGGGGCGGGTGCTCCGTGCGCAGTGCGGAAACTGTCAGCCCGCTTTGTTCATAAACCTTATCGGCATCAATAACGTGGATATCAAGAAGGTTGCGTAAATCAGGACGGCCTTCGTCTTCGATCCGTAAATCAATGTCAGCTTTCATAGACGCAAGGAACCCGTCCCAATAGGCATCCAGCCCTTTGGGTCCGTACACCGTGACCTTGGTTTTCAGGCCCGCTGTCCATGCGGTGTGTAGCAGTGGCCCGAGTTCGAGGTAGTGGTCTGAGTGCATATGGCTAATAAAAATCAGCGACAGTTCCTTGAGCGCCATGCCCTGATCTACTATCCCTTTGGTGACGCCAAGTCCGCAATCCAAAACGATGTGTTGTCCGTTCATCACGACCAAGTTTGAGGTTGGCATAGACGAGCCCGGCCGAATTGCGGGTCCGCCTTTGGTGCCCAAAAGGGCGACATAGTTATCAGACATATCAGTTCCTTACGTGGCTGCAAAACCGGCGTCGATAGCGGCCAGCAGGATGTTACAATCATTTTCGGTAACGACCAGCGGTGGGGATAGGATCAGGTTGGGGCCGGACACGCGCACCATAGCGCCATTCTGATAAGCGACTTCTTGAACGGTGGTCGCGGTGGCTGCGTCGATTGGTTTCTTGGTTGTGCGGTCTGATACCATTTCAATTGCTGTCATAAGGCCATGACCACCGCGCACGTCGCCGATGATGTCGTATTTTGCCATCAACGCTTGGCAACCTGCAAACAGCTGATCGCCGCGCGCGCTTGCGTTGTTGACGACATTCAGGCGTTTGGTTTCGACCAAACAGGCAACGGCTGCTGCAGCACCAACTGGGTGACCAGAATAGGTGTAGCCATGGCCGATTTTGGCGTCTGGGTTGTCCTCGAACACGTCAACCACGCGGTGACCGAGCATCAAGGCACCGAAGGGGAAGTAGCCGTTTGTGATTGCTTTGGCGGTGCACATCATATCAGGCTGGATGCCCCACAGACGCGCGCCGGACCACGCGCCAGTACGCCCGTAGGCTGTGATAACCTCGTCGGTAATCAGCAGGATGCCGTTGCGGTTGCAGATATCCTGCACCATCGGCGCGAAGGATTTATGTGGCGGGATAACACCGCCCGCACCAAGGATGGGTTCCATAATCATGGCGGCGATTGTCCCGGCCCCTTGGAATGCAATCTCGTCCTCTAATGCCTGAACGCAAAGATGTGCGAGCTTTTCGGGGTCCGTTTCGTTGAACGGGTTGCGGTAGGTGTAGGGGGCAGGGATATGAAAACAGCCGGGCAGTAATGGCTCGTACGCCATGCGGAAGTTGGCGTTTCCGTTTACCGAAGCGCCACCGATGTGGGTGCCGTGGTAGCCCTTTTTGAGGCTGAGGAATTTGGTGCGACCTGCTTCGCCGCGTAGCTTGTGGTACTGACGGGCAAGGCGCAGGGCGGTTTCAACGCTATCTGATCCACCGGATGTAAAAAACGCGCGGCTCATACCATCAGGTTCGAAAAATTCTGATAGCTCATATGACAGCTCAATCGCCACGTCATTGGATGTTCCGCGAAAGGTAGAATAGTAGGGGAGCTTCTCGAGCTGCGAAGTCATCGCGTCTTTCACAGGCTGGCAAGAATAGCCCAAGTTTACGTTCCATAAACCACCAACACCGTCGACGACACTATGACCGTCGATATCTGTAATTGTTACACCGTCTGACCCAGTGATGATCTTAGGCGGGTTGTCGATGCTGTCTTGTGGCGACGTCATCGGATGCCACATCAGGCGGCCATTGTGTTCTTTGAGGAAGTTTGACTCTTTCATGATGCGGTTTCCAATGCTTATGATGGAGTGAAGTGTTTGGCCCAGATGGCTTCGATCTGGGCAGGGACGGTTCCGCCCCAATTGTTACTGATCTGGCGGGCTGTGATGACGAGTTGGGTTTTGATGATGCGTTCCATATCTGGCGTGAAACGCGCAGCGACGCTCGCCACGGAGACAGCCCCTGCAAAGTGACCCGTCTGGTCGAATATGGGGGCGGACAGGCCCTGCACATCGTCTTCAAAACTGCGGTCGGCGCGCCCAAAGCCCGTGTTGCGGATCGCCTCGACCATGGCGTGCAGGTCTTCTGATGTTGTTGCTGTCGTTCTAGTGAACGGCTGCAACTCGTTCAGCGCGACATCTATGAGTGCCTCTGGACCAAAGGCGAGGGCGCACAGCCCAGATGCAGTCGCATGCAGCGGGAATGTCTGGATGTCGATGATGGCCCGCGTGCCGTGTTTTGGCGAATCGCATGACATAAGTTCATAGACAGTGGTGCCCGACAGCACTGTGACGTGTGATGTTTCGCCCGTCGCATCGGCAAGGTCGAAAAGAGGGGCTTGAACGCCTGCTTTGCGCGGAACGGTGGCCTCGCGGGTTTGCGCCAACTGTAATACTGCTGGACCTAAACGATACTGCTTTGTTATTGGGTTCTTTTCAACAAACCCATTTTTTTCAAGTGCTTGCAGGTGACGATGCGTTGTCGCTTTGTCACGTTTTGCCAGCTTGCACAGTTGTGACAACCCGATCTCGGGGCGCGTAGTCGAAAAGTAGGCCATTAGCTCAAGGGTTTTCGCGGCGGATGACAAATCGAGGGGACCTTTCCATCTAAATTTAAAAAAGTTTGACACAGGTTATTTAACAAGGCAACCTTTATCTATAACAACGGTTCAATATATGAACCAAAAATAGGGAGAAAGAAATTCCTAAGTTTACGAAATCAGTGGCAGCTATGGCGCTTCACATCCGCAGGCTGATCAAAGAATACCGCGCCCATCAAGGGCCTGAAGATCATGAGCTTCACGACAGCCAGATGAGGTAGCCCCATGGATCAGATTAAAATTGACGCGCTGCGTGCGCAGCCCGTCGCCCCCTTTTCACACTTGATTAATGGGAAACATGTGCCTGCGTCCGATGGCGGCACGATGGACCTTCTGTCGCCCATCGACGGGCAGGTTTTGACGCAGGTCGCGCGTGGCACGGCAGCGGACATGGAGTTGGCAATTGCATCTGCGCGCGCTGCGTTTGAGAATCGTCGGTGGGCTGGGCAGCCGCCCGCCGCGCGCAAGAAGGTCTTGATGAAATGGGCCGATCTTATTGAGGCCAACGCGCTAGAACTGGCCGTTCTGGGCGTGCGCGACAACGGTACCGAAATCGGCATGGCGATCAAAGCTGAGCCTGGATCAGCAGCGAGCACGATCCGCTATTACGCTGAGGCGCTGGACAAGATTTACGGGGAGATTGCCCCGACATCCTCAGACATTCTGGGCATGATCCACAAAGAACCGGTGGGTGTCGTTGGCGCGATTATCCCGTGGAACTTCCCGATGATGATCGGCGCATGGAAACTTGGCCCTGCTCTAGCGATGGGGAATTCGGTCGTGTTGAAACCGTCAGAAACCGCGTCGCTGTCATTGATGCGCATGTGTGATCTGGCGCTTGATGCGGGCTTGCCGGCAGGTGTTTTGAATGCTGTGACCGGCGAAGGGGCTGTCGTGGGTGAGGTCATGGGCCTGTCCATGGACGTCGACGTGCTTGTGTTCACAGGCTCGGGCGGTACGGGCCGTCGCCTGATGGAATACGCCGCGCGGTCGAACATGAAGCGGGTCTATCTGGAACTGGGGGGCAAATCCCCGAACATCATTTTCGCGGATGCGCCCAATTTAGACGAAGCCGCGAAAGTCGCGGCAGGTGGCATCTTTCGCAATTCTGGACAAGTCTGTGTCGCGGGGTCACGTTTGCTGGTTGAAGCGTCAATCCATGATGATTTTGTCGCCGCCGTCGCAAAGGCCACAGAGGGCATGCGCGTGGGTGATCCGCTTGATTTGACCACAGCAATTGGTGCAGTGAATTCTGAAATTCAATTAAATCAGAACCTTGGATTTGTCGAAACCGCCGTCACAGAAGGCGGTGAAGTTGTTCTTGGTGGCACACGCATTCTTCAAGATACGGGCGGTTACTACATGGCCCCGACAATCGTGACGGGTGTGACACCTGAGGCCACGCTGGCCCAGAAAGAAGTCTTCGGTCCTGTGCTCGGCGTGACGCCTTTCACGAGTGATGACGAGGCAGTTGGCATCGCCAATTCCACGGTCTATGGTTTGGCGGGCGCTGTTTGGACGAGCAACCTTAGCCGTGCCCACCGAATGGTGCGCGACGTGCGCACGGGTGTGATGCATGTGAATACTTACGGTGGTGCGGATGGAACCGTGCCTTTGGGTGGCGTTGGGCAGTCTGGAAATGGGTCCGACAAATCCCTGCATGCGATTGAAAAATACATCAATCTGAAGACCGCATGGATCAAACTATAGAGGCTGCGCAATGACTAATAAAACCATTCTGGTGATTGGCACCTATGACACCAAAGATGACGAGTTGGGATTTCTGGCAGATGTGATCCACGCGCAGGGTGGTCAAGTTATCATGATGGACGTGTCTGTGTTGGGCGACCCGTCAAAGCCCACAGACTATTCCAAACACGATGTTGCGCAGGAAGGTGGTAGTTCGATCGAAGTGGCCATCGCATCGGGTAATGAAAACCACGCGATGCAGATTATGGCCAAAGGCGCGGCGTTGCTGACGGCGCGATTGTTCACCGACGGCCGGTTCGATGGTATGATCGTTCTAGGCGGCACAATGGCCACGGATCTTGCACTAGATGTGTGTTCCGCACTGCCGCTTGGGGTACCTAAATACATCGTGTCCACGGTATCGTTTTCGCCGCTAATCCCTACGGAACGGTTGGCCCCCGACACGCAGATGATTTTGTGGGCCGGGGGACTGTATGGCCTGAATTCTGTTTGCAAAGCATCCCTTAGCCAAGCTGCAGGCGCCGTTCTGGGGGCCGCACGTGCGGTGCAAATGCCAGACCCTGACAAGCCCTTGATCGGGATGACGTCGCTGGGCACCTCTGCGTTAAAATACGTCATTCCGTTGAAGCCAGCGCTAGAGGCTCGTGGCTTTGAGGTTGCAGTGTTCCACGCGACGGGCATGGGTGGGCGCGCATTTGAAAGCCTTGCGGGACAGGGCACGTTTGCTTGTGTTTTCGATCTTTGCACGCAAGAATTGGGCAACCATGTGAACGGTTCTAATATATCGGCGGGGGCGGATCGTTTGACCAACGCAGGCTTAAATGGCACGCCGCAAATCGTGGCCCCAGGGTGTTATGACCTTGTTGATATCGTTGGCTGGAAACCGTTGCCGGACAAATGGTCGGATCACATGAAACACGAACATAATCGCTTGCTGACGTCGATTATCTTGGATGATGATGAACGCAAGTCGGTTGCGCGTGCGCACAGTGAGCAATTGGCCAAAGCAATGGGGCCGGTGGCCATGCTATTGCCCGAACACGGGCTTGGCGAATGGGACCGTGCAGGTGCTGATTTGCACAATCAGGCGGGCCTAGACGCGTTTTTGCTGGAATTGGAAAATACGCTGCCAAGTAACGTCGTCGCTCACTGGATCGATTGCCACATCAATGATGCGGCATTTGCTGACAAAGCGCTGGAGGTTTTTGACGGTTGGCGCGCAAGCGGCTTAGTCGCGTGATCCCGAATCAAGGAGGGCAAGCAGATCGAGAAGCGTTTCATAATTTTCGGACCCCAACTTGGTCTTGAAGTCTGCGACGATCTGCGCGGTTTGCGCCGTGCGGTCGTCGATGATTTTTTGTCCTTTGGCGGTGATCTCGATCAGCTGTCGGCGACGGTCAACGTCGTCACGGGTCTGGGTGATCAACCCCTTGTTGCGCAGGGTCACCGCAATCCGGGTCAGGCTTGGAAACAACAAGCTGGATCGATCCGCCAAGGTCGTCGTATCCAACATGCCGTATTCCGACAGCACGCGCAAAACGCGCCATTGTTGTTCAGTGATGTCTGTCTCGGTCAGCATGTCTCTGATCGGGGCCATAACGCCCTCGCGCGCACGGATCAGTGCGATCGGGAGGGAGCGTGAGGTAGATGGAAGCTTGGATGACATGGGAAACTCAGCTGCTGTTCGGAATGAGTTATCTGCTGTTAAGTCGGGCTTGACAAGGCAAGATGAATTACTTTATTTCACAATAATTAACATGTTAAGGAAATGACATGCCACACTTTCAAATTGAATACTCTGCCAGCCTTGAGGCAGTCGTAGATATTGGACAGCTGTGCGAGGCAATCCGTGCGCGTGCCGCAACGATCGAGACGTTTCCCATGGCAGGTATCCGCGTGCGCGCAACGCGTGTCGATCACGTCGCTATGGCAGACGGAAATCCTAAACATGGCTTTATCGATCTGTCCGTTCGCCTGCGTGAGGGGCGCCCAGACGCCATAAAACGCGATGCGATTGATCAGATTTTTGCTACTCTCAAGGACTTTATGACACCCGCGATGGCATCCCACTCCATCGCCTTGTCTGCGGAGATGCGCGACATCAACGCAGATCTTTCCCCGAAATTCGGCACGATCCGTGATCACCTAGAGGACACCGCATGACTGCGCTCGACAACAATATTTCGAAGCTCAATGGCTACCTTGAACGGTTCTGTGAAACAGGCATTCGAAACCGGATTGCTGGTAAGGATGTAGCGGGCAGTGAGGGTGTTTTCCAAACAACGTCCCCCGTCGACAAATCGCTTATCTGCGATGTGGCCCATGGGTCAGTTAGCGATATTGATGCAGCTGCAGGCGCGGCGTCTGATGCATTTGCAATGTGGCGCGATATGCCCGCACTTGAACGTAAGAAGATCTTGATCCGTATCGCCGATGGTATTGAGGCGCGCGCCGAAGAGATTGCGCTTTGCGAATGCTGGGACACGGGTCAGACGATCAAATTCATGTCCAAGGCGGC
>Ga0114995_10003484_pt1 | contig 10682 bp, 6 predicted proteins | sample ArcticOcean_MG_C_11_FD_87038 | JGI IMG/M metagenome (GOLD analysis project Ga0114995, IMG submission 87038) | Marine microbial communities from western Arctic Ocean - ArcticOcean_MG_CB2_154 | ecosystem: Environmental > Aquatic > Marine > Oceanic | place: Arctic Ocean: Canada Basin | collected... | reverse complement strand
GGTAAGCTATCACTCAAGAGTTAAGACTAAACCCATCTGCATCTTTTAAAAGAGGAAAACGCTCTCTGAATCTAACGAGTTTCTCGTAAGAAATTACTTCTGTGAAAACCCCTTCGCTTTCATGAAGGGGTGAGATGACATACGTGCCATTGGCATATATTAAAGCGGAGTGTCCCACGTAATTCAACTCTGAACCATCAATTCCCACACGGTTTACTAATGCCACATAACTTTGGTTTTCTATAGCTCTAGCCAGCCCTAATGCATCCCAAGCATGGATGCGTGCATCTGGCCAGTTAGCGGCATAAATCATCAAATCAAATTCTGCTCTATCTTCCTTCCATGAGTTTCTAGAAAATACGGGGAATCTTAAATCATAACATATCTGAGGTAGAATTCTCCAACCCTTGTAATCGATGATGACTTTATCTTTGCCAGAATTAAAGAACTTGTGCTCGCTTCCATACCCGAACAAATGACGCTTATCATAGGTAACCACTTGTTCAGAATCTACCCACACAAATCTATTTTTTCGCTCACCATTTTCTTCTAATATAATGCTGCCACAGATGGCCGCCTTTTTCTCTTTGGCTAGTTTTTTCATCCATAAAACCGTTGGAGATGATTCGCTGTATTTTTCAACCACAGATTCATTCATACTGAAACCTGTAGTGAACATTTCTGGCAGAATAAACACATCTGAATGCATATCATGCGCCTGAATCAGTTTCTCGAAGCGAGTTCTATTGGCCTCTGGGTTTTCCCATTGTATGGAAACCTGAATAAGTGAAATAGTTAAATCTTGCATAGTATTTCTGCGGCTTTTTCTAGCACTTCGTTTTCCTTAGCGAAACAAAAACGAAGTACTTTATTATCGGTTAATTTGGGGTAAAATACACTGATGGGAACTGAGGCTATTCCCTTTTCTACAGTCCATCTTTTAGCCAGCTCCACATCGTTTTCTTTACTTATATTCCGATATGAAAGCAACTGGAAATAGCTGCCCGAAGCTGGTGTAAATTCAAACTTTGAATCTTTTATCAATCTCAAAAAGTAATCCCTCTTTTCCTGATAAAACCCCGATAGCTCTTGGATGTTATTCCTATTCTGGATGTATTCGGCCAGTGCATATTGAACTGGAGTGTTTACGCTAAAAACCAAGTATTGGTGTACTTTTCTAAATTCCTGCATGAGGTGCTCTGGCGCCAGCACATACCCCATTTTCCAACCAGTGGCATGAAAGGTTTTCCCGAAGGAATGGACAATGACGCTTTGGTCTCTGAGCGTAGTAGAACTAGCTACACTCAAATGCTTTACTTCGTCATAAATGATGTGAGCATAAACCTCATCACTCAGAACTATGATTCCGGTTCCTGCTACTAACTCTTCAAGTTTTTCTAAATCCTTAGCTGTCCAAACTGCTCCTGTAGGATTGTGCGGAGAGTTGACCAAAATCATTCTTGTCTTCTCTGAAATGGCTTGTTTTACCTCTTCCCAAGGAATGGCGTAATCTTGGGAGTTCAACTCTACGAATACAGACTTCCCTCCATTAACCTCTACCGCTGGCGAGTAACAATCATAAGCTGGAGAAAACATGATTACCTCATCTCCTGGATGAACGAGCGCTGAAATAGTGGTGTAAATGCCCTGAGTAGCTCCTGCGGTTATGGTTATTTCAGAATCTGGGTTGTAATTGGCCGCATAGAAGTCGCGTTGCAACGCTGAAATCTCTTCTCTTAACTCCTGCACTCCAGCCATGGGAGCATACTGGTTTTTTCCCTGAAGCATGTACTTATTTACAAGTGAAATAAGGGCTTCAGAAATAGAGAAGCCGGGAAAACCCTGAGATAGATTTATGGCTCCATGTTTATGAGCCAGCCCACTCATAGTGGTGAATATAGTGGTTCCTACTTGGGGTAGTTTACTGCGAATTGGGTGAGTTTTATTCATAGAAAAGCGAAAGGTAAATCTTAATTTATAGAATTCAGTAACTTTGGAATACCTAAAAGTTAACCAAAACCGAATTCAGCATGAAATTCATTCTTACTTCATTAGCCATACTATTATTTTCAATCGCCTCTTTATTCGCACAGGAAGCTCCCATAATTCTTGGAGAATTAATCGTTCAATTAAACAAAACGATCACCGCAAAGGATTTAACTATTCAGTTAGCTGAATATAACGGAGTGAAATCTGGAGTAGCTCTAGACAGAGTACTTTCTAAATCTGCTTCTATTTACTTATTTAAGTATGACGTGAATAGAGTTCCTGAAGGAAAAGTACTAGACTTTATTTACGCTAATGCTGGAGTTAACATAGCTCAGTTTAATCATGAAGTTCAGAATAGGGCTCTTCCAAACGACCCAAGTATAGGCTCTCAATGGCACCATGTAGATGGTTCTGATAATGATATAGATTCTGACTTAGCGTGGGACATTACCACCGGTGGTCAAACCAGTAATGGAGATGAGATCGTAGTTTGTGTAATAGAAGGTGGTGGAGCTAATTATAATCACCCAGATTTAATAGCCAACCACTGGACCAATACTGCAGAAATAGATAATAACGGAATAGATGATGACGGTAATGGATATATAGATGACTTTAATGGATGGAATCCTGTTTCGGATAATGACAATGTAGGTAATGCCAATCATGGTACGGCGGTTTCTGGGATGATAGGCGCTAAGGGAAATAACAATAACGGAGGAGCTGGAGTTAACTGGGATGTCAAAATCATGCAGGTAGATTTAGGTTCACTCACTGAGGCTAATGTGATAGAGTCCTATTCTTATCCTTTAACAATGAGGGAAAGATACAATGCTTCTAATGGAGCCGAAGGTGCTTTCGTGGTAGCTACTAATGCTTCATGGGGAATAGACAATGCCAACCCTGCTAACTATCCAGTGTGGTGTGCATTCTATGATACGCTAGGAGCTGCGGGAATCCTAAACTGTGGTGCGACTTCTAACTCTAATGTAAATGTAGATGTGAATGGAGATATGCCTACTGGATGTTCTAGTACCTATATGTTAGGAATTACTGCTACTAACAGCAGTGATCAAAGAACTTTCTCTGGTTATGGTGTCACTGCTATCGATTTAGCGGCACCTGGTGAAGCGGTGTTTTTGCCAAGTGGAACTTCTGGTTATTCGTCTACTTCAGGAACTAGTTTTGCTAGTCCTTGTGTGGCTGGTGCCATAGCTTTACTGTATTCTGCACCATGTTCAGACCTAGCTAGTCAAGCTTTATCTTCTCCACAAAGTACCGCAGACCTCGTAAGAAATTATATCTTCAATGGGGTAGATGTTATTCCTAGTTTAGTAGGCGAAGTAGCTACTGGTGGAAGATTAAACGTAAAGAATAGTTTAGACCTTTTAATTAACGGATGTGGCCCGCAAGAACCGTGCGCTCCAGTTTCACTGGCGCTAGCCACTGAATGTGTTTATTCTAATGGTGCTGTAACAGCTACTGTAACACTCTCTCCTGCGTTTAATGAAAATTACTGTACGCTGGGTGATGTAGTTTACGCTGAACTTAATGGAAATGATATTACTGTGGATGCTTCGAATGATGGCGTAGGTAATGGAGATTCATTCACTATAAGTGGATTGGCTTCTAACACAACTTACAGTTTTTCTTTCCAAACGGAATCTGGATCTTCTACAGTTGAGACTATTACGACTGGCGCTTGCTCTTCACTTACTGCAGGATGTACAGATAACACCGCCAACAACTTCGACCCTAATGCTGTCATCAATGATGGTTCATGTACTTATGATTGTGAGGATATAACATTCACCTTACTGACTGATTGCTACGCCGATGAAGTCGCATGGTCTTTAATAGGAGAAGATAGTGGAATTATAAATGATGTTACGGCAGGATCTCTTGCGAACAGCACAGAATATACGCTCTCAGGATGTCTAACTCAGGAGTGTTACACCTTAACCGTAACTGATTCATACGGAGATGGATTAGCGGGCTCTATTTTTGGATGTCCTGCCGATGGGACTTTCTCTCTTACCAATAATACTGACGGAACGATTATAGATCAGTTGATCGATCCTAATTATGGATTTGAATATAGCATAGACTTCTGTATTTCGATTTCTCAAGCCATAATACTGGGTTGCACTGATGTTAACGCATGCAACTTTGACGCTATAGCTACTGATAATGATGGAAGTTGCACTTATCCTGGCTGCACTGATGATCAAGCATGCAATTATGACCCAGTAGCTGGCTGTGAAGATGGAAACTGCATTACTCCACCTGCCAATGATGTTTGTGCTGGTGCGTTTCCTTTAACCGAAGGAATAAATATTATTTCTAATGAAAATGCTTGTACTGATGAAGGGTACGTCATTCCTGCCACAGGATGTAATATGACGAACGGCTGGTGTAATGTGAACCTCATAGAAAATGATGTTTTCTATTCTTTCACTACTCCCGCATTTCCAGTGGCTATTACCCTAGAAACTAGTTTCTCTGATCCTGTTTCCTTGAATGACACTCAAATGGCTCTCTTCGCAGAATGCGGGGGAACATTAATAGCTGCTAATGATGATGGAGGTGCAGACCAATATATGTCTCGGCTAGACTTCGGGTGCGGAGAACTAGCTTCTAGCACTTCTTATTTAGTCCTTATAGATGGTTACGATGGAGCTTCAGGAATAGCTAATCTTACTTTGACATTCGATGGTACTAACTGTGGAATTCCAGGTTGTACTGATTCTGGAGCAGAAAACTACAATCCAAATGCGACCTCCGATGATGGCAGTTGTGTTTACCTATGTGATAATGATACTGAAGCTCCTGTATTTATTACTAATGCTACAGACATAGTCTTCGATTGTGGAATGCCTACACCAGACATTCCTCTTGTTGAGGCAGTAGATAATTGCACCGCGGCAGTTACAATATCATATTCTGAAGAAACTATCCCAGGAGTGGGAAATGGATTTACTATCGTGAGAACATGGCTAGCTGAAGATGAAAGCGGAAATCAAGCGGATTTCGTACAAACTTTAGAAAGTTTGGATAATTGTGCCCCCAACGCATGTGCCGCTGACTTCAATTCAAGCGGCTTGGTAGACATCGTTGATTTGGGAATATTACTAGGTAATTTTGGCTGTTTAGAAAACTGCATAGCTAATGTAGATGGCATAGAAGGAGTAAATGTCACTGATATCTCAATGTTCCTTCAGTTTTTTGGTTCTACATGCGAATAAGATTTTAAGCTTTGGTGAATAAGAGCTTTCAAGGTCTAGTTCACCACTGCTATTTTTCCTACGGTAGTTTCGGAGCCATCTCTATTAGTAGCAAACACTAAATAAACTCCAGTGCTAACTCGCTCACCATTCTCGTTTTTACCATTCCAGAGCGCTCTTCCTCCTTCTGATGTGGTCGAGTGAACGATAGTACCATTTATGTCTGTTATTTTCACATCTGTTCTAAATGTAAGTCCATCTACCGTTATTACCCCGTTGTAATCTTCTCTCACCGGGTTAGGATAAATACTAGCTTCAGTTATTTCTCCATCAAAACCTGTAGCTGTTCCTATAAATGAAACTACTCCCTCGTCAGTAGCGAAGAAAATCTCTCCTGTACTGAAATTGAATGATATATCTTGGATTGTATTAGATATTAACGGGCTATTATCTTCTGTAAATCTATAAATCTGATCTATACCATCAGCACTTAGTAAATAGACCCCAGATGTTTGGGTTCCAATCCACTTTCGGTTTCCTCCATCTACTTCTATCGCAGTAATAGTTTCAGTTTCTAAGAGCAACTGGAAGTTTCCATCCTGTTCTATCAAAATCTGCTGCGCATCGCACAAGTCATCAGTAAAAATACATTCAGTATCATAGAACACACCTATGCCCTGTAAGGTTCCTATCCAAATCTCACCGTTCACATCTCTATTTATAGAATACACATCATCAGATGGCAGAGCTCCTTCTCCATCTGCGGTTCCCAGGATTTTATATCTATCATCACTAAAATCACTTAAGGAATCTCCATAATCAAACACAAGAACTCCGTTTCCTTTTGGTAGAGTTACCCAGATATAGTCACCCCTATCTGTTCCTGAATCGATTATAACATCTCCTAAGACAAACGTTTCATTAATAGCTCCATCAAAATTAAAAGAGTACCACTGACCTCCTGGAGTAAGTACATGGAGACAATCTGCAGTTTTACTGTTCGTTACCCAAAGGTTCCCATCCTTATCAAACGCTAGTCCATCCACAAGTACGATTTCATTATTGAACTCCTCATTTACTCCTACTAAAGGAGAATTAGTAGCATTATGAATTTCTATAATTTCTCCATTTAAAATTTCATAAACCCCCTCATCCCAACTACTCACATAAACGTGGTTAGGGTTTGAAGGATCAATAGCAACATTCATCATATCAAAAGCCACATTTCCATATTCATTTTCTCCATCCATTAACGGCTCTGTTTCACGAGTGATACTATTCCATTTATTATTCACATAATAATTGATTCCTTCTTGGCTCCAATTATTCACATACCCAAGCCTTACACCCCCTGTGGCGCACCATACATCTTCAAAATAGGACCTTATTTTTCTTGCAGCAGAATTTCTGGGTCCGTTAGGCACTACTCTGGCAGGTGCACTTCCCTGCATTACATGAAACAAACCATCTCTATTATTGGCTACCCAGAAACCATTTCCAAGAGGATCAGGTATAGCCTGATAGCTGTCTGTCCACCCGGGCCCAAGGAATTCAATATTTCTAACAATTTGTAGATCTTGATCATATATTTGAACAATACCTTTTGTGGTAAGAAGAAGCTCGTTGTTGTATTTTCTGATTTCCCTAACTTTCTCAACGTCATCAAACCAAAACTCTTCCCATGGCTCAACCGTGCCTAAAGATGTGGAATAAACATATTCTCCGTCAGAGGTAACCTCATGTAAATAGAGTCTCCCATTAAAACTAGTAATATTCTCATACCTTCCATCTATGCTAGGAGTTTCAGCATTTAAAGTCCAAGACTCAAAATTCGCTAAAAAGGAATTATTCTCTTCAGCTTCAAATACTCCCCTGTCCGTGGCAACCAAAATTCTGCCATCTGCGATTTCAAGATCAAAAACATTGACGTAAGCCCCATTCTCTCCAATTAAATAGGTATCCTTAATCTCTAACCTAACTAGGTCCAGCTGAACTATACCAAACTCAGTGCAGAGAAAGGCAAAATCATCTTTCACATAAATAGAATTTATCTTTTTCGCAGCTATTAGCGCACTTTCTTTGATATCTGACAAATTAATAAATTTGTTTCCTATCATGATGTCTAAGTTTCCATTGTCATAACCAACAAGTAACATATCTCGTTCAGGGATTCCTTGTAAACAACTAATACCGACATCCGATAAATTATTGGCCTTATTTATTCTGGTAATACTGTTATCCTCTAAAGAAACTCTGAAAGCACCCAATGAGGTAGCAGCATATACGGCATCATTCGTACTGGTCACACAAATGACATTTTTATAACTGAAATGATCCTTCCAGGTTAATAGCTCATTTTGAGCATAACTGAAGAGAACTAAGGCGTTGCAAAGGAGAATCAGAAAAAATCGTTTCATTGAAAATAAAATTGGCTACAGCTAAAACGCAAATTTAGACTGTTTAATATGCAGACCTAATAATTTGAAAGAGAATTAGACTTACAGTAAAACCAGAGGCATTATTCCATCTACTCGATTTGCCATTTACTTGACTCAATAGCTCCTACCTATAGCTATCCAACAGATAGAAAATCAGACCCAACGGCAGGTGTTTGTCAGCTAAGAGAATTAGCGGTATTCATCCCTAAAATCCCTTTTTTAAACACTTCTAAAAATTTACTTTGTAATTTTAGCAGTGTCAATCAAATAATGAAAGATGAAGAAACTAATAATCCTACTACTTACCCTTCCAGTATTTGGAATAGCACAGAATACAGTCTGTTTTACAATTAACTCTAACCCAGACACAAATGACACAGCGCTCGCTCCCTTCACAAAGTATGTCGATGTTTTAGGTTGCTTTAGTATTTACGCTGAAAGCACAATATCAGATGAAAAAGTATTACATGCAGCTGCAGTTGCTGCAGAATTATTGGACAATAATGAAGATGGAATAGTAGATGACCCTGCCATTGAAACTCAACTAGCTAGTGAGAATGCTTTAATGCCAATATTCTCAGCAGAAAACTCTTCAGTAGAAAACACCTTCTTCAATAACTATGACGGAGATGGCGTAAGCGCAGTACTCTACCAAGATGAAGTTGACCCCACACAAACAGGGCATTGGGGAGACGATGCTACTGTGGAAGAAATTATGCACACCATAAATCATGTCGGACATACGAATATCTATCCAACCGATTTTAGTATGCAGCCCAATTCTTCTTTAATGTCAGCCGCAATGGATGCTGCCAGAGGAGGACAATTCACGAAAATCCCTAATCCTTATCCTCCTTCTGCCTGGTATCATTATGACGACCAAACTTGTGATTATGAATGCATGATGATTGAATATATGTATTGGGCCTTAGTAAGTAATATGGGGATTTTGGATGATGCCCAAACAGCCGCAGGAATTGCAAACGAATGGGAACCATACAACGCTGCACTTTTACAAAGCATAGACGTTTTGATGTATGCCTTAATCACTGACCCACAATACAAATTACCTTTATCTCCTCCAGATGGTAATTATTGTCCTAGCACTGCACTCGTTCCAGAGTTAAATACAAATAGCAATAGAACTCTGTTAAAAATTACAGACGTTTTAGGAAGAGAAAGAGAAAAAACGGCACGTCAAACACTATTCTATATCTATGATGACGGAACAGTAGAGAAAAAAATCATTGTAGCAAATTAATTTTCTGAAAAAGCTTAAACTTAGGACCGTAAGATCCAACAAGCAAAAGTATGGATGACCGCAGACTTCCAGGACTAGTCAAAATAACGATCCAACGTATCCAGGTTTAAACGAATAAACTTTTTCATTAACTCCACTTCATTTTCATATGAGTTTTGGTCATAATACCATTTAGAATCTAGAGGCCATTTCTCTGCATTAGCCTTTATTTCGTCCTGCATGGATATCCCCATGTTTTTCATTAAAGAGGCTATCTTTTCCTCAGAGAATACACCTCTTTTTCTCAGCTCACGCCACCGTTTTTTGAGAAGCTCCTTATATTTTAACTCTTTGGAACTAAGCAGTTTTTTCAAAAGAATATTCTGCTCATAGTTCGGAGTTGTGTTCAGCATATTTAACTCATTGTCTCCATCTCTACCAAAGGAATGATCACAATCCCAAATGGCTATCCTAAAAGGCGTGTTTTGGTCTAACTTGTATATATAAAAGTTTTTCAAAACTCCGTCTCCTCCATTAGATAGCATTAGTAAAAGATGCCAATCTATAATATTACTTAAGTCTATATACTCATCATATCGGGACACAAAATCCTGATCAGAACTCGTCAAAATAAACTCTCTCAGATCCCACAAGTCATTTTTAGTCGTTTCTATATTCCACTTGGGGAATTTCTGATTCAAGACATTAACCGTATCTCTTTGGTCAGCGTCCAACTTCCTTCTGAAAATTGGTGGGTCTTTATAAAACTGTGCTGATGAGTCGTTTTTATTTAATCCTACGCTAGATGCTGTTAGCTCCTTCATCAGAATATACAGCCCTTTATATTCAGAATTTAGTTTTAGTGTGACATATTCGGATTTAGCAGATTTATTCGCTTCAGACATTCCTCTAAAAATATCATAACTAAGCTTATGCCTCATGAAGGTTTTATCGATATAACTCGCATTTAAAATCCAATCATCTTCTTCCGACATTCCATTTAGAGACCGAACTGAATCCAGCTCCAAGGCATAAGAATGTTTAGAATATTTACTGGACATTCCTCCTCTACATTTAATAGTAGCCGCAGCAAAACTTGTGTCAAAACCCTGAATGAACAAAACTCCGCACTCCTCCTTCGCAATCCATCCTGGCGAAGAATCCTTTATAATATTAATTTCTAATAATTCTGGGGAGTCACATCCCACAGAGAAAATAAGACCCAAAAAAAGAACAAGAATTAAAAATTTCTTTCTCTGAAATCCAGAAATTATGGTTGAGCTCATTAATCTTATTTGCACCAAAGTTATGAAACTAAAAAAGAGGTCAGCTCATTATCGGAAAGACATCTTCAAATTATCCTTTTATTTTCAGCTATCTCAGCTCTCCATTTCACGCTGTAATTTTACCCTATAGAAGTTGCCGATAGTCATCAGAAAAAGAGAACATCAAAAATCAAATCATCATAGAATCCCGCAGATTATACTTAGATTTGGGGGCTGATTTTGGCTCGGTAGTTCAACTGGATAGAATGTCAGATTTCGGCTCTGATGGTTGGAGGTTCGAATCCTCTCCGAGTCACACTAAGAGGTAAATTGCAACTGACTAAAAAGTCACTTATGATTTACCTCTTTTTAATTCTAATCGGAATCAGTAGCTTACTGCATAAGCTAAAACGTACCGCGATATTTACAGATATACCTAAAAAACAACATAATAGAGTAGAATATTTACTAGATTAGCCTAAATAGATATAGTGTGAATAAACACTATAGCATATACACGCATGTT